>Ga0114999_10000044_pt1 | contig 153629 bp, 224 predicted proteins | sample ArcticOcean_MG_C_3_FD_89820 | JGI IMG/M metagenome (GOLD analysis project Ga0114999, IMG submission 89820) | Marine microbial communities from western Arctic Ocean - ArcticOcean_MG_CB8_126 | ecosystem: Environmental > Aquatic > Marine > Oceanic | place: Arctic Ocean: Canada Basin | collected...
ACATCCCCAGACCCACTTCTTATGTCGTCCCAATATGAATAGTTCCAATTATGATTAACGTACAACTGTTTATCATTAGGAATTATAATTGGCTCAATAGAAAAAACTTCTTTAATTACTTTGTCAGCCATTATATTATCCTTAAATTTCGCTCTCGCTGCCTTCATACGTTCTAGGCAACCCTGCGGCATCAATGTCAAAAGTAATATGGTCACCATCATCATCTTCAACGGTGATTTCTTTTGAACTTACCTCGACGACAGTTAAAGTCTGTCCTTCACTCAATTCTTTAAGCATCATTATTTAATCCCTTGTTGTTGTTAATCCTCAACTGGTTCCTTCCAATCCGGTGGAGGCCAAGTTGCTCCACCAAATGCACGCTTCTCTTCTTCCGTCTTTGCGTTGAATTCGGCAACCGTGCATCTTTGGCTCCCGTCGCCACTAACGCCATTCCATACTGTGTCTTCTGGTTTTGGATCGTCAAACATTAGTTTCTTTCGTGCTGTGTTTCTCTGTGATAGTCTTCCGCAGTCATCGTTTCTCTTTTTCTTTTTCTTTCTCTTCTCTTTCTAACGTACAACCGTTTTCATCCTCAACTGGTTGCTTGTAGTATCCAATTTGTGTTTCCTTACATATGGAACAACTGCAATCGACATCCAGATGCCTCACGTCAGCCATATGGGTACGTTTGGCAATAAAAATAAGTGTTCTGACAGATAGGTTCCCCAACCGATGTTCTCGGCAGGAAATATTGTTCCAGAAGTGAAAAAAGTCTTTCGTAGTCATCGTTTCTCTTTTTCTTTTTCTTTCTCTTCTCTTTCTAACGTACAACCGTTTTCCTTGACGCCTTTGAGCATAATCATTGGTCCAACAAGCCACATCACTACGCAATATACTGTCGCAATCCAATACCAAGTTGTCATGGGTTCTCAATCCGACAGGTTGTCTCTTCTCTTTCTAACGTACAACCGTTTTCATCCGACAGGTTGTCTCTCACAGTTACTTCCATCATTTAAGCTTCTAATTAACTTTCGGCGGGGAGAAATCTTTTGCATAAAGCTAAAAACGTGAGGCGCAAGTCCTCTCCCTGTATTCTGTCCTTCATTCTCATGATGAAAGATTTCAATAATTTCTTTCACCATTTCTTGGTTCATAGTAACAATAATAATATCATCTGAATCACGGTTAGGACTAAATTTTTCAATGTTGAACTTAGGCTTAGAATAGGCGTCCTGATCGTCCTGATCGTCCGAGTCGTCGTCTACTTTTTGTTCAATGTTTTTAAGAAAACTGAAACAATAAGATTCAAGCCCTCTTTTATTTCTAACACCATCGTATTCATGCTGAAGAATTTCAGCTATTCCATAAGCCATCTCATAATTCATAGTGACAATAATAACATCATCTGAAAATGGATTAGCATGAAACAATTCAATATGATACTTAGGATTTACATTTTTATTTCCATCATACGTATCATCATCGTAGTTGTCGTTCATAATATGCCTTTTAAATAAAGTAAGCGCAAAACACCACAATGCTATTTATTACTTTAGACTTCTTTAAACTTATACTAACTTATACTAATATATTCATCATCGAACGAGGATGTTCTAGATATGGATGCCAATCGCCCGACGAGAGCCATTTGATTATACAACCACAAAATTCTTAATCAACCACAAAATTCTTTATATACAACAAAAGGCGAAGCCATTTTCCAGACTTACTTTAAGTGCGGAGGTCGCCAACTCCTCCCTCACCCACCTTGATCAAATGCGTCATGTTGGCTAGACGCACCGACCGTTAACTATTCATTCAGACTTCTTCTTCTTCTTCTTCTTCTTAGAATCTTTATTAGATTCCTTCTTAGAATCTTTATTAGATTCCTCCTTAGAACCTTCCTTCTTCTTACTTTCTTTCCATTCAGACTTAGAGCAATAGTTCCATCCTTCCTTAAGAAGGATTGCAATTTTCTCTAAGTCTTTCCTACCATCCGGCACACGTTTGAAAGCACCAGATTTTTTAAGAGTCTTCATTACGAATTACTTCCTGTCATAGTTAGGATCAAATCCAAAATTGTGGTCGCCCTTGCCATCATCAGAATCATCCTTAGATGTCTCTTCAGATGCCGCAGGCGAATCCAGAGGGATATGGTTTCCAAGTCCCAATGAATCACTATACAGCTTTGCTTGTTCATTGAGCGACGATGGACAGTTATCCTTGGGCGAGTCATCACCGTCCTTCTCAGGGGCATCTGGGGCTGTTTTAGATGTTCCCACAGCATTCTTCAGCCATCCTCGCCAGCCTTGACTGGGTTCATCGTGATCGACTTCAACTCGACCATCATCTTCAGTTTCATCGTAGTCCAAAATATCATCGCCTGTAGGGTCATCATAATCATCTGTAGGATCATCATAATCTGTAGGGTCATACTCTGAACCATCAGGACTATAAACTGGACTTTTTAGTTCGCCCTTGAACTCGCTAAGAACTTCATATGCACAGCAACGAACCTTGGTGCAATCATGATCAGATGGAACGCTAACAACATGTTCAGGATTAACTTTGACAACAAGTACATGTCCACCAGAACCGTATCCTTCAACGTATTCTAATGCACCAACATGAAGTCCATCGCTACAACCCATCTCACGATTATCATCGACTTTTCGACGGGACATTTTAACAATCTGACCAACGCTATTGTCAATAGAATTGGAATAAAGGTCTGTCCAATCTTCATTAACTCTCTTATAAGCTAAGAAGCAACCATCATCAGTGATAGGAAGATTCTTATGCATGAGGAAGTCATAAAGTTCCTCAGTAGCACGCTTGCTAGGGTTCTTCATAAGATTGTTAACGAACTTGAACATTGGCTTAAAGGGAAATCCATAAGCCATCATGTCAAGAATTCGCTCGGTAAGGGTATTATGAATAGCATCGCCTTCATAATAAACAACCCCATCCTTAACTTCGGCATCACCTTCAACATAATTCTCTACAGATCGAGCGATGTCAACCAATTCAATAATTAATTGAGAATCGCCAGTCTTAAGCGCACCCTTAATCTTGTCATAATTAGGATGATCGGGAGCAATGGTGTAAGGCTTTGCATCGATAACGATGGTAAGCGTACCAGCAGCACTAACAATGAAATTGGTCATCTTTTCTTTTCTCCAAAATTAAAATTGATTTCTTATATGGTCTAACGTACAACCGTTTTACATTTCCTCAGAATCTTCTAACTCTTCTCTGCGAATATTAACTTCTTTGGGAGCTTCAATACCAAGTTTGACTCTATTTCCAATTATGGAGATAACAGTAACTTTAATATTCTTATCAATCACAATACCGTCCTTGACTTCTCTTGTTAAAACTAACATTGCTATATCCTTATGCGACGTGGTTAATAAGCGATGCGTTAGACAACATTGCCTTAACGATCTCATTACTTCCTTGGCAAGCTTTCATAATAGCATTCTTCAAATTCTGTGCTGACTTAGAAGATTTGGAAACATCCAAGTCCATATACCGCATAAGTCCAATGATGTCATCGAGAGCAAACTCTTCTCCACAATCAATAGAGTCAATATAAGAAACAATTAATTTCTTAAACTTCTCACTAGCTCTCCGGCCCCACTGGTATGTATCGACGCATGCAATCAGGGGATATTTTTCAATCAATTCCTCTGCAATCTTATCAAAATCATACTTACTAACTTTGGATACGATACCAATAAATTCCTTAATTCTTTTGTAGGACGAAAGTTTGTCAGAAGCCTTAAGACTTTTACACTCAGAAAAAGTCTTTACCGCTTCGGCGTATTTACCATTCGGGTCAGCAAACACATCTGGCTTGAATCCTTCAAAGTAGTCTTCGCTATTGCATACTCTAGTTGAATAAACTTTAGCCTCTTCATCATCTAACTCAGCTTTAGTGTTATCAACGAGAAGGTGCATGTATTCCCATAAAGAAATCCAATTAGGATGATCCTCTAGTTTGCTCAATGCCGCCGACTTAATGCCGTAGATAACAACATCTTTATCAATATTTTTAATCCACCCAAAATAATTCTGCAAATTATCTACATGACATTCGGCTTTAAGCGAATGATTGCTTTCGGAGTGTCTAGGACCAATCTTTACATTGTAACGATTAACTTCGACGTAAACACCACCTTCGCTAAGATCAACTTCCTCTTCATTCCAGTAGCGACCTTGACCATAAGAACCGTAATCTTTACTTTGCTTCAAGGTCAAAAACTGGCTAATAGTTCTATTGCCAGAACCGCCATTTGATTGACGGGTAGGCTTAGGCAAGTCAGAAGTTCTAATAACAACTTTGTCCAGACCGTATTTAACCAGCAATCCCTCTTCACAAGTCAAGAAGTATCCGCTTCTTTTGCCGTTATCTTCAAGATACCGTCTAGCCCTTGCATATCCACCACGTTTGCCCAAATCGTCATGAATAATGACTACATTGGAATCAGCGATAATGCTTGTTTTATGCTCTCTCTTGTATCTAATCTTAGCTTGAACAACCTGTTCAATAAGAGTCGATCCATGATACTCATCATCTTCTTTAAGAGTGATAGAATCATTGACTTCAACATCGTTCCAATTGATGCTAGGAACCTTAGCAATCTGCCCAATGCTGCTGCTTTTTGCAGCAGAAAAAAGACACATTGCTTCCCATCTAGTCTTAGCATTAGAAACTTTCTTTTCCAGTTCCTTAGTAACTTCAGACAGAACGTGATCAAAACGATCTTTAAGATTCTGGACAGTCTTTTTGGTAAGAGACAATTTCTCACGACTAGCAGCAGGTTCAAGTTCTCCAATTTCAAAGAAGAAGTCCACACCAGACTGGATGAGTTTGTTATGCTCAGGAATCAAATCCATATCGCTATGATCTAATTCATAGGCAACGTTACCCATGATGGCATAGCTATCGCCCCAAGTAGACCGCCCAACTGCGAACTTATCCGTATGAATAACATACTCTTCGTCGAAGTTTGCAAATTTAAAATGAGAACTTCCAGTGACCTCAGGCTTTACATCAAATCTTCCGAGAATATTACTTGCTCGATGAGAAATTGAAGAATGATCGTAACGTTCAATAGCGATAGTGATTTCAATGCCAGTAGGTTCATCAGTATCTTCAATCGCCATCAATGCACAAGTAGGAATGCGATCTTCATTTACAAAAAGATTGTAAACATACTTTTTGCCACCAACATAGGAAGTAACAGCAAAGTTATCGGTGTAAGCGAACGGACATTTGCTCCCCAATCCCATGTATCCAACAAATTCGTTGCTATCAGTCTTATCTGATTCAAAATAGACAGTAAAAGTATTGGCGACCTGTTCTTCGGTCATACCGTTACCATAGTCACGAACAACGAAATTAGGCTCCATCGAGTTTGGCAGTTTAACAAGGAACGGAACATCGCCCTTACCTACCATCTTATGAGCATCATAGGCATTGCAGCACAGTTCACGAACCAATGCGGCAAGCTTATCAGAATAGATACCACTAGAGAGGATTTCAAAGGCCTTAGTGCTGGCCTTGATCCTAAACTCCTGTTCGATGAAGTTACCAGATCGTTCGACATTCAGCTTTTCTTGATCAATCTTCATTATTATCTTCCTTATTATATCGGAACCGTTCGACTCTTTACATTCCCTAACGTACAACCGTTTTCAATTTTTAAATCTTTATTTTGTACGAAACGGATTACATTCCTTCTGAGTTACTTGGAATGGTTAAATCATGAACCCAATCACCTGCCTTTGTTGCTTTTTTCTTTCCTAATGGTCTGACAACCCAATATACCATTTCACTCATAGGGTGGGCAAACATATTGTGTATGAACCAATTTTTATACAATTTATTCATTTTTATTTATCCTTATATTCTCTAACGTTTATTATTATCCTTACATCCTCTAACGTACAACCGTTTTCAAAAACCTTACCCATCTTACATAAATAATATGTTATATAACATTACTTATTTGGAGAAATAAAATGGCAAAATTCGTAGTACCTGCAAAAATGTGTTGGTCGGCTGACTCAGCTATGGCTCCACCACAACAACTTTTCCTCGGCCCTGCTGGTGGATTTGTTAATGATGGTGACGACTTTTTCGATCCCGACGAAGTTGTAGAGATGCTTGAAGAAGTAGTTGAAGAAGTAGTTGAAGTTGAAGTAGAAGTAGAAGAAGTAGTTGAAGTTTTAGAAAAACCTAAAAAAGTTAAAAAAAGGAAATGGGGAGATAAGAAGTAATTCTTTCACCAACGTACAACCGTTTACAATTCGCAAGAACTGTAAACGGTTTTTTTGTACGCTGATATAAAAATCAGTTTATTGATTTTAACGTCCAGAAATAGGTCTGACGTTTTCGGCTCTCGCCCCCTTTGGGCCTTGCCCCTCATTAAAGGACACATCTTGTCCTTCATAAAGGTCTTCAAATCTTGCATCTTCCAAAGCAGACATATGGAAGAATAAATCTGAAGAGCCTCCTGTCGTAATAAAACCAAATCCCTTATCCGTTAATCGTTTAATTGTTCCTTCAGCCATGTCGCATCATTTCCTAGTGTAAAAAAGTTAAACTTATTAGAAGTCCATCCATCGGACTTACAAACTCACCACTTCGATTCCTTTCTTAATTCCAGACTGTTCTTTAAGATACTTTTTGTATTTTAACTAAATCAGATTCCAACCGCCGTGTCAAGCCCGCATGCTCAAAAAACAGGATTAATGATAGAATCCAAGTTGTTGGCCGATGTGCCGTGGTAAATCAACTTGAACACCAGCCTCCGATTGCCCACCCCACATTAGGATTGGAGTATGGAATGTCACGAAGGTATAAACTTTTCTCCAACTCTTCTATTTCTTTATATAATTCTTGAGACTTTAAAGCATAATCGTTAATTCTAGTATTAACAGTATTAGAAAATAAACTCTCACCACACAAAACACAATCTGTTTTTGATTTGCCCCAGTGATTGATCTGCTTATGAAGAAGTTCTCTTCTTAATTTGCTTTCACAAGATTTACAAGTTGCAAACTTAATACTAGAATCAAAGAAGTTCTTTTGACTTCTTTCAATATATTCTTTACTCTTTTCATTTACTTTAACAACCTTTTCTTGTAGTCCATCAAGTTTACGTTTAACCTTCTTATCTTTTTTAGCTTCTAACAAAAAGCTAACAGCCATAGCATTGTTCCACTTCTCATGGTTATCAAACATCCACTCTACAGCTTGTTCTTTTGTAGTAAACTTCTTGTCTTCCCATGATCCAATAGAGCCAAGCATTCCAATTTGGCCACTATATGAATTACCATCTTCATTCTGAGATTGATTTACTTCAGCGTCCCACTCTGACTTGATCTTAGATTTATCATTATAATTAAATACCCTATAATCTGTAGATGCGCCCACTTTATGTTTCCTTATTGTTAAGGTATTCTAAACCAGAATTAATTACTTGCAACATAGCCAATTTTGTAATTAGCTCTTTATCTTCAGGCATAACGATATGCCCTTCACACATCCTGACAACATCCTGATGGTGGTCATCAACGTATGCTTGAATCTGATCCTCTTGCATTTTAGCCCAAGCTTTACTTCTATTTACAACTTCTTCTTTAGAAATATGCTCATCTTCTTCGGCAACAAGTTCGGCATTAGGATGCTTATTAAGAACCATAGTAGCCAAACTGCTAAATGACCCAACTATAGTTTTACCATCTACATTTAATCTGGCTGGCTCTTCATCCCAATCAATTGTGCCAATCAGTTTGCCATCAGGATTTTTCACAAAAAATTTCATTATATTCCTCACTGTCTATCAACGTACAACCGTTTTGCTAGTAACCTAATTATTGTTTTTCTCCCATTCACGTTGAGCCTTAAACAACTCAGAAGTGAATGCCTCGGCATCCGTTGGGTCTGAACCCTGTTTAATCATCTCGTCAGTCACATCTCGTCTATAACTCTCTGATGTGTTTCCTTCACTCAGTGTTCCACTACTACCGCTGCTGTAGTCGCTGCTGTAGTCGCTCTCATAAGATGAATCGCAACCAACAAACATCAACATTACAACTACCACTGCTACAGTGATACATACCGGCAGATCGTAGGTGGTGGCATAAAAACGCTTCATTACACTTCTCCTTCATTCCTAAAGAATTCAACTAAGTTTGTAATCAAATAAACCCATGCTTGGACAGATGCAGCTACCACAGCCAACACGAACCAAATCTTTAATATCAATATCATAACAATTAAAACCCAACCCTTAACAATTAAAACCCAACCCTCATCTTGGGAGTGACAAAATGATCGCCACCAGCTTCGGAAGGCCTAACCCAGATGAGGGTGGGAACGGGGGCGAGTACCTAATCCTCCAAGTCCACACCAAGGATTCCAGCCGCTTCATTAACCATTCTACGATTTCTGGCTTCAGAGGTATCGTTAATAGCAAACTTAGCATGGCTAGGAAAGTGAACTGGCGTCACAAAATGCTTCAGAAAAGCTTCAAGCTGTTGCTTTGTCTTAGCACGATGCGCAATGCGATGAAGGAAACCTTCGCCGTCACGCACTTTACACTTATCCTTACTCGACAAAATAACTTGTCTTTCTTCATCTGTAAAGGCATCAGAAACAATATAGTCCATCAAACGCTGACCAAGTTCCTGTTCCTGATCGGAAGCATCAACCCAAGTTGTTGCTTCCTTGTGGCCAGTCATAAGGTCATTAAAGTTGCGAATTCCAACTTCATCATCAAGTTGAAGTTCTTCTTTAACTAATGCCGTGGCATCTTCTTCAGTCCATCCAGCTTCAACCAGCTTAATGATCAATGCATCTTCTGTAGTTTGATCGTCACCATGTTGCGGAATATTAAAGGAGAATCGACTTTGAACTTGGAAGTTTCCCTGCATGTCGGGAGAACCATTCTTGTTCAAGACAAACTTAGGATTCTTCGGATGACCTTTCAAAGCCCAAACCGAATCAATATATTCATCTAAACAATGCGACTTTGCTTCTTCGATCACATTCTTTTCATGCGAAGAAAATTCTTTAGCTACCACATTAGCAACCACCCAACGGCGCATGATTTCCTGACCTTCAGAAGTCAACTCAATCGTCGGTCGCACAGGTTTAGAGTCCTTGCTCTCCTGCTTTTTTGCCACACTAGCCAAATCTTTTAATGAAGCCATCTTGGTCTTAGTCGCCATTCTTTCTTTCTCCAAATATCAAAACACAAATCAGTAAATTCATTACGCTCTAACGTACAACCGTTTTCAATTCTCAGATGCCGGTCGTGACTCTTTATCTTTTAAATTTAATGTCAGGCTGAGACTATCGGTGCTTTTGTCCACAAGAGCAGACTTTTGCACATATAACGATCCAATAATAGGATCACTACCACTCTCAGGCACTTCATCAAACTTGACCGTGTTCTTAGTTTCTTTCTCAAATTCAAACATAATTTCCATGTTATGTTCCTTTCTGTTCTTCAATCATTGCCTTATCTTTCCAAAACTCAAAACCTTCACGCAGCATTATGACAAACTCTTTATCTGAAAGATTGGTATCTGTTCCACCATCACTTCCAAAATGATTATGCATAAGAGTCATAGGATTGATAGGAACTTCACTCGGTAAAGGTGACGCATTGATTGAAATGATTTCCCAATTACCTTCTTGCGGAGTAAGTTCATTGTCACCATCTTCGGCCAGCACGGTCGAAGCATAAAGCACAATCTGTACTGACTTAGCAGAAATCTTTACGCAACCGCCCAACGGCGTTTCGCTACCGGCAACAATATGTTTTCTAGGTTCTTCACCATCTCTGCGAGGGGAAAATTCACCTTTAAGATTGTCGCCAGATTCAAGCTGGACAATTCCACTATAGAAGTTCTCAGGTGGAACGGTCACCAAGACCACTCCATCACGATAACCTTCATGTCGGTTTTCAAAAATGTTTTCTTCCGTAAGACGGACTACAGATTCAAAATCTCCATCATAATAACTGAAGGAAGATGCCAGCGTCTGTCGTTTCACGAAACTGTTTGCGATAATTTTCATAGTGTCTAACGTACAACCGTTTTCAATTTTGGGTCTAGTTTTTAGTAATCGTCTACGACGATTATACGTGTAAAATTAGTGTTGTAAAGCAAAAAAATTATATTTTCACAACTTTCCAACAACCATAGATGCATCTGTCGGGATTGTTTTCAAATATGTCATGAACAACTCCATCCTGCACCATATAAACATGTTTCGCAGTTCTACAGATATACACTCCTTCAGGGAATTCCTCAGCAAAACGCTCAGGGTTCATTCTTTTTTGCCCCTTCACGGCAGGAAAAGATTTCCAAATAAACTTATATCCTAAGGCTATATCATCTGATCTTTTCTTAGGGAAGAAATGCCCCCTGCTTGCCTTGCGACCTCTATCTTTAAGTAAATCATATGCAACATCATAGTCAACTTCAGCAGAAAGAGCCAAAGCTCGCACAGTGCAATCATTCTTCTGCTTGGATCGCTTACTTTGTAAGCGTCCAGCATCATTATAAACAAATGGAAACATTCAACATTCTCACAAGTAAGAAATCAAAAACTCAACCAGTACCTCAACGTACAACCGTTTTCAAAATTAATATTTTCGTTATAAATACTTACATGGCAAAATTCAAAAAATGGTTATTCAAAAAAGATTTGAAAGACAAAATAAAAAAGTCCGCCGAAATGTTGTCAAACATTATTTCTGTACCAAAGAAAACCAATGAAGGGCGACAACCAAAAGCCCATGATGCCACCGAAAAATTCTGGCTGGAACCGTCTAAGATTCAACCTTGGTTGAAATCACATGGTATAGAATGGTCTAATGAACTTCCAAGCTACAAAGATGGCGGTGCTGGTCGAGCCTATATGCTTGGAAAGCACGTTGTTAAATTCACAGCAAATAAAGTTGAAGCCAATGTTGCGGCCATGACAATTGAAAAATCCATTCCTCCAATCATAGATGTGCTTCCAATTGACGGAATGTACGCAATTCTACAGAACTTTGTTGATATGGACTCTGTTCAAAACATAAAAGATGCAGCAGATTATGTTACAGCAATTGTTGATGACTATCCAAACATAGAAGGATTTCCTGTTGATAAAGAATCACAAAAAAAACTAAGTTTAGAAGTGCTTTCAAAATATGGAGGAAGTCCAAACTTAGTTCCATATATGATGTCAGTTATGACCGCCCTAGCCACATTATACGGCTCAACAGGATTTAAACATGATGATGCAGGGCCGACGAACATAGGAATGTATAAAGATAAAATTGTATTCCCTGATTTGGGACCAAATGAAACTGGGGATTTTGACCCAGACAAAGCAATGGAAAAAATTGGTCACAATCGGGACAAACTAAAACTTCCACCTTGGAAAAGCATTTAGATAAGTTTTCCGGTAAAGTTGCTCAACGTCCACTTTTTATCATCAAAGTCAAAGTTGCCTTCATTTCGCACCAACATAACCTGAACGTTTTTAGGCATGTTCTTCAACATCTCTGGTTGGTCATCAAAATAAACAGAGATTCCTTTATCTGCTATCACTTCAGCTTTGCCATCAATTTTATCAACTAAGATTATTTCTTCGTATTTTATTCCGTAACTCTCTACATCTCTTTTGGCTTTTTCATAATCGCTACGATAGGTAATGACATATACTTTACCTGCCCACATGTTTGATAGCAGTCTAAAGAATACAGGGGAATCTGAAATTGTTCCATCTAAATCTAATCCCAAACTTGGTGGCTCAGGAGGGGTCACCACCGCAACGAATGCGTCAGCCAGTTCTTTCATTGATTTGTTCATTGTTTTTCCTCCATTGATTTGTTCATTGTTTTTCCTCTGCTCTCTAACGTACAACCGTTTATAATTTCTCTTTTTTCCATCCTTCTCCTGAGTCGTCAATCTCAAATGCCTTTACAACCATTTTTGCTAAGTCTTCAGAAATACAACACACAATCAGTCCATTGGGGCTACCTGCAAGTCGTTCTTTATCTTCGCCTTCATAAAATATCCCCCACTCCATCCAACTTTCGCTCTCTGTGCTATAATAATTTCCTTTTTCAATTCTATATTGCGACATTACCACATTACCACTCCCTGTCTTTAATGACAGAAACAACTTCTTCGGGGCATAAGTGGCGGATATAAGAATCTGTCGTTGATATGTTGCTATGCCCAAGTTGCTGACTAATTAAAATCAAAGGCACATTTTCTTTCGCTAGTTCAAACGCACCTGTATGTCTCATTCCATGAGGATGACAACGTTTTACTATGCCCAATCCATTCTGCAACTTTTTAAATAGTCTTCTATAGTAACTAGAATCGATCTTTGTACCCTTCATTGTACAAAACAAATAATCACTTTTAGGTTTAATCAACATCCAAGTGTCAATCAAACCTTTAGTGCCTTGGTCAACTCCAACGACTCTAGACTTAGAACCCTTCCCATGAAGAATGCGTATCCTGTCGCCCTCATAGTCGCATGGGCGAAGGTCTAGAGTCTCACCAATCCTTAACTGCGAACGCCACATCAATGCGATTACAGCGGCATTGCGAACGCCTGTCTTGCGACGAGTGTTCGCCCCATACACAAGCATCAATGCCTCTTTTCTTGTAAGAGGTTCTGGTGGTCTTTTTGTCATCACTTAGACTCATTATTAAACTTCTGGCTACAGTTACAGGCATCTACTTTGCCACAATTAAGACAGGAGCCGGTGTATAAATCTCGGCCACTTAAATATCTTTCTTTATATAAATCAATTCTTTGGTCTGTTACTTGTTTAGATGCAAAATGCTTTTTCGGCAATCCTTCACCCGACATTTGGTTTGTCCTCTTTAATCACTACAATGAACTATGACCGCCCAAGATTCAGAGTCTTCATCTTTTATCCACTTGTCAAAGAAAGACCTTCCCCATTCTTCACGTCTTTCTTCTGTTTCATCCGACATGCCCAACATATGCATTTGACCTTGTTGATTCCAACCATTGTCATCAAGCACAGAAAAAGTGCCAAAGTCCCACCACCAACGATACTTTGTCCTTAGGTCATCCAATGTGAATGAAATAGTTTCTATTTTAGGAGGGGAATCAACTGGGTTCCCCGTTTCAAGTATGGCTCTTATTCTTTCTGGGTCTTTTTTAATCTTACGCAAACCTAACTTGCTAAGAGTAGACTCGATTCGTGATCCTTTTATTAGACCCCTACTATATCTTTGATAACGAAGCCAAAAATTGGTTATGTTTTCATCCACCTGTTGGCTCATCACCTTCCAATCTATATCGCCAAGCTTGGCAACGTCAACAACTTCACCTGACTTCAAATGAAATGAACTTTTCCAAAGGCCACCAATTTTATATGAAGACCATTTTCTATTTGGATTTTCCCAATAACCAAACCTTCCTTTTCCCGAATCACGACAAGTGTATCCAATCCAATTCTCCATATAAGATTCAAATGTATCCCATACTTCACAAGGAGATTTACCGATTTTTTCAGGATGCTCTATCTCAAGCCACTCCCCAGAAAAAACATCATTGAAATAATTTTTTAAGAATTCTTCTTCTATGTCATAAAACTTAAGATGCTTCTTTGGACACCCTTCGTTGACGTTGACTTCACTCTCATCGAAGTCAATTGCAATTCCGGCCCCATCACATCCCATAGCACCCTGATAGGGAGCCATAAGAGAAGCCACTCGTTCTGACATTGACCAAGGCATGTCTTGCTCCCGTTCGGGGCTTATCTTAACCATTAAAGAATAATGAGACATGATGATACATCCTTATATGACTCTAGCCAAGTTCCCCCAAATGAAGCTATTGCAATAAGTTTTGACAGGGTTCTATACCTGCAACAATTCTCATGCGATAACTCCTAACGTACAACCGTTTATGCTAATACCGCCACCGGAAACACACCATAATATTCCGCTGCGTGGGTTGCAACGTCCGAAACGCCCACGGAATCAGTCTTTCGGCCACACACCGTGGTGTGCTTCTGGTGGAGGTGTAAGTAGCCCAATTATTGTTTATACATTGTCGATAATTCTCTTTCAAATTCTCTATCGAACTCTATAAGATCACCACCTGCTTCACGATATTTCGTATAACATTCATCCATCTTTTTAAGATAAATTGCTCTAGATTTTGAACCCCTAGCAGAAGGACTGGTTTCCCATTTATAATGGATATTTGCTGCTTTCTTAACAACTAAATTTAAATTTTTCATGTGTTATTCTTCCATGTTGCGATTGAAGATTTAGTCAAACAATTGTCTTGCTAAAGCGAAAACAGTTGTTCGCCAAAAAGTTTAAGTCCATTTAAAAGAGTTATCTGCAATGGGTTTGCAGCTATTTTCTGTCAGGATCATAAAAATTTGTTGAAAAACTTTGAATCGGATTGTACCCCGAAACATTAATTTCCGTAGCATTAGGAGATACTACCGAAAAAAGGGTGTAGATGAAATATCTAATTAACCCTAATATGCCTAATACAATAAAATATCCCATAAAAAACGCAGCAATTGGCGGGAATACAAAGCAAGCACAAATCCAAAAAGTCCACTTAATGGTTCTGCTGTTGTCCTGTTCATAATTAGTATTGTTCATAATCTTCCTTATCCATTTCTTCAAGTGATGACCAAGGTAAAGCAACAGAAATCCATGCATCCTGAATATTGTCATCCCCATCAGGTTGTTTTCGACTTACCCTTACGTCTACACATTTGGCCAAATGAAACTGTAAATCTTCAAGTTCAAAATCATCATCGCATCTAATTTTAATGATGCACTTTGATTCATAATATTTTGCTTTCTTTTCTCTATGAGAAGCTTCTTCTATGCTTGAAACAACATTTTTAAGAGAATAGATATTGGCAAACGTTGTCGCCTCATTGACATCATCGCTCCAACTATTGGATTCGTTGTCCCAATAAAGATTTTCTTCGCTGACAATATAGTATCGAGGAAAATCTTTAGAACCTCTAACACCAACAGAAACATTTATGCTCATTTTCTTTCATCCTATTTTAATTGACAATTTTGACTCTAACGATTACATCTCCTAAGGGACGTAAGTTAATCCGGTTGTCCCTGTCCCTTTCAACTTAATCTTAGGTGGCAGAGCCGCATCTCCAATATGACTAATACCACGTTTGTCTAATTCGTTCAGACCTTCTTTAGTGGTACAATACCCTTTATTGGTCACAGTAACCAACGGAGGTCTGTCCTTGGTTTCAGTCATCAAGTATGGCATAATAAAGTTTTTAAGCTCTTCTTCTTTACAATTTGCCACATACTGCATCCGACTAGCAGACACAGGGCCATTCTGACCCAAACTTGTTACGACATGAAGCCTTTGATAGGTAAGTCCATAAGGATCAATGCCATTGTCTTCTGCAACTTTAGAAGCAACTACATCCCAAGAGTCAGGAGACATGTTATGCTCCAGCTTCATTTCATGAGCAAATGCCAATGACTCTCTTGGAATAATGCCACAATAATGAGCTACCAAGTCACAGGTTTCCTTGTCCCATGCGGGGAAATTAAGTGCAACGATTTGAGAGATTTCTTCTTGGCTGTATAAGTCGAGAGATACCTTGGAAAATCTTGAATCAAAGGCATCAAACAATAAACCACGATCAGTTGTTGCAATCATCCACAACACATTATGCGTATCAGCAGTCATTCTCTTTTCAGTAACCAACTGCGCATCACTTCGTTCAACTGCCTTTAAAAGACCTTGAACTATATTATTTCGCAACGCATGAACTTCGTCAACAAAGACGATCATAGGCGGAATGACAAAGTGATTAGGTTTCATATGATGAGGAATCAAAGGAATTCCATCCTTAATAAGACACCTAGCTATGTCATCAAACAAATCCTGCACAGTAATAATTGAACGAGGACTAAACTCAACGAAAGGCAAATCAAGAACCTTAGCATGAAGCTTGGCCAAAGTAGTTTTACCTGTTGACTTTGGGCCAACGATTGCCCAATTCAAGTCACCACAAGCATGATTTCGCCTACCTACAGCATCGTAAGCAGAGCGAGATAATTTGTTAATCGCCTTTCTATTGCCTATGAATTTATTATAGGCACAAGCAGGATTGTCAGGATTAACCATCCAGCGTTTTTCTTCAGCAGATGGCTCTTGCCCTTCTGCAAAGAATATAAATTGTTCCTGATCTATTTCCATCATTTCCATAAACAACTCCTGTTTAAAAACACCAATCGCAAACTGCTAACGTACAACCGTTTTCATTCTTCCGGCATTGACTGTACGGCGACATCCATGTCACGCTTCCACCCAGTCTCAGTATCTTTCATAGACCTCAGAATCAAGTATGCCAAAGGAGACTCTGACTTATTCAGGAATTCCAATATCTCGTCAATATGAACGCACAAAGCCAGCATAGGCAATTCGGCGTTGCAATTTTGGCCGATTTCCAAGGCGTATGATTCGCTGTCATATCCTGAGCCAACTCCACCCCTACAGCCAGATTGCTCAGAATCCATCGTCCTAATATAACATCCTCGCATTTATTATCTCCTCAGATAGTTCTTAACATACAACTAGTTCTTAACGTACAACCGTTTTCAATTTTCCAGACACCTCAGGCCACCTTCAAGTATGTCTTTACCTTTTGGTGCGCTCGTTCTAAGACAATCGCCACTGACGCCCTCGAATAGGACTTTCCGGTTTTAGGATTAATGTGCTGATCGGAAAATGCTTTTTTCCATCCATGAGAAGCATTCAGACTAGCATCCAACGCACTTCGTTCAAGTGCGGTTAGTCCAGCATTTTCAATAGCATCCTGAACTTCAGCGACCTCACAGGCATGCTCAACCGGAATGCTTGATGCCACCAAATTGTTAATCGGGTTTTGGCGGGATACGTCGTCAGTACCAAAGTCAGATTCCCCAGTTACCTTTACCAATGCTTCTCCAAGAAGCTTTATCTCCACAGAACTCAATTCCATACGAGTTACAGTTTCATCAAACGTCATGTGTCCATTAGCTTTTTGTTTAGTCTTATTGTAATCAGAAACTAATGCCCTATGAACCTTAGAAGGCGCAATCAAATTCTTCTCTTTAACGTCGAAGGTTTTCATGCGATTCTGAATCGTAACCCAAGCATAAGTGATAAATTTAACTCCGCCCTCTGTGTATCCATAAATGGCTTCTATCAGTGCCATTAATGCCTCTTGAGTGTAATCTTCAATATGGCTTTTATTATGACGAGCATCATTACACCACTTGTTGGCTATTTTGCTTGCCAATCGGGTATATCCACAAAACACCTCATCTTGAATATCTTTAACAGCCAAAATGGATTCCAATTCTCCCTGTGAAATCTGGCCTTTGAACTCACCTTGAAAAAGTCGTTTTCTAAATTGTCGCTCTTTGCGATTTCCGAGCAAAGTAGACGCCCACTTTTTAATCAAAGTGTTCCCAGTCGTCATTGTTAAGGACAACTGGCTCCATCGATTGTCTTCGATTTGATTGTAAGGAAGCTTTAGCATTCTTTTATAATCCTTTTTTTGTTTACAACAAGAAGTGAAAAGTAGCAAGAAAAAGATCACAGGTCAAGCATCAGTGAGAATTTCTTGCAATTCGTTTTTAAATTTCATGCCCCAACGTACAACCGTTTGCAAATTTACACGTCCTGTCCACATTGCACAGACGCAACTGAGGGGCTTTGGCGATGTTCCCGAAATCTGTTTCGGGAACATCCAGACCCTGAATCCCTAACTTCAGTGCTTGCAATCGCTTACCTTTCAGGAACTCATGCGTGCTAACGTACAACCGTTTACAAATCGTTTAAATATCAACCAAAATAGATGAAAACAATTAAATATAAGCGAAAAACACAATTAACCTACACTGTGATACAGTTTTACATTGCGTTGTACACTATATTTTACACTACATTTTACACTAGCGTTGTACACTATATTTTACACTACATTTTACACTAGCGTTGTACACTATATTTGACACTATATTTTACACTATATTTGACACTATGGTTTATATTGCGTTGCACACTTGCACTATTCAAAATCGGATAAATTAAATATACGACATTCCGATGGTATGCATCGTTTATGTTGAGAAGTCAAAAACCAATGCCATCTTTCCGGCTTTTCAGGATATACACTATTTCCATATCCATCTGTAATAATAAAAACAGCTTCGGGGTAACTGTCACTATTAGACTGAATATATTTTTCTATCACTGTAAAACTCGTTCCCCAACCACCACGGAGTTTTTTGCCACTAATTTCTAGAGGATACACTGTGGTGTCAAAGCTAAATAATCTAATATTAAATGTATCATGAGGAAGAGACTTCGCAGCATCATAAAATCTTTGCGAAAAACTCACACACGATCCACTGTTGTCAAGAAAAAACCAAACCTCAATTTTTTTCTTATCGTCGCATTCATCTTCTACTTCTGTCGGGATAAGAACGTCAGCATCCAACGGATGAAAACGCCTGCTCAATCGTCCCCATTGCTCCACATCACGCAGAGAAGAAGACAGGAACTTCTTGCTCCATCTCTTAATTATTGTCTCCCACTTTTTCTTTTTCTTAACATTGTTTTCTGAAACGAAGCTCCACATTCCAGTCCCAGACTGCCCTGATCTTCCCAAATGCCCTTTCTCAATGATATCTTTCAGACTAGATTTTTCTTCATCACTAAGTTCTTCGTTAATCTTCTCCACAATTTGATCCCATTCTTCATTCGACAAATAAGAATGATCATCTACGAGAGAAGAATCCATCTTCGCATTCGCACTAGGATCGTTTGCTCTTGAGTAATAATACTCAAAGGACTTATCTTTTGGCATATACTTTTCTTTAGGAAAAACTGTATCTACCCAACAGTAATTTTCGCCATCAGAAAGTTTAGAGCGATCAAACCCAAATTTATCAACTAATAGTTCGTTCACAACTACATCAAGACATTCGTTGACAGGGCCTTCCACAATCCCCATAGTCCTTATGCCATGATTTAGACTCACATGAAGACACTCATGTGCAATTACAAAGCATCTCTCATAGTTGCACAGTTTGTTCCAGTACTCAGGATTAAACATAAAAAGTACACAGTCACCTGCACAGTCAAACTGCACAGCAGCAGTGGGTATGTTATCAACAAAGACAGGCCGACCTAAAGACCAAAATTGATAAAACAAACCGTGATGACGTTCCAATTCCCTACTTATTTCATTGAACTCTTCTGTGCTGATTGTACTCATTTTTCACATTCCATTACACTATTGCACATTATTGTCGCACACTACATTGCACATTATTATCGCACACCACATTGCACACATTTTAATGAAGATGTTAATTGTCAGAACGGAGGATCACCAGTTCGGGGAACGTACCCTGGTCGAGCGGCAGCGAGCTTCTGGACGATCTCAGCAATCTCCCGATTCGCTTCTGCTCGCCTCTGTAAATGGTCTTCTGTTGAAGGCAGGGAAGCTGGTTTCTGGTTTTCAACAATTGTCGTTGACTTAATTGATGCCATGGGTCTTAAAACTTTAGAAGATTGATTTTGCAACTTCCTTAAAACCTCTGAAATCAAACCTCGCTGAACAATAAGTTTCCATGATAGGCCAGAACAAGCAATTGTGTGATTCAAAACTCCAAGAACATTGGGCAATTGTTGAAAACCAGAAAATTGAGTTCTCTTTGCCATCTGCTCTAAAAATGTAAGAAGTTCAATAGCTGTCTCTTCATGAACTACTGCTGGAATGGCGTAATAAACATCGTTGTACAAACCTCGCCTTGATATAGTGTTCGCTTGCGAATGCTGAATGCCATTCACACAATTCTTTATAAGTTTATCAAATTCATCAGGGGTTGCTGCACGGCCCACCGTTTTTGATTTTCTAAAAAACGCCTTAGTTGGCGTACCTGACTTCCCCCATCTGCTGGCCACCTTTTCTATCACCTTGTTACGCAATCCAGACGAATTTCTAGCAGATGGGCCATTGCCAGACGATATAACACCAATAGTTTCCGAAAACATTTTTTCTACAGACATATTGTCAATCACACAATCTAACACAACATCCTTTTTGTTTAGTTCTTTATCAGCTAAAATAGCAACCAACTTCTCTTCAGAGATTAAAGGAAGCCAAAACTGCATCCTGCTTAAGTCTCCAACAATATGTTTTATAGCAGATGCATAATTGTTTTCAACCGAAATGAAAGTTTTTGCTTTTTCCAGATCGCCTGCTTCTTGCATATCTTTAATTCTATCTGTTATCGGTCCTTCATGAAGACATTCAATTAGTTTGGATATGTTTGCGCTTTTAGGCAAAATATCACGTATGTCTCCATTATTTGAAAACTCTTCTAAAGCATAATCAAGTCGTCGTGGACTAACTTGATTCTTAATTTCTTGCGGTAATTCTTTCCACCATGCAAGTGAACCTCTAGACAGTTTTTCTCCATACTTATTCTTAAAATACACTAAATCTGGTTTATATGGAACTTCTACATACACATGGAAGCGATCTTTTTGCGCAGGATCAAGAGCCTCTACATCATATTCATCTTCATCTTCAGGATTAATAGCTGCCCAAATAAATCTTAAGTTTTCAAATTTACGACCATTGATAGATTTAAACTGAATAAGTTCCATCACAGCATTTCGAACTTTTTTGTGGCTACGATTATACTCGTCAAAGAATATAGCTTCAATTTCATCATTTTGAAATTCTTTAGGACGGATTAATTCCAAATAGGATTTCCCATCTTCTACTTTCTCTTTAGGACAACCTATAAAATCAACCCAAGGGTCCATAGTTGAAGCAGAAAAATACTTCCAATTCAGTTTGTTTCTATCAAAAGCTTCTATAATACATGCTGTTTTTCCAACCCCATGTCGTCCACAGAACAACACGTTGCGATTGGTCGCAATCCAATGATCCATCTTTTGCTTGCGCATACCGATACCAGTCTAATCAAATGTTAAAATCACATCAAAACATGACATGTCTGCCGTAGAGATTCTACTTCAAAAGAGAGGAAAGTAAATTAAGAACTTCTTTTTGATTTGGATTTTTAATATAGAAATTCAAATCCGTATCCCCGCAGTCGGCTGACGCCCATCTTTTAAGGTATAGACTTCCATCTTGATCTTCACAGATTTTTTTTATAGCATCTAAAATTTCTTCTAAACTAAATCCCGATAAATCTATTTGCATATTTTCCATTGCCAGTATTTATCCGCTTATGTGCTTTTTTAAAAGTTTTGCCTATTATGGGTTATATAAATTATCTTTTGCAATTGAATTTCACATCAAAAAAATATAGAATGCTATAATTAAAGGCAAATAAACACAATGGAAAGAGTTAGCATAATAGAAGGCACAAAGCCGATACTGTTTGTATCTCCGCACGTTCCTGAAGAAATACATACAGACGTTATTGCCGTCGAACTGGCGGATGCCACTAATGGATACGCAGTTATCAATCGAGGATGGGAACGGTCAGAACATGTTGACCAATTCAACGATAAAGCCAACTGCAACAATATCACACACTGTCTTGAAGACGTTGTTAAAGACGAGTTTCTTGACCCTATAATTAAATTTACTAGTCGCTTATTAAAAAAGCATGGCTGCTGTTATGTAATCAACATCCATGGCATGGGAAATGATATTAGGGAACAAGTCCAAGACAATGTAGACATTATCTTGGGATATGGAAATGGGAAGCCACCAAGCCACACTTGCTCGCCATGGAGAAAAGATGCGTTTACGCATCTCTTAAACGACTGTGGGTTGTTGACGTATCAAGCAAAGGCAAAAGGAAGATATTCAGCAAGAAGCAAAAGCAACCTTACGCAACTATTCAGACAGATGAATACCCCGTTCTCCGCCGTTCAAGCATTTCAATTAGAAATAGTTTTAGATATGAGAAAATATATGGATATCGCTGAACTTACTGCCGATATGATAAGCATGGCAGTAAATGATCTGCTGGACTTTGATGAAAATCCCTACACGTCGATAGAAGAACAAACTCTAGGAATTCTTGAGTGCTAAGTTTTTTTGTTCAACGATGTCTGAGATTTCGACCACTTCCCAACAACCATAAACACAGCGTCCCTCATACCAATCAATAGCAAACATATCATTGATAACCCCCTCTACCACAGCATATACGTGTCTTACAGTTTTACAGATGTAAACACCTTCGGGGAACTTTTTAACAAAACGCTCAGGACTCATTCTTTTTTTTGACTTGACTAAGGGAAAAGGCTTCCAAATAAACCTGTGGCCTAGCGCACAATCATCAAGACATCTGTTGGGGAAGAAAAACCCCTTACTAGACTTGCGACCTCGTTCTTTAAGCAAGTCATAAGCCGCATCGTAACTCGTATTGGTAGTTATCGACAAAGCCCTTACGGTGCAATCGCTTGTTTGTTTAGGCCTGCTTTTTTTACGACCAGCATCATTTCGGACATGTTGTGATTTACTTAGCAAGTCAGACCATCAATTTTATATGAGTTTTTCTTCTTTATCATCAGACATACAAAACCTTTTTCAGCCAAGTCGGAAGAGGCACATAGTCTCGACTATAATCTTCAGCCGATCCATTTTGATCAACAATAGGAGCCGACCAAGGACCAAACAAACCAAAAATTGGCTCATCAGAATTCTTTGCAAAAAGTAAGTCCCCTGACTGTTTAACTACACTATTCATAAAGTTTGCTAATTCTTTCGCAGTGATTTCTCCATTTTGGTCAGGATCAATGTTTTCGCCATATTCCGCCAACGCCAAAAAGACTTCTTGCATTGGATATGTTTGATCGCCCCAATAGCTTACTTCATGTTCCGAAGAACTTGCAACCATAGAAAGAAGACTTTGTTGCTTTTCATTTAAGCTAGAAATCGAAGGGAGGCCTGCTGCCGCATAACAACTTGATTGCCACCACAGTGTTTCTTGTTTGTTTTCTTCGGCAGCTTCAGCTATTATTTTCATAAGCATTTCTCGTTGACCAATGTTCTCTAGCGTGCCATCCCAACCGCCATGACCCGTGGTATAAATAACAAGTGTATCTCCCGGCACAGTACCAATTTTCATTTGTTCGCTTATAAAAGACTTTAAATCTTTTAGACTACACTCTTTGCCCCATATAATGTTTCCATCTCTATCAATGTGATGGCTCCCAATGTCGCTAATTTTTAGACCTCTTGATGCTGCGAGGTTGGCAGCTTGAACAATGTCTCTACTTTCGTCATTTGACAACTTGCGATCATCACTAAAAGCATGTTTTAATATTAACAATCGAACTACCGTGCCATTATTTGATTTGACTTGGCCAACATAGTGTTCTGATACTTGTGGGGTTTCAATAAAAAGCGAGTTTTTAACTAACGAAGATTTAACAAGATGTGATTTGTTTTTCGATTCAAATGGGTTTAAAACAAATATTGTGATTAAAATTATATTAAATAGTGCCAATAGCGATTTAAGTGTTTTTTTCATATCCTTGAGCGTCCTTCTCCTTAAGTTTATTTTGTTGATTCATTCTTTTTAAGTCTTTTATCTGTCTCTCAGACCACTTCTTAGCATTAGGAAGATTCTCTTTTGCCCACTTAATTGTAGAAGGCGTCCAAAATAATATCGATGCAGTCTTGCCTATTTGTTTAAGTCTATCAATAAGACTTTCCTGCCCAGCAGCGTCGTTGCCCGTTTGTGTTTTAACAAGTCCAGCAATATTTAAGCTTGATTTACGAGGAACCCACTTATCCCCTGTAAACGGCGCAGGCGGGTAAACATTTTGTCCAGTCCAAGCTTCATTCGATTCTGCTTCTCGTTTTTTAAAATATTCAGAAAAATTCATTTTAATACCTTTACTTTATTTATGGATTAATTATTAAATTATATTGATAAATAATATATGAACATCACAATGAAAACATTTACAATGTTTGCAGAAGATAGAGATCAACAAATGGCAGCCGTACATAAAGTTATTAACTTTATGACGTATGGATTTGACAAAGAAAAACATCCTGAGTGGAAAGACCTTATAAACAACCTTTTAATAGATCCTAAAAAAGTAAACGGTAAAGACTTAGTGGCATTCTTAGATGACCATATTTGCCCCGACATGTGTCTCGACATCCCATCCGACAGGTTCTCTGCGATGATTAAACACTACCTGTCACTCAATGCTCCTACTGGAGCGGCGGCAAGTATGCAAAAGAGAAAACAGTCATAGATCACATAACGAAAATTTTAATGGCAAGTATCCGGCGTTAATAGAGGCGACATTGCATCATCACTCATTAAAACCCAAGAAATATAGACATCAACAAAAAATAGGTGATTTGTTTTTTACTTTGCCAGTTTTAAAAGATTATTGCGACACAAATAATCATCTTCCTTGTGAAATTTATTTATCTCCAAAATATTACACTAAGAAATATGGCATTCGAGATCACACTATAAAATCATGCAAAGCAATGATTCCGCTTCTTGAAGTTCAATATTACATCCAAAAAGCTGATGTTTACAGCGTAAAACAATTTGAAAAAAATAATTGGGAAATCGATAAAAACTTAAAAGATGATTGGTGGGAAGGCACTGCTCGGCATTATAGGCACAAACAATATAAAAAAAGACACAAGAAATATGGAAAACATTGCCAAAAAGCTGAAAAAAACGAATCCCCAATTGAATGGTGCGATTGCGGTTTCACAGAAATAATGAATGACCCCATGATGAATGCTTGCAAAAACATCATTCACGCTTTCGGGAAACCATCTTATTTAGCAGACAAACCATGGTTGGAAATTCCAGATCCGAAACAAATCGCTCCTGTTGTTATTTCAAGATCGGATAGATATAAAAATTATAAATTTCCTTGGAAGGAATTATGGAAAAAACATAAAAAAGAATCTATATTCATTGGACTTGAACATGAATGGAAATTATTTTGCAAACTAGTAGATGACAGAGTTCCCTACTATCCTACAAAAGATTTTTTAGAAATCGGCCAAATCATTGCCGGATCAAAACTATTTATTGGGAACCAATCCGCCGTCTATGCTGTTGCTGAAGGTATAAAACATGATCTAATTCAAGAAACATCCCCTCGCATTCCTAGCTCACATTTCAATAGATCTAATGCACGATATTATCTAAGAAGATGGTATCCGTGTTGTAGTTGCGGAGATCCACAATGTTCAGATGGGGACTATTGTCAGTCAGGAGCTAAACCACCATGGGATTGTAAAAGGATTCATCTCTAATTCTTTATAAAAATTCCAGTCAATATATTTGATTCTTTTAGTTCTGATTTTCTAATGCCATCTTCTATATTGCTATAACAAACAAGATCATACCCAATTTCTTTCATGAAAGATTTTAAAGATTCCCTGTTAAAATGCCAAAGATGTTCATCGGGCCTTCTATGCTTCCAATCCTTAAACCACTCGTCAGAATGATAATGGCACTCCGGCACAGAAATAAACATATACTTTGTTTTGATGTTTTTAATTTCATAGATGTCATCAAAATGTTCTAATACATCAAAAAAGCAGACGACATCAAACTTTTCACAGAATATATCAGAAACAAACTCACATTCATCGGGGATGAGGTATCCATTAATCTCATTTCCATAACAACTTGGTATGAATTCCTTGGCACAATTTAGAAAATCACCATTTCCATATCCAACATCCAAAATCTTTATAAGTTCTTCATTAACAGCACCAAACAAAAATCCCAATCTAAGAAAAGACATCCTGACAGAAAATTCTCCATAAGAATTATATCTTTCTTCCACATATTCCTGCGTATAGTCTCTTTTTTGAATAAAATAAGACTTTTGCTTTATTAATCCATTTTTCAGTTTCTCATAATTTTCAAGCATAATTGTTTTATTTCTAAGGTTAAATCAAATATAATACAATAATATATACTTTTGTAATTTATAAATACTTACATGTTATCTCATTGCAACAAATCTTTCATATTTGACATATTAATCACTGGTGGCGTTGGGGATTTTCTTGCGATAGAGTCTTTTTTCTCACAGAAGGAAGAGAATATTAGATATGTGTATTATGCCACCCGTGCCCAAAAAGAAATTTCAGAATTATTTGATGTGTTGCCAAATTACAATATACAACACATTAATTATTTTGATAGATTTAGTCGCAAACTCCCTACCATATGGGACATCAATCATTTAAACAGAATAACTAGATCTAAATTAGATCCTGCAATTCATGATTATTCCATTAAAGTCAAATTTAATGAAATTAGAAGGAACCAATACAAGCACCATAATGGTTCTTCTTTTTTAAAATATGAATTAGTAAAAGATATCAAAAGCAAATTTAATTTGCCCTCAAACTACATTGTAGTTCATCCATGCTCAAGAGCATCTTATCGACGAGCCGCACGGAGAGAATTAACTCCATTTGAATGGAAATTTTTATTGGCAGAGATGCCTGGGAGATCATCATGTGGAAAAACAGGACTATTTAAAGACACATTAGGTGGTGGAGATTTCCGCCTGCTTGGGGGCACTAGTCAACAAAAGATAGTTGTTTTAAACACATGGCCCGATTACCAGATGCCAAATAATAAAAATATAATTGATCTAACAAACAAAACTACATTAATAGAATCCATTGAAATATTGAAAAATTCTAATGGATATTTTGGCATAGATTCAGCATTGTCGGTCTTGGCAGCAAAATTGTTCGGATCAGAAAAATTATATATCAGGCACTTCGGTAGAAGCCGCAAGTTTCATTTATGGAGAAACACAGATGTGTATTACTATCCGCACAAATCACTTGAGTTTCTACACGGGATAAATGGAGTCAATTGACCAAGGTATGCAAACGCAAAATATGAAAAAATTGTTAGATGAACTTGGACCTTGGCATTTCGACTTTGAAATTGTAGATGGTTTAAGAACGAATATTTCAACCAATAGAGAAAAACTCTCATTTCGTGACCCCAAAAATCAATGGCGTACTATAATTTCAGAAACAGGTATTGATATCTCAAAAGCCAAAATGTTGGATTGTGGCTGTAATTCTGGAGCAATGTGTTTTTTTGCCGCTAGAGATGGTTTTGATGAATGTGTAGGAATCGATGCTCATAAACACTGGATTGATCAAGCTGAGTTTGTTCGGGGGTTTCAAAATGAAGAAATTCAAAACAAGACAACCTTCATGAACAAAAGAATTCAAGATTATAAATCAGATCTTGAATTTGATCTAGTGCTTTTTAACGGTCTCTTTTATCACCTCCCAGATCCGATACATACGTTAGAAAAAGTTACTAAACTCATTAAACCTAATGGGTGGATAACAATTAACACAGTTATGGGACAGGATAATAGGGGCAGCTTAAAAGTAAAAACCGAAGGCGTTCTGCCTATGTCTGGAGTGGATGGGCTTTCTATAATTCCTGATGGTCCAGATGTCTTAATTACAATCTTGAAATGGCTTGGTTTTGATAATTATAAAACAACTTTATTAAGAGAAGATCGTATAGAGATATTGGCAAGGAAGAACTCATAAATTCACTCATTTCTTTTTTCGTTTATTTTTAGTTGAATTCTTCTTGAAAATCAGATCCCAATTTTTAGCATAAGTTTCATAACTTATTTTTAGTTGTCGTTTTTTGTCGCCTTTTCCACTCATAAATTACCCCACAGAACCTTCCATTTGTAGTTCAATTAGGCGATTCATTTCTACGCTGTACTCCATGGGAAGTATTTTTGTTAACGGTTCAATGAAACCGCTTACAATCATCGTAGATGCTTCAGGTTCCGTCATGCCACGAGACATTAAATAGAACAATTGTTCTTCCCCAATCTTACTTACTGAAGCCTCATGCTCTATGGTCACATCTTCTTCTTCAATTTCAATATAAGGATAAGTATCAGATCGACTTTCTGGATCAAGAATAAGTGCGTCACAAACGACATTAGACTTACAATCCTTTGCTCCGTTAACCACTTTGCAAAGACCTCGATATGACGATCTGCCGCCATTCTTAGAAATTGATTTTGAGACGATGCGGCTAGAAGTGTTTGAGGCACAATGAACCACTTTGCCTCCAGCATCCTGATGTTGGCCCTTGGCGGCAAACGCAATGCTAAGAATTTCACCTCGTGCTCCCGGTTCCATCATATAAATTGACGGATATTTCATCGTAAGTTTAGAACCCAGATTCCCGTCAACCCACTCCATTACACTGTTCCCATAGGCCATCGCTCGTTTAGTAACAAGGTTGTATACGTTGTTTGACCAATTCTGAATTGTAGTGTAACGACAACGAGCATCTTTCTTTACAACAATTTCAACAACAGCCGAGTGTAAAGAATCTGATGTCCAAATTGGAGCGGTGCATCCCTCAACATAGTGAACCTGCGAACCCTCATCACAAATGATAAGCGTTCTTTCAAATTGCCCCATATTCTCTGAATTAATGCGGAAGTATGCTTGTAAAGGAAATTCAATACTAACGCCTTTTGGAATATAGATAAATGAACCTCCGCTCCAAACTGCCGTATTCAAGGCTGCGAATTTGTTATCCGCAGAAGGGATAATTGTTCCGAAATATTCCTTTACCAAATCAGGATGTTTTTTCAACGCTTCATCGGTACTAAGAAAAATTACACCTTGCTTTTCAAGATCTTCTTCGAGACTTCCGTAAATTACTTCTGACTCATATTGAGCCTTCACACCGGCTAGATATTTCTTTTCAGCTTCAGGAATGCCTAATTTATCGTATGTTTTTCGGATTTCATCAGGAACATCATCCCAATCTTTTTCTTGTTTATCAGATGGTTTTACATAATAAATAATATTATTGAAATCAATCTGGCTCATGTCTCCGCCCCACGTAGGCATGGGCTTTTTATAGAAGATATCAAGAGCTTTCAATCGATATTCCAGCATCCACTCTGGTTCGCTTTTTATTTCAGAAATTCGACGCACAACGTCTTCGCTCAGTCCCTTGTCAAACGTCTCGATGTTTACATTATTGTCGTGAAAACCATATTTGTACTCACTCTTGATAGCCTGCTCTGTCACGGTCATGCCTATTCTCCTTCTATTATTAATGTGGTTGAAATATTAGGCGTTCTTTTAATGTGAACTTGTTCACCAGACCAATCACTAGGCCTCATGTTTTTCTGGTCATCGCCTTTAATCCAAATATCTACCATCTGTAGGTATGGGTGCATGTCCAATGTATCTAAAACAACAATTTTATCCGCCAATCCTGATTCCCTCAATTTAACAATACGTTGTTCTAACGATTCGGCTGGCCGCTCATGATCTTTTTGGACACGAACCCAAAAATCATTCATTATTCCTACTGCCAAGTAATCACAATTCTTTTTTGCGTCAGCCAAAAAATTTATATGGCCCGCATGAAACATATCCCACACGCCAACGGTAAATCCAATTTTCATTTTGTTCCTCCAATCGGACGAGGTCTGGCATCGTTAATAGTGCCGCCCAAATGATGATTGCCACCATTGCCGCCACCATACATTGGGTGATTTTTTCCTTTCCATCCTTTTTTTCTTACATAAGAAAACATCCTGTGATGGCAGTCCAATGCGCTATCATGATGCACCTTTTTATTTTGCGGAATTCTCCAGTCTTTTCCAAACCTCATCTCTAAAAACGCTTCGGGGTCACGAGGTGCAAGCATATCTTTTCCATGTAATTTTACTCTAGACAAAAATTCTCCATAAAAATGACGATGATTATTAGATTTTTGTTTTGTAAACCAATCTGGATATGCCTTAGGCACATTAAGACCAAACTGGTTCCACATTAATCCGTCCCTGTATGTGCCTTGATTCCAAGTCCCACCCTGACCTTTTTTGATGGATCTCCATGGAAACAAATCAACATATATATCGTTATTTTCACTACGAGAGAATCTAATCAAATCGTGTTCTTTTTGGAGACGGCCTTTGCCGTTCATACGATCTATATGCCATTGTGGGTTTATGCAAAACCCGTCCGCTGCGGCTCTCTTTTTAAGACGAATTATTCTTTTCTCATCTTTTCCAAATATGCCCATATCCCCATCATCATCAAATTCTACATTTTCGCCAGTGCGAACCGCACCTAATAAAGTTCCAAAATCCATCCAATACTCAATTCCATGTTCTTCAAATAGATCATGAATATAATGTTGAATTTCTATTAAATGATCACGACAACACGGAGGCATGATGTGACTTTTGCTATCATTGATCCAACTTCTTTTAGGCCAAAGTTCTCTAGGGCATTTAAAAGTACGAACCGAACAGTGCCGACCCCACTTGTTGTGACTTATCATAATCCACTCTTCTTCATCACAGAGCAACAATCAAGTTTGTGCATATATTTCATTTTTCTCCTTCGATCACGGCCTTCCACTGGGCCTGAGTCATCCATGGTTCAGTGCCCCCAAGCGACCCGCCTTCTGATTCCCAATCTGACAGTCCAAATATTTCATTTAAATCTTCTTCATTAAAATTAATTGCACCAACAATCATTTTCGTGTTTGGCTTAACATATTTAGGACTAGAAGACCACTTTGTAAGAGCACGTAAATGTAACAATCCAAATGTAAAATTCATTACCACGGAAGCTATGCTTTCAATCATTATTCCAAAAGCAACACCACACGCACATCCTAAAATCCCAAATACAAATGCTAGTTTGTTTTTATTTCCCAAAAGCCACAGATGGATTAATACTAATATAAATAAAAGCCAATCCATTCCGTAGTATTTAAATACATCCGTCATGCTTTTTCCAACATTCTTACCGTATCTCGATCAATAACGCAGATTCTTTTTTGACCAAAATAAATAAGAAGTTCTTTTCCTAATTCCATAATAAAATCATAAATCTGTTCATCAGTACAATCTACTTTAGGAAATTGAATCGCTGCAATTTCCCATCCCAATTCTTGATAACCTGTTTCCGAAACAAACTTGGTCTTAGTTAGACGAACAGGAATAACAATGCTTGATTTCTCTTGAACTTTACCAATAAAATTTTCTAACTCAGCCTCTGTAAATGCTTCTTTTGTTACACTATTAATTTGACCTAAATAAAGTTTTGCTTCATAAGATGATTTTAGGGTTATTTTATATGATGCCTTTGATTTCCCTTTGAAAATGCCAAAACAACTTTTTATGCGTTTACGCAAACGAGAAAAAAATCCCGTATTTTCACAACAATCACAAACTAAAGGTTCTTTTTTCATAAATTTAATAGAGTAAGCAAATAAAAAACCCTCCCCAAAGGGGAGGGTTTTTATTGACGTTACGTCACGTCACAACTACTATGCATCGGGAATTACTAGCACTGGTACTGGCACCAGTGGGATAAGAATAGTTGAATTCTCGATCTGTTTGCTTTTACAAGAACGCCCTTTCGACAAACTTCTAAGCGGTTTTCTCTTCAACAAGCTTCTAAGCGGTTTTCTCTCGAATAAGGTTCTGATCGGCCTCGTATCATACACCTTCTTACAGAAGGTTCTGAGCGGTTGTGCCTCACACACCTTCTTCGCCAAATTTCTCACCGGAGTTTTTGGGCAATCTTGCGCTTTTGCTTCAACAAAAGAAAAACAACCCACAACCACCGCAACAATCAAGCACTTCTTCAACATCTTTCCACTCCTTGTTAAGTTTTATGTCACACCCATGTGACACGATTATGGAACGATTGTAGTTTTTTTAAGACGCAAGTAAACCCCACCATCGGGGGACTAAATCAAGAAAAATTAATACGATGTTGGGGACAACCAGATGAAGCTCTAATATCCTCGTAAAGTCGGTCAACAAATTTCCATCCATCCAACTCAACACCATCATCTAAATGAGATTCATCATTCATTTTATCTAAGTACTTAATTATTTCTTTATGAGAATGAGAACCAACAACTCCACTTAGCCCAATAGAAAGCTCTTCATTTGTCTCTAGGCCTCCTTCAGTGATGTTGCCTGATCCTATTATCGCTGTGAATTCTTTATCTTTTTTGAAATAATATATCTTCTGGTGCATGGGCTTGTTGTGATTTAGATAAACCACATATTTAAATTTTGGATATTTTTTAGATGCTTTATTTAATTTGTTAATAACCACAGCAGCAACTCCAGGACAAGAGCACAGATCTTTCCTGCGTTTTAGCCATTTTTTTATGGGTTCATCCCAGTCTTTATCCAACTCGCCTGCTTTACAAGAACAGTCCTCTCCAGTTTCGCCTTTATTTGAAAACAATGTGATATCAGCGCCATTGCTTTCTGCGCAAATGATGCTTGGCAAAATCATGTTGACTCCTTCAAGTTTCAACCAACCAGAGCAAAGTATAATTTCCTCTGAAGACAAAATTAGCCTGTTAATTACTCTATCGTGATTGTTTGGCTTGCTATTTGTGATTAAAAAAACATTTAGTTCTTTATCCTCGGAAAGCTTTATATCTCCAATGTCTCCAAACATATACATTCCTTTAAAGTTATACTATATCTTATATATAAGATATGAACCACGCACTATCATTTAAACAATTTTTGTTAGAATCTTATGCAATTGTGCAACAAGGACTACGTCATGCAGGCTTCGGAGAAGGTGCTCGCCCACTAATCGTTCTAGATCTAGGTGGAAATAGAAAGATAGCATTTTATCAATCCTCAAAAGGCACTAGCGGAAAGACCACAGGGAAATGGTATCCTTTCTTTGGGGCCGGTTCAGGCGATTATGTTCTAAAAGGCGCATTGGATCAGATGGAGAAAGGCTATGGCAGCCCAGAGATTTTAAGCGCAATGAAATGGCTAAATGATACGTTTCCCTTATCTCTAAATGATGAAACAGGAACTGAAGTTGACTTTGACGCCATCACGCCTGATGACTCTCGTTATGGATTTATTAAGGCCAGCAAGTCCGCTGGAGGCGGATTCAGAGCGATGTCAAAATTAGCTTATGGTGCCAATCAATTTAGAAGTTTGTCGCACGAGACTCCTCGTGAAGTACACGCACACATCAATAAAATATTAACAGACTTAGGATTGAAGCAAGGATCGACGCCAGAAGAACCAGTGGCACCAAAAGAAGAACCAGCGGTTGGAGAAACCATTAGTCTGGAAGCAAATGGACAATCGATGACCTTTAGAATCAAACAAACTATCGGCAAAAGCACTGTCGGTAAATTTGGTGAAGATTCACAATTTTGGTCAGATCCACAATTCACAATTGAAAAGACTCCAGAAGGTGGATGGATGGTAACTCATGATCCAAATGCCACAAATGCAACCATACTCAATGGGAAAACAATTGCTGGGTCTCAAGCATTAAGCAATGGTAACCAACTGGCGGTAGGCAATGAAGCCAAAGGCGTAATCAAACTGCCTTTAACGGTGACGATCAGCTAACAAAATCCGCAATTCCGCATACGCCGACCGAACCAACTTGCGGGTGATCCGAATTTTAACACCACCTTTGTCGAACCACCCGTCGTCCTCGTCCGCATACGGGTCATCCGTATAGGGCACCCTGTCATACAACCACTGCATCAGAGACTCCAACGATTGTCTCGCTGCACCTAAATCCTGTGCATTGATGGCATCCAGATAGCGTTGCCATGTTTCTTCAAGATTCATTTATTACTCATATTAATCGTTTCAATTCATAATATTCAATGAAATCTTCCATCCCAAAGAACTCGGAGCTAAAATCAGGAACAAACAATTCACTCTCCTTAGGAACTTTCCACGTTGCAACACCATCACTTTTGATAGAAACAACTTTTTTGCCACTCATTAGCGATTCTACAACTCGATGATATCCATTTGTTAGTTCAAAACGCCCTATTGATTCATGATAATGAACTGTCAATGGCCCTTCGGTTGCGGAAGACAAACCACGACTTAAATTAGAAACTGCGGCTGAAATTTCTTCTTTAGTCATAAGAAGATCCGCAATTGAGATTTCTTCTTGATCTGACTCCAACAACCATTCTTTAAAACTTTTCATATCATATCTATAATTCAACTAAGTCTTTTCATACTATTATAAGAACATGCAAACATGTGTTTATATCACTAACGAACATCCCTTTTACATGGCAATGGTGTGTAATAGCATCAATATGCTTAGAAAATACAATAAAGAAATACCAATTAAACTATTTTTCATAGAAGATAAAGGAAAAAACACTGCCACAACGTCAGCAAACAAGCATTTAAGAAAATTCGGTATATCTAAAAACCAATTCGACACACTGTGCGATGCGCACTGTGTCGATGTCCAATATAGAAAATCAATAGACCCAGAGTGTGCACACCTGAACAGATATTATATCTCTGAATGCACAGAACCAGACATTCTTTATATCGATTGCGATACATTCATTTTTGGAGATGTGAAAAAGTTGTTTTCACAATGTGAAGAAGACATGACAACACTTGTCCACGGGTCTATTGCAGATTGGGATAAAGACTGGCTACCACTTGATCCGGTCAATACGGCTGTAGTATTAGGGAAAAATCATAGCTACCAAAAAATATGCAAACTCATCCCTGAATGCTCAGAGAAACTAAAAAATAAAGAAATCTATCCAAAGATAGCAAACTGGATGTTTGAATGGTGCAAAAAAGGAAATGACCGAGAAGAACTCGCCACTTCTATTCTAATCCATGAACTAAAGATGACAAACAATTATTTCAATAAAGAAACTGCTAGGAATATGAAAGCTAATTCAGACACTACTCTTGCACATAAGTCAATTATCTTTCATTCCTATTCACAGCAATGGCCAGAAACATATCATCAGCAAACTAAAAGGCCAATACTCTCTTACAGAAGAGTAAGAGGGAAATAATGATATTTTATTACATACTGGCCGGGTGGATATTAATGGGACTTACAGGAGTCCTCATAGAGAGAATACATTATAGAAAATATTATTCTCAACTCAAACCATACCCTTACAACATCCAACGTCCTCCAAAGTCACTTAAAAAGGACATTATGAGCGCAATTATATCAGGCCCATTTTATCTTGTAGGGGTGTTAAGAGACATCTTTGGTTGGTAAATTGTTATGCACAATCATAACCACATAGGTCTATGCACAAAAAAAAGCCCCCTCACAGTTATGTGAGAGGGCTTTTCTAAACCATCAATAGAAATTACTCTCTGGCGTTTTCAGAATCTGAATCAGAATCTGAATCTACGCTTTCAGTAATAGTCTCTGTTGGGTAACTCTCCTGCGGTGTTCCGGCCCCAGCTTCAGCACTAGCTTCAGTACTAGCTTCAGTACTAGCTTCAGTACTAGCTTCAGTGCTAGTTTCGTTCACAGGAGTCTCAGCCGCTGCTTCGTTCTCAGGAGTCTCAGCCGCTGCTTCGTTCTCAGGAGTCTCAGCCGCTGCTTCGTTCTCAGGAGTGTTGGCCGTAGCTTCGTTCTCAGGAGTGTTGGCCGTAGCTTCGTCCGGCGTGGGTGTAGTTTCGTTCATCAGATAGCTTCCTTTCAAAAAGAATAGTTTCCTACTGCACTCATCTTACATAAAAATGACGCAAACGACAACCCAATTATTCGTTTTTTTTAGAACTTTCAAGTCCAAGGTAATGTCCCCCATATCGCCCAGTAAATCACATACAACCAACCGCAAATACCATGAAGAATAGCCCACCAGATTGAATGGTTGACCGACCATGAAATTACAGTTGCTAATACACAACCAAAGCTGATTCCTTTTCTAACGTACAACCGTTCTAGTTCTACCGCAGATTTTGATTCAGCCATAGTCGCTTTTCTCCTTTGGTAGGTACTTATTGACAAGTGCCTACATTATCTAACTAATTCGTAGTGATAAACCAACTTCGTCTTATCAGAACTCATCAATCCTTGATTCTCGTTTCCGATATAGTACAATTTTTTCTCAAGAGGCAGTCTGCAATCCGAAATGCTGCTGATGATCAAGTTGCCAACGCTCAATAAAAAATACTTCCACTTGGACAAAACATCCTTGATTCTCTCTGGCTCTACAAGCTCAATCCCAATTTTATTGTAAATAGAAGCCACAACCTCTGTACAATAATACTTCTTTTCGTCTGAAAATGTAAAGTCATAATCCGAATCTTTTCTGAGAACTTTGCGAATTTCTACCTCAATGTCATCCTTGATCTCTTCTGTGAGGCTCTTAAGGCGATAAATAGAAAGCTCGCCCGTATAACAAGTGTCAATCCAATCAATTAAACGATACTTTAAAGTTCCACGATCATTAATTTCCAAAACATATACATCTTCATCTTCCACTAAAGCCATCGCTGCGTGGGAATACCTGCTTTTAGTTAAACGTGCTACGATTTTACTAAAAGGTAAACCCAATGGGCCTTTAGCGTTACTTGCTCTGTAAAAAATATCTCCCGTCTTGATCGGGAGATATTTTAATTGTTCTACAATCTCAAATCGTCTTTGATGTAGCGGTCCAAAACCATACATTCCTTATCTAGATAAGCATATGAAAAGTTTTAAAGAATATATGGAACAAAACGATCTCTTTGATGATATGTTTGCCGCTACAAAAGCAAAGATAAAAAAACGAGGCAACGCTGTAAAATCACAACGCAGAACGGAGCCTTATACTTTTGATCTTTACCATGGTTCTAAGGCTGATTTGAATTCGTTAGAAAAAGAAGGAAATAACTTCACACTAAGTCCTGAGAAAAGTGAACAAGGACTATTATGGTTTACCCACATATTCATCAGGGGATACGACCCTATGGAGTATGCTAAGTCGCACGGGGATTGGGTTCTAACCTACCCTCTTAAATCCACAAAACATTATGATGAAGTTGAATATGAAGATGGATCTACAGAATTAAAAGCACCTGAAGAAATAATAGAAAAAGCAGATCCGATTGAAAACAATAGATTCTCTTGCTTTGGAACTTACTGCATTGAGTTACCAGAAGGTTGGTATTGGGCTTACAAAATGGAGAAATTTATAGGGACAACTAATGCTGTTTATTTTTCGCCCGACATGATTTCAACTGTTTAGATCTGCTGAATAATTTCAAATAATCCACAAAACAGACATGCCGCCAACAAGCCAACAATAACAATGGTTGCAATTACCCCAATAAAAAAGTCTATAATTTCTGATTTGTTCATTTATGATGCGAGTATTTCTTCTTAGATTTCTTCTTCTTTGGTAGATACTTCAGAGTGATGCTCCGCTCAACTGATTTATTGACAGGAGGCTTGTCGTTATCGCTATAAGCAGGAAATGCTCCGCCGCCAGTCGCCATTGCCACAGTTGAAGGCTGAGGAGCATTATCAGGAACACCCATGGGGCCTTGACCGCCGATCTCCATCATGTCAAACCATTCTTTAAATTTCATACATTATTTATGGATCTGACAGCCTTTCTTCCGAAACTTCTATGTTTTCGTCTAAAAGATCAATGCCAACATACTTTCGCTGCATTCTCTTGGCTACAACTGCCGTAGTCCCTGAGCCTAAAAACGGATCAAGAACAACGTCACCTTCCTTTGTAAACAATTTGATGAACCATTCAGGCAAACTTTCAGGAAAAGCTGCGCTATGCTTCCTGTTGGAACATTCTGTAGCCAAATGAAGCACATTTGTGGGGTAAACCATGTCACGCCCAACCCAATTAGAGACATTCTTTCCAAAACCCGACTGAACCTTCGATGGATCACGCTTTTTGTCTGTTTCACTTAAATTCTTCAGACGAGATTTAGACCAATCTCCCACTGGAACCATCACTTCATCCTGATACATGTCAAACTTCTTTTCCTTGTTAAATTGAAGCACTCTTTCCCAAGAATCCCTGAATCTATTCGGCCATTTGCCAGGAAAACAGTTCTTTTTGCACCAAATATACTCTTCCGTCCACAACCAACCTTGAGATCGCATATTTTGGATTAAATCTAAAACATAAGTGTGCCTTTCACCAGAAACCACCTTCTCCTTGATGTTTATAATGAAAGTACCCTTGGGCTTCAAAACTCGTTGAAGCTCCTCTGAAATTGGCAAAAACCACTCAACATACTTATCAGGGCTTACACCACCATAAGTATTCTTGCGATTATCGGCATATGGGGGAGATGTGACTATAAGCTGAAAAAAATCATTATCATAATTATGCAACGCATCCTTGCAGTCTCCCTTAATAATCGTGCTTGTCGAATTCCTCATGTTTATCCCAAAATTTATATTATTATTATAAAACCTAATATATAAATAATAACACAATGAATCAATCCGCCAAAGGCATATCATGGACTTCTACGAATTAAATAAAGTAATGAATGATAGTGAGTATCGACATGCAACGGTCGAAATGGACGAAAACACCGAGGAAATAAAAACACACCCAATGAAAACACGAAAGGGCATGTCGGTGACATATAGCCCATCAATAGATGGCCCACCATTAAAGCCAGGCACAATCTCCGGCGCAGAGATACAAATTAAAGAATTGGCCACTCAAATCAGAACGACATTTGGGTTAGACCCAAAATGGGATGATCATAAAAAACAAATATTAGATGCCACAAAACTTCTAGACCAAGCAGCCGATAGCATCGGTGATTATATGGACGGAAGCTTAAGAAACGACCCTCATCAGTTTCAATCAGAAGGAACATCATGAACTTCTACGAATTAAATGAAAAAATGTTCCAGCAATAATTCTTTGCGCTGAACTTGAGTATATGACAGTCGAGCATATGTTAAAGACCTGTTTTGATGGTATTTATCACAACGATAATTATAAAATTCTTGGCTTGAACCCTGAACCAGTTCAGAGTGTTAACGACATTAGTGTAGATGATATATTAAAATATGTATAAATAAGTAATATGATAAGCCATAAACATAAATGCATATTTGTCCACATCCCCAAAACTGCTGGTCAAAGCATTGAGGATATATTTCTTCGCTTAAATGGATTAGATTTTAATACAAGATCCCCATTACTTTTAAAACCCAATAAGGACCCCAAATTAGGCCCAGAAAGGCTAGCCCACCTAACTGCTTCTGAGTATATCAAATATTCCTATATACCAGAAGGCTCCTTTAATTCTTATTTTAAATTTTCTTTCGTTAGAAATCCTTGGGCTAGACTTTTATCTGAATTTATATGGAAAAAAAAGATAAATTCTCAAATGAAAAACAAATTAAAAGATAAAATTTGCCTAGATTATAACGCAATTTCTTTTAACTCTTGGCTATCAACAGTAAATTCTATAAAAACAGATGACGAATTTTGTGACTCCATAAGACACATTTTACCCCAGTATGATTTCACATTTGACGCTAACGGCAATTCTCTCGTAGATTTTATTGGTAAATTTGAAAACCTTCAAGAAGACTTCAACATAATCTGCGACAAAATTAAAATTCCACAACAACAACTTCTACACCTCAACAAAACACAACATAAACACTACACCGAATATTACGATGATGAAACTCGCTCAATAGTTGCGGAAAAATACGCAAAGGATATTGAGTATTTCGGGTATAAATTTGGAGAATAAAAATGATAATATCACATAAACATAAATTTGTATACAGTTTCAATCAGAAGGAACATCATGAACTTCTACGAATTAAATGAAAAAATGAATGAAGATATCAGTCGATCCAGGACCTCGGTCAGCGATCCCGGCAAGGTTTATGAACCAACGAATGCGATATCCGATAACGAATCTTCAGTTGATGATAAGTTTGCTGATGTAAAAGCAAAGATAAAAAATTCAGTTGATAATATAGGCGACCAGGTTTATGGCACACCAGATGATTCCAAAGAGTATCCAGAGTCCGACAAGAAGCCGATCAGCAAAAGAGTAATTAATATCGTCAGAAAACTGGTTACAGCGATGTCGTTTCCTATTTATGGACCTATTGTTTATGTAATTGACAAACTTGTACCAACCGCCATAATTGCCGAACTGCTAAAAGATTTGAAATATTTTGGCGACACACTTATTGGCGATGCAAAAATGAAAAGACGATTGCAAAAAGCTATAAGAGCATCTGCTGTTAAAAGACTAGAAATTAAGAATGAAAAAATGCAACAAGAAATAATTGACGGTAAGTGGGATGATAAATTAGAAGAGCTACGTTACAACAACCCAGTGACAGGTGGGCCTGGCGGAGAAGCTTGGATGGACAAAAACAGAGCAGGCGGATCGGAAAGCCCGAAGCCACGCTGGAGAGACGATACGCCTTCCTACCAGACAGTCATGCAACGAATTTTCCATTGAGGCGACCGATTGGAAAGACGTGGCGGTAGACTGAAACAGAGATGCTTAAAAATTTTCGTCCGGTCGAGATAATTCAAGCAAACACTTAGAACACCAACAAGCTTCTCCCAAAATTAATAAATCGCTACTCACCTTGGGAATGTCCATGCACCAACATTCGTCTTCGCCGGACTCGACGCCACAATAAAACTCCTCGCCACAATTTGGGCACTCGCTATTATTAACTTTATCGCAACTCATTGGCGGCCCGTAGTAAAATTTAAGTTTTATTCGATGAGGACTTCTTCTTCGCCTTTCTAATAGATGCCTTCACAGCACGAATCGATATCCGAGATTCTTCACGTCCAAATCCGTCCGACATCATCTCGTCCACAGTGAAAAGCCGCTTAGGATCAAACTCATCGAATACAGTTAACTCTTCCTTCTCCTCATCCCACTCATAATTCTTAGGAACATTGCCGCACGTCCAACAGATTGCATGGTATTTTCGACCATCAATAAAAGGATGCTTATTGAATCGTTTATCTAAAGCATATAAATCCTGTTTACAAATTGTACAAAAATACTCGCTCACAAATCCCCCTTTAAATACTTTTTAAGCTTTGATGGAATAGGAATTGACTTCTTATCAAGGGTCAAACAAGCATGGACTGTTTGACCCTTTCCCACCAGCTTCCCGTCTCGTTTAATCAGATAAGAGAGATGGAAGGAAGAATTGCCAATCTTAATTGGCTTGACCTCAATAGAAATTAGATCACCCGCTGCTAAGGGTGAGATGTAATCTGATTCAGCATGAACGACGGCGGTGATCACACCACCGGAGTTAGATTTGCGATGGGCGAAGGCACCAGCCTGAGTCCATCGAAAGCCACCCTTGTTCATGAATTCGTCAAATGCATTATTGATCAGACGAAATTGATTAGCAAAGAATAAAAGACCTGCTGCGTCTGTGTCATATATTCTGACAGTGTCTTTCCAAATGAACATTAAGAAAATATAAGAAATTATATGAATTTAGGCAAGATTGAATACTATTTAGCCAATGAGCCACTTCCCAAGGCATAGAGAAGCCTTTCAAAATTCGGAAAGAAACGGTACGCATCCTTTATTGCTTGTTCTGTAAGTTCTCGAACTTTTGGATGATCTTCTCTTCCATAAGAAGATACTTGCTGATATGCCTGTGAAATAGGTGCTATCAACTGATCATAGACCTTTCTGAGATCTTGTATTTCTCTTTCCTTGTTGGGAAGAACTTTAGCAAGATTTGTAACTCTCATACCCAAATCCCCCCAATTGCCAGATAATTTGTTTCCGGCAAGTGCATTTTTCAATGTTTGTCGAATTCCATAGAGTTCTTCATCAAGATTTTCTACAGCGGGATCATCCTCAAATCCATATCCCTCTTGCAGGTATCTTTCTTTTGCCCATTCTTGAAATGTTTTCATAATATATCCTCAGAAATAACACTTAACATATATATGTTGTGTATAAGTATTAAAATACATAAGTGTGTTTTTTTTATATAACTTTTTATTTTTATCAAATTGGTGCAATGGTACAGAGAATGCGGCGACCTTGATGGGATAGCTTCGATTCTATTTTGCCCACATCCATCAACTCTTCAACAACCCGTTCCATGACTTTACGCCCATCGTCTATATGAGCATTTTCTCGGCCTTTAAACTGCATGGAAAACTGGACTTTGTCTTTGTGCAAAAGAAACTGCCTGGCCTGCTTCACTTTAAATTCGATATCATGATCGCCAGTTCCAGGTCGCAATCGAATTTCTTTTAGCTTGACCTTGTGAACTTTCTGAGGGTTTTTACTGCGCTCATATTTGTATTTGCCGTAGTCCATGATACGACAAACGGGAGGTCGTGCCTGCGGTGCGACCTCTACTAAGTCTAAGCCTGCATCACGAGCTTTCCAACGTGCTTCGTTGATAGGAAGAACACCTAGCTGTGTTCCATCTTCGTCAATCAACCGAACTTGGCTACCCCTGATTTTATCGTTAATTCTTTGTTCGATGATTAAAACCTGTGACTTAGCCTAACCACTATTCTGGATGTTCCCATGTTTATATCTAGAATCCAAACTTCATTTTTGAAATTATACCAATTTGCTGTACTATAGTGCAATCTTAATAATAAAAATTTCGAGCTAATAAAAAACGAGAAGATCTATCAAATACACATTAAAAACATAGAATATAATCTGAAGGCGGCCATAAGAAAAAAGCCTAAAATATAAAATCAAGGTAGAAACAATTATATAACGTAAACCCTTTGGAAAACTATAACCTGTAACGAACGTAATTCAATGGATGAGATGTGGGAAGCCCTGGTCATAAACAATTCCTTGATTACATTTCACAAATCCGTCCTTGCGAATCCCGCCATTGACATACGAAGAAGCATTAATAAAAGTCATACCGTCACGCTGTAACATACCATAATTATAACAACCTGGCTCGTCGTGAATGTGTCCAAATGCATGTATAGTGGGACGAAGTTGTTGAACCTTGTTTAATAGGCTCTTACAGCCGACATGAACAAACCGATTACTTTTGTCTTTGTCTTCACAAACGTCAAGTATTCCTTTGGGCGGCCCATGCGTGACGAGGATATCACAGAGAGGAACAGATTCCCATACTTGCTGCATCCGGTTGGACTTTTTCATATAGGCCCAACTTTTACCAAAAGAGGGAGTGTAGGGTGAACCAAAAATATTGATACCCTCAATATTTATAAATTGATGGATTAAAAATGTGACACCCGGATAATCTTCACTAGTGATCAAGCCCTCCTGAATTGCGGTAGAGTGATTTCCAGGGACAAAGACCTTATGCTCAACATCTAAAGTTGAGAACCACTCAAAGAACTTATGAGATTCCCCCTCATTAATATGTGGGTTGCTATGGTTTGCCTCATCACCGCAGCAAATGATTAGATTTGTTTCTTTAGGAACTATAATTTCTTCATGATGACCGTGAGTATCGCTGATAAAGTAAATCTTCATAGTTTTAAACCCTAAGTAAAGCACTTATTTGCTGCCTGTAGTAGGAACATAGGAACACATACTCAGAGGGCCACATTGCCCTTCTAAGCGTAGTAACTCACAAACTTGGACATCACCTCGGATATGGACATAATAGCGGCGTCCTGCGGGTAAAGGAACTCTAAAAATACAAAGTGTTGAATAAATACTTTTATGGATTCTTTTAAATTATACAAACTATGGATTAAAATATAGAACCAAGATGAACAAAATAAGCAAATCAGAAGTCGAAGAAATCAGGAATTCTTTGGGATTATCCCCTGAGTACATCCTGACCAAATTAAAACAACACAATGCGAACTTTAGAGATACAACAAAGTTGGATCAAGTTTTTCATAATGTTACTGTGGGTATAGAAAAAGACTTCCTAACATCACACCATGCCGCTGATTTTGATTTTGAAAAGGTAAAAGATATGGTTGGTTACTATTGGCAAAATAGGCCAAACATTTCTCATGTGGGAAACGCAAATGACGATAATGACGATATGCCAATGATTGGAAAAGGAATACCAAGCAGATTTGAGAGTTTTAAATTATACAAACAATCTGAGCCTGTGCAACTCTCGTTCTTAGAATGGCTTTTAGAGCAAGAACAAGGCGTACACGCCTATATGAACGCTAACCCCAAAGACCCCACAAATAAGGACAAAGATTTTCTAAACTTTGGAAATTCCTTTAACATCAAAGATGATTTAAAGAAATTTAAAACATCCACCGGACGACAAATGTTTAGATTTTTCAACGGAACATGGAGCACCGGACGATACAACTTAAACGATGACACCATTAATCAATTAATAGAATTAACCGGAATTAGAGACCTTAAAAACATAATCGACGGCAAAGCAGCTAACGGAGCGTTAATCCCAGTTGTTGGACGTGGCCCCGAAAATATTGATCCAACTCAAGTACTCAGCGATCCAACTCAAGGAGCCGCTAAAGGTCCAGTAGACACCGTTCTAGCAAATATGGAAAAAGAAATTGAAAAAGCTGCAAAGAAAACAAAAGGCACCGCTAAAGAAATTTTTGCCTCTATAGAAAAACACCTTGAACAACTAGCCGCCTCCGTTGATAAAGAAGCTCAAGGCGAGTACGTTAAAGATTTCTTAAAATTCGCTGCCAAGTTCTACAGATATAGCTTCAACAACCAAATGCTAATTTACGTTCAGAAAAAACACGCCACCTACGTGAACACCAAAGCAAGATGGCGGGAAATGGGAAGAACAGTTACAAAATGGAATGAAGGCATCACAGTAGTAGTTCCATTTTTTGGAAAAACAAAAGACAAAGATGCTGACTCTACGCCACCTGCAAGCGAAAAAGATAAACGAGCCATTTATTTTGGAACAGGCAAAGTTTATGATATATCCGCCACAGAAATCATACCTGGGCAAGAAGATAAAGCAAAAATATTTGAACCAAATGACTGGCGACAAGACACAGACGAAAACACAGAAGAACTTACAATCATGATTAATGCAGGTCTTGAATTCGCCAAAGAAAAATCAATTAACATTGATTATGAAAAACTAGCGGCAGGACATGGAGGATATTCCGCAGGCGGAAAAATTGTCATTAATGACACCTATGGCGGAATAAACAAATTCAGCACATTAGTTCATGAACTAGCTCATGAAATATTGCATCAAGTTCTGAGCGGCACAGAAAGAGCCGAAGAGAAGAAAATAGATCCAGGAGTTTTAGAATGGGACGCAGAATCCACCGCTTACATTGTTCTACAACATTTTGGATTTGAAACTAAAGATTCTGCACGATATTTAGCCCTTTGGCAAGGAACCGCAGAAAAAATCAAAAGCAGAAAAACCAATATCCAAAAAGCTTGTAAAGAGATAATTGATGGAATTCATGACAACATGATCGAAGAAATAGAAGACAAAGAAAAAGAAAAAGAAGAAGAACCAGTCGCCGTTTAGAGGAAAGAAACATTATGGACTTTCAAGAATTAAATAAAAAAATGAATGACAGCGAATACCAATACAATGAGGTCTTCGGGCCTAAGATCGGTTTAGCTAGCGATCAATACCGAGTGCCACCAGGCTGGACCTCGCCCAACCGCCAATTCGACGATGAAATTTCACCGCACATAACGAATTTAGAAGGCGGTGCTCGTGAAATTGACGATGTGTCCGACTATCTCGTAGACCTGCTTGCCGACAGTCCGCTGTTCGGTAGGCTGAAAGCGAATGTGTTGGGTACGCTGGGGATGCATTCTAGGAAATTGAGAGATATGGCATCCGATATCCGTCACAGGGCAATCGCAAAGGAAAACACTATGGACTTTCAAGAATTAAATAAAAAAATGAATGAACACCAATGCAATGAGCAATCGCCGGTGTCGATGAGTACCCAAACCCCGCAGCCCCAAGTAAGAGTTTACAAGCATGTCGTCGGTGGGGAATACGATGTGTTCGCTAGCTTTACTACAGTGAAAGAAGCTCTAGCATATATGCGAAAATCGAACCCTGACCAGATGCATAACTGGTACATCATCGATGCAGACGGTAAACGTTTGCAGATGAATGATGAGGGTACTGGTTTGGTTGTAACGTATGGTCTTGGGACCACCAATGTGCCCAATCCATAAGCAGACCACACTCAGGCTTGGGTGTTCTAGCAACTAAGCAACCTAACGAATAGCATCCCATATGTGTTCAGAGAAGCTTTCTCCATCTAACATTGAAATCAATATAGCAGGATGATTCCTCTTAGAAAATTCCTTCATATATTCTTCTCTAGGAGAATCACCTAGTTTGTTTTTTATATTACCGAACACACCTCGATAGTATTCGGATAAGTTTCTATATCTAGAACTAAAATCTAATACAACGTCCATAACGTCTTGAAATGAATGGGAACCATTGTTAGCCATTTCAATGACATCATTTAATTTTCCGTCTTTAAGTAGATTCCAGACGTGTATTTCCATTAACTATATATTATGTGAACTCATTAACTTTCATGCACTATTATAGCCCCTAAGTTCCAATCGCTCTCGACACAAGAAGCAAAATCATGTCTATCCAAAACGGATTGCACAATTTGCTTCATAGTAGGCGAATTGCCCGTGATAATCTTCACAGGCATTTCATTTATCAAAACAAAGTTCTCAACCAGCAACTCAACTTGATGATGCCTTAAGCCATGTAAGTCTAATGTTTCCATAACTCATTTTTCACAACTAATTCGCCATTTTTGATAGTTAAAAAATACAATTCATTATACTAAATTACAATGCACTGTAAAATAAGAAAATAATATGACAAATTATAAAATAGTAGAACATTTCTTTACCTGTGACTGTATGTCTCACGGATTACGAATAGTCTCGTATGATTGGAATGAAGACTATCCACAAGATGAAGACATTAATATAGAACTATGGAAGTGCGCAGGTATTGGCCGTAAGGGTGTGTGGCATAGAATTAAGATGTGCTGGAATATAATGTGGCATGGTAGGGATTATGTTGACGATGTTGTGTTAAAGAGAGAGGACGCTAAACGTCTAGCGGAAGTTATAATCGAGTTAACAGGGGAAAACTAAAAGATTTGATTGATACCGGGAGATACTACCGTAATCAGCATTTTCGTGAAATGCGCTCTGATTGCCATTTATCTAATTCCTTTAACTTTTTATCTACACCAGTTATATCGAAACCTAAATCTCCGGCGTTCCTTAGCACGTTTTGTTCACTTCCTATATTAAGAGAAACTAAATTTTCCTTAAAATCAAACACCGCAAAGGAGTATGAATCACCTGCGACTTTATTGACTCTAAATTTATACACGATAATATTTAACTTTCCCCGCCTATATCCATCCTAAATGGATTGCTTTCATCTAAATGATCAAAAAGATCATCATCCACTTCCTCTGGAAAATGTTTTTTGGCTTCAGACACAATATCTTTAAGGTCATTAAAAGTAAAAATTCCCAACGCCAAAGCACAACCATGAATGTGACCAATCCAACGGTGCAATTTCGTTGAGGGCCAACGTTCTGATTTTTTCTCTATCCTCTCACACATCCAAACCAATCGTTCTGGACTTGCTTCTTTAGAAATTTCAAAAAAGGATTTGATGTTCGAATCAGAATGGAAATGATCGATGAAATTGTCCGCCAAATACCCATCTCCTCCCATCCACTTTTGAAGCCGACAATGTGTTTCATGAGCAATATGACTAGCCAATAAATGTGCCTGATCCATACTCTGCCTTTCAAATACTTAAACTTTCATTCGTCTTGCGGACACTCTCTTCTTGCCCACACAATTCAGTTGCTGCTCTAACCGCATCAATGTTCTCAGGTATCACATTACTTTCTTGATGTATTGCTTGCAAGTAAAACAATTTATTATCAATAACCCCAATGGTTTCTTCCCAAATGCATATCTCCGGCATATCGCCTCGGCTTCTTCCAAGATCTTTAGCATATTCTATGATTTCCGCAGTTGATCTGATTCCATCAGAACTCTTAACCACACGCAATCTTGTGGTGTTATTAAATAATTCTATCACACTATTGACATCAGTTTTACATTCAAGATCTACTGTAACACTATGAACGTGCATCACCGTAGTTGGCACAGTCATAGAAGTGGTAAACACATCCATGTCTGAAAGAACGGTTCTAACATCTGGACCATGGTGAGATGGCAGCTTTAAAATAGGAACAATGGCATTTATCGGGCCATGATATATATCCCAAGGATCAGCAGCACGACGAACTATTGTAGCATGCACTTTTTTAACTCCATACTCATTATCAATAGCATGAAGAGTTCTACAAAGCCCCGTAGTATTACAGCTTACTACTCTGATGAAGTCTTCTCCCGCAACATCATCATAATTGCACTGAGCTACAAAACTAGCCCCCACATCTGGTTTTTCTCCACCTTGAAATATTGCTTTTAATCCAAATTGTTCATATAATTTCTTATTTTCAAAACCCATCTTCTTAGGCGCACAGTCTATAACAACATCAGATTTCTCTAACAAAGCAAAATGAGAATTGTCATAAACTGGGAATACACTAATCCCCTTTTTTTCCGCCGACTTTATTTTATAATTATATCTTTTCGATGTTACTCCGACCAACTCCATGTCATCTTGGAGAATGACAGCATCGGCAACTCTTTTTCCTATTGTTCCATATCCAAATACACCAATTTTAATCATATTTACTTTTTCATTTTATAAAGTAACACCGGAAAATGGCAATACAAAAAATTCATGCCAGCTTATTTTATCAAGTTTTTTTATAGAAAACAACCCCTAACTGAAAACCTGGTTTTCTTGCACCGTAGTTCTAATAAATGTCGTGCATTTACTTAAATCTTTAAGACGATTAGCTCCCACATAGGCGCAAGCGCTACGAATCCCGCCCAAGATGTCTTTAACAACTAAATCCACAGGTCCTTTATATGGCAACTTTACACACTTTCCTTCTGCCGCACGATATTCTGCCATGCCGCCATTATACTTCGCCATGGCTTCTTCGCTAGACATTCCATAAAATTTCAAACATTTCTTAACCCATATTACATTGCCTTCTTCATCAGATTCTACTGTCGTTTCCATCGGCCACACACTATTATTTGTCAACAATGCTTCTTCTTCCCAGTCCCCTTCCGACTCATCAGTCGCCGCAAGCATGCCGCCCAACATTACAAAATCAGCACCACCACTAAATGCTTTCACTACATCCCCTGGCACGGTGCAACCACCATCACTGCATATTAAACCACCAAGACCATGGGCTGCATCAGCACATTCAATGACGGCTGATAATTGGGGATATCCCACACCCGTTTTAACTCTAGTAGTGCAAACGCTTCCAGGTCCAATGCCAATTTTAACAATGTCCGCTGCGCCCGAAAGAAGCAACTCCTGAACCATCTCTGGGGTGACGACATTTCCAGCCATTATTGTCGCATTAGGGCAAACTTCCCTTACCTGCTTAACTTTGTCTTGAAAATAATTTGTATAACCATTTGCAACATCTACACAAATGTTTTTTATATCAGAGATTTCTTTAACTTTATTTAATCTTTCAAGATCTCCATCTCTTATGCCCATAGTATAAAAAGCATGGTGATTTTGTTCCGTATTAAAAAAATCTACCAACTCGTCTTCTTCATAATGTTTATGCAAACATGTCAACATGCCATGCTCAGAAATAGATTTAGACATTGCCATAGTTCCTGTGGCAATCATGTTTGAGGCAATGATAGGAACGCCCGTCCATTCCTGTCTGGAATTCAGCATCTTATAAGTTCGTTCTAACTCAACTTTAGAACGACTTGCTGTTTCAGACCTTTTTGGTCGAATAAGAACGTCTTTAAAATCTAGCTTTAATTCATTAATTATTTGCATGATTTTAAGATAATGTTTTTATCATAATAAGTCAAGAAAAGATCATTATGGCAGAATTAGTGAGGATAAATTGTTCTATTTGTCACATCTTCTAAATCTACGTTACTCCAATCAAAATCGCCCACCTCTTTAATTTTTTTGCCAAGGTATTCACTATGACAATACAGTCCTGTGACGGGTTTATTCCTTAAATACTCGTCGGCCAAGCTCGAAAATCTTCCAACCAAGGGATTAGATACGCCAGCTTCAATGCATTCAAAACCCAACGCACTAGAGAACAAGACCCGAAGTCCCATGTCACTAAACTGAAAAAAGTTCCAAGGTCTACCATGTGATGAATACGAAAAATGCGTTTCAACAAAAACAAAACCACCAACCTTCAGTGTTTTAGCTATTTCAGTTGCTACCACCCACGGCATTGCAAAATGTTCGAAGCATGCGCTGGAATAAATGAGATCAAACTTCTCGTCTTCCTTGAAATAAGAAGATAACTTATGCGCATCCCCAACAACGTCAACGTTCTTCCCTGCTTTAAAATCAAAACCGACATACTCTGAAAAATGACTTCGATCCTCATTGTCATGATACACTACTTCACGGCTTCCTACTTCTAATGCCCTAAACCCTTCTTTTTTTCCTAGCTTATGCAAAAACCCCCGCCAATTCATATGACTGACTTGACTAGACAACGGTATGTCTTTATGGATAAATTCTTCGTCCTTCATTGTTGCCTTCCTCTAACAGAATTGATATTTTGTTAATCATCATATATTTTGTTTTGGATAGACATCCATATCGGATTGTCATTGTATATTTTTTTAATTTGTTTTTGTGTATAAAGTATTTTTTTATATGAACCAATATTTCTTTTTTCATTACCAGCACTTAACAACCTCTTGTTATCTTTAATTTTTAATCCGTATTCGGACATAATATTTATAAAATCCTCATAAAGATATTCTGTTCTTATATAATGTTTTATATTAAGGTTACTTACAGACCCCATAAGCCACGCATCGGGCGATGCCCATTTTACACTATCTCCTTCATGTGCACTTAATCCGCAATGTGCGGACAGCCCACTGTGGATGAACCCCATAAGAGATTTTTCTTCTATTTGTTTAAGTGTAAATCTTTCAGGAAATGCTCTTAACATATGATGATTATGTGAAACAATCCAATTGATTATTTTTCGGAACCCAATTATTTTATCTTTTGTCTCAAAATCAATGTCAGGAAGTCTTTCCTTGATATCTGAAATTCCTTGATGCTTTACTGGATCAGCATCTAGATCTCTAAACTCTACTATTTCTGGGCACTTGCTAAAAAGATGACTTACGGTTGTGCCTCCAGTTTTCCCCAAGTGCAACCACACAAAATCTTTGCCATATATCATATTATTCAATTACAGACGCCGAGCGACTTGCCTCTGCGCTTAACGCAGCGTGATAACTTGTATCTTCAAGAAAGGCTTCAATATCATCCTTCCACATTTCAAACAACTTATTATTCATATTGGATTGTTTCCTAATTAAAACCATTCAAATAATCAGCAGCATTAGAAATTATATTTGATCGAGCATTCTCAATGGTGCCAAGATTACGTTTAGCTTGCTGAATATAACTCGCACCATGAACTCTCCACTTAGTTTTCTTTTCCGATTGGAAAAAAAATTTACCTTTAACGCTTAATTGCCCTAAAAGCCACCAATCTAACCATGTACTAAAAGAATCATGTGGGAACTTCAAATCAAATTTGCAAGTATTTAATAATTCTTTTTTAACAATAAAACATGAAAAAGTATAAACGTAATTCCAAACTGACAAATATTTAAAAGCATAAAAAGGTATTTCTTTGATTTTATAAATTTTTCTATCTTCTCTAATTTTATTTTCTATAAAAACGGCGTAATATCCAGCCAATTCACCAAACATTTCAACATCATTATGAACCAAAATAACATCTTTATGTCTTTTAAAAATATCCATTTTTGAAGAGAGATAATCATCATGTTTCCAAATATCATCCGCTTCAATAAATGCTATATAATCACCTGAGCAATGTTTCAATCCAAGTCTATATGTTTCTACTAGACCTTTATTTTCTTTATTAGGATGGAAGAGCAATTTTATTTTATCGCATTTTTTAATGTATTTTTCAATAACTCTAACCGAATTATCTTTAGAACCATCATCAACAATAATTAATTCCCAATCTTTATGACTTTGTTTCAAAACAGATTCTATTGCTTCTGAAATGAATAAATCATAGTTAAAACTAGGAAGCATAATTGATATTTTTTCTACACTTTTAAGCATTCGTCTATCACCAGTTTAATTTTAGAAATTGCCACATCTTTGTCATAATACTTTTTTTGTCTTTTTTTAGCCCTCTCTGAATATCTAGTCATTAACTCTTTGTCATTAGACAACTTCAAAATAGAATTAGCTAGAGATTCAGAATTCATTTCATTCACTATTTCTCCATCATCTTCAAGAGCTTCAGGAATACCTCCCCCGTCCTTAAAAGCAACAACTGGTTTTCCTAAAGCCATAGCTTCTAGGGCCACTAAAGGGAAAGGATCTTCTCTAGAAGGCAAAACAAAGATATCGGCAGATTTCAAATAAGGGAAAGGATTTTCTTTAGGTCCTAAGAAAACAAGATCTTCACTTGCATCAATAATTTTTGATATTATATCCTTATCCTCAATCACTCCTCCAATCCAAATAAATTTAAAATTGTTAAAACCTTTATTTTTTAAAATTTGTTGAGATTCAATAAAAATATCTATCCCTTTTCTTACACAAGCAGTTCCAATACCAATAACGATAATGTCATCTTTTTCTTTGTTTATTTCTTCATTTACTTGACACAAAGTTTTTTGAACAGATTTTTCATTAACTTCTTTTGAAGACACAAATGCATTAATCAAATCAACATCAACAGGATTACATCTTAATTTTTTAACAATAAAACTACGGGTAGCCTCTGAAACAGCTATAAATCTATCTGCGCTTTTAGCAAATAACTTTAAAACATTATTGGGTCGAAAAGTGAATTTGTTTGTACGTCGATTTGCTATCCCTAGTAAAACAGGGAAGCTTGATTCAAGTTCATGAATATGAAAAATTACTGGTATATCCAATTCTTTTGCTGCAATAGCATACTCATAAGAAACAATAGTATTGACATAAACTAAATCTGGCCTTTCTTTTAAAAGAAGATTACATGCACTTAAACCATTTGGATAAATAACATCAAAATTTTCTTTAAATTCTTGATGCATAGAACCACTTGTGTTCTCAAGATTTTCCAAACTAACCATTTTTACTTCAAAGTATTTTTTCATTTCTTTGGCTACGTCAAATACTACTTTGGGAGCACCAGTTCTACTCTCTGAATGATTGATGAATAATATCTTTTTAACTTTTCTTTCAGGAGACATAGTCTTAAATGTCGCTAAATCTAAATAAAGTTTACTCATCCGCCAGTTGCCCAATCCAACATAAGATCCATCAATTACTTTCCTCTTTATAAGCGGATATCCATCATCAACTAATTTTTCCCAATAATTTATAGTAAGATCCATACCGAACGGTTCACACTCTGGCACAACATTAGGCGACTTTAAATCATTAACTGAAAAATAAGATCCTATCTTCATTTCTGATTCCATAAAGAACTGAGAAAGTCCTACTTCGCATCGATTAACTATCTTTCTTCTAAATTTCTCTGTAGGACGGATAAGATAATCTTCGCCAAATCTAATATGTTCAAAAAACGATTCTAATCGCTCGATTCCCTTTTTTTCAAATACCAAAAAATGACTTTGAATATGATAATTTCCAACAGAGGTACGACCGTACCCATAATTGTTGTCAGTCAATCCCCACAATTCATTCTCTTCTTGGTTAGCCCACTCAAAAATAGAATTAAATGAACCTAATTTCACAACCTCGTTGCTGTCGTTTACGAAGGCTATTCTTTCATATTCTCCTAATTCTATATTTTGTAAGGCCTGATAAAAAAAGCCGAAATCATACCCTACATTCTCAAAGCGCATAATGGGAACGCCATTCCATTCAGGGCCTTTATAATTTGAAGAAATAACAGTATCTGTAAAAAATGGCATTAAGGCTTTTACATATTTCTTAACGTATTCAGGCAAATGAAGACAAGGTTCTTCTCGATTGTAGTGCACAAATATCAAAAGTGATTTCAAAGGATGAATAGAACCTTGTTTCGACACAGCAAAACTCAAATTTCCATCATTTTCATCCGTCAAATATTTAAGCTTAAAATCATGATCATCTAAAAGCTTATGCATCACACTACGCACACTAACGGCGTAAGAATCTCCCCCATGTCGGTAATTACTTCCACAAACAAGACCACCAACCTTGACCTTTTTAGAACAAACATTCAAATCTTCTTTGAATGTTTCTATATCTGAATTTAAATAAATCCAATCAAAGAATTCATCAGGGAACTTTTTTAAAGACTTAACTGAGGTGCACAGTGCTGATGCTGATGGCAAATGATCCCTAATGTTCTCAGTAAAATGACCACTGCCAATTTCTGCCCCCAATGTCCCATCAGGGATCAATCTTAATAATTCCTCTTTATTGGAAACAATTTTTTCAATTCTCATACATTATTTAACCATCCAAGCCCAACAAAAAAGGCCCAATTGCGAAAGCAATTGGGCCTCTTAAAAACACTTGGTTTTGAAGACTTACTTTTTGTAATAGTAGTAAGTCGGACGAATTGGATATACCTCAATTCTATGGGTGGGTCTATACACCGGAGGTCTAAACATTCCGTGTATCCAATCTCCGGTACCCACAACCACATCGTGGCCAAATTCAAATGTGCCCTCAACGGCGCTGCCTCCAAGATCCAGAGTCTCAACAACAGCACGTTTGCCAAATCGACCAACGCCGCAGACTAAGTTTTTGCCTCCGCCAAAAATTCTTTTTCCCAACCACAATGGCTCACAATCATAAACAATGATTGTTCGCACCGGCTTCAAATGCTCAGGTTGACCAGTTGGAACTGGAGGCCGATCCAACGGGGGCGGAGCCAAAGCTGGAGACTGATCTGGGAACTGATCCAATGTCGGCGGGCTTGTCAAAATGACAGGAACTCCTAATTCCACCACTAACGGATCAGTAGAAACCGGAGGATCAGCCGCCACCGCAGGCATAGCCAACCCCAAAAACGCAACGCTAAAAATAAAACTTCTCATTTCGTTCCTTTCTAAAGAACATAAGACACTCACTTCTTCTGTTTGTCTTTCAACAAATCAAAACTACCTCTAGTCCATTCCATATTTTTATCTTCCCTAGAAAACCATTCTTCTGTTAGAGACAAAATGGCCTCAGAAAAAGACTTTCCATCACCGTAATAAGGGTGTTCAACAAACCAAGCAAGGCAATCTGCTGCTTTGTTTGAAATTTTAATTTTTCTCATCTACTTTACCCACTATCATAGTGTCCCTTTCTAAAAACACAGTCTACTCTGCTGTGTCCACAAATATCTTAAACAAATTGCCCGTACCCATCTTGCGTTCTAGCAAATTAATTTTTTGTCTTTCATTAAACTCGTCCCAACCTTTAGACGTTCGTATTTCCATGGATTCCACCATATCTATATTTTCCATGAAGTCGGCAAATTCTTTACGAAACTGAAACTCTAATTCATTTTCGTTAGGTTGACGAAATCCTCGCTGCTCTGCTCGTCCTTTCAAAGATTCCATATCAGGAAATGACATCGGCATAATTATCTCCAAAATCTCACACGATAAATAGAACCACTTTTACTCTTACACCAACCATCCGCCACCACGATTGATCCAACAATGCAAGTGCTGACATTTTTATAATTACTGGCCCCGCTGACGCCAATTCCCTCAGCAATTGGTGCTGCTGGGACTTTAGCAATCGAATGTATCCCATGGGTCAAAACTCGATGCTTCGCCATTGCCTCAGCCCTTAGTTGGGCAATGTCTTGCAGAGATAATTTTTTACCATCAAACTTATAACGCTTTTCTGTAGAGTACTTTGTCGGTTTGTATTCTCCATAAGACCCACTGTAACTGTAGCTGTAACTTCTGCGTCTTCTAAATATTTGAGCATCTGAAATACTGGTTCCAATAAAAAACAACAACAAGAATGCCAACATACTTTTTGTTAAGTTACTCATCGCTTCCCTTTCTTTCGAGTTCAATCATAATCTGAAGTACAAACTAAGTCCTTGAAGCTTTAATCCAATATGCAGTTTTCATAACAAGAATTCATACTTCCGTATCAAGATTTTATTGTCTTTTCTAATTTTTGTAAGAGTTTCGATAAGTATTTGAGACACTCTTTGCTTACTGAGTCCATATTTTTTAGCCAACGCCACTCCCTGAATGCCCAAACAATAATACGACTTAATAATATCTAAATCTCTATCTGTCAAATCAGCACTGTCTAACAATTTAAAAAGCAAACTTTCTTTTTCATGAAACTCAAGAATATATTGATCAATTAAATTTTCATCAATTAATTCTTCTGTCATGTCTTCATCAACACACCCAAATCCAAGTTGTCTTTTTCTATACCTCTTCTGCCTTCCTCTAATTACCTCTCGATAACAAACAGTGTACGCAAAGGTAGAAAATTTTGCTTTAGTAGGATCATATCCTCTTTCAGCGTTAATCAGTCCTAAGCAAGCATCTGAGAACTCTTCCGTGTCTTGTATACTCACACCATTAGGAGTCCTAGTCCTTTGCACAACAGCATAAGCTAGTCCCATATTGTCCGCAGCATTATTACTTATCACAGAATCACCTTACCCATTAAGAACAATGCTTGCCGGGTCAAACGGGCGTAATGACCGTTCCGCTTTAGGAGACTCCTTCGGCTGCACAACCGGACGTATAATCGGGGTAGGTTCGCAAAGAGGAACATGAACACCAAAAGAAAAGGCGCAGCCACTAGAAAACAAAAGCGGCAATAACATCAATAACTTTCTCATCTATCATCTCCTTATAAAAAAGGGCAGGGATATCCGTATCTAAAAGAGCAAACAAATCCGTCCTTGCTCTCCTACCCTTATTCTACGTCCGCCAGTGCCCTTGTAAAACAATATTACATGAATTTATATCAAACATTTATACTGAGGTGGGGTTTAAAACGATTAGGCTGTTTAGAGAAATACTCATCTGGAATAAGTACGATTTCGCAGATCATTACTCTTCAGAAGCCCCTCTATTATAGGAACCATTATCTTTTCATCCTTCAAAGAGGTTGTAGGCCCTAAAGATATCCACGCAGGAGTAGTTTCAATTCTAAAATTTTTAGTTGCATATCTAATAATTCCATTGTGGTCAATAATACAAGCAGTAGGCCAAGCTTGAATCTGACATCGCCTTGATATCATCCCATTTGTACCATGAGGGTTAAGGCGAAAGTCGTTTTGTCCAGAATTTATGCCTCCATCCCAAAAAGATCTCAACATGCCATCCGAAGTTCCAAAACTAGGAATTAAACCGCCCTTAATTCTAGACTTTAACGTGTCTATGTCTTTATCGCTATTTACTCCTATAATAACAAATGGCTTATCTTTAAATGTTTTAGCGAGCGACCGCTCGTGTGGGTACAAATACCTACAAGGGCCTCACCAATCTCCCCAAAAAACCAACATCACAACATTGCCTCTATAGTCACTGAGGCTAAATGACTCTCCGTCTAAGTCCTTACCGACAATATCAATTCTTCCGCCGGGAAACCTACCTGCAATGGCAATGCCCAAGTGCCCATATTTAACAATAAACTCCACTTTTTTTCCTTGCCGTTCAACCACCAGCGTAATGCTTTCATTTTTTTGTCGAAGACAAACACTCTGCGCATCGTCAAACGATCCAAGTGTTGTAATTTTCTGGCCGTTATAACTCACCAACACATCTTTAGCTTGCAACCCAACATCAGAAGCTTGGCTGTCCGGCTGAACTAAAATTATTTCGCTTTGCAACTGGTTAGGATTTTCTTCTGCCTCAATGGGAGCTAAATCAGCGCAAGAAACAGAACTTAAAAACATTAACAAAACTATCAAAAATTTCTTCATTTTACTATTCCGTATAAAAAGTTTCTACATTGTACCCGCCAAAACCATTCTTGGCTCTAAACTTAGCCTGATAACCAACTTCGCCACCATTTCGACCCGGTCTAATTAGCTCTTCAGAAATAATTTCTAGACTATCTGGGTCTTTAAGCTGCTCCTTCAGCCGTTGTCGCCCAACATACTTAACGGAAAAATCATCAGGCGAACTTGATGTGCTTGATGCATCGCATCCAATTAAACAACATCCAATTAACAATGAAACAAAAATCTTATACATCATCTGACCTCTTTCCAAACTTTTTAGTTTTTCTAGATAATTGTGACAACAAAGAACTTCCTTTATTGTCATGACAAGTAATGGCTTTATATGACGACCCTAATGAAAGCATAATGAACAAAATTCCTTTTTTCTTATGATGCAAAACACTGTATCTTCCCCTATAACCGTGTTTTTCATAGATGCGTTCCATAAAATGGGGAAAGTTACGATACGATTTTAATTCAACAGACTCATCAATCAATTTAAATATTTCTTTCCTAACTTTTCTTCCTTTGAAATAAAGGTGTTCTTCAACATCTAGCATAAGTTCTTTACAACGAGAACAATCCTTTTTGCACTTGTCCAAGTGTTTATATTTTTTTTCTCCACTAAATCTTTCAACATATCTTTGTAACATATGTTTTGTAAAAAACGGTTTTCCTGACATTGCCTGTCTCCATTCTATAGGTTCCTTCTATAGTATTTTCTACACAAACTCCTTTATACAATAAAAAAGACCCGCTGTGCTATACAGCGGGTCTTGGAAAGAGCTTAACATGAAGGCATTCAAAACCACACACTAAACACCTTCCATTAAGCGGACTTCTTCTCGGCAGAAATGATCTTACGAGCTTGAGCAACTGAGATATTGTTCTTAGAAGCAACTCTCTTCACTTTGCTCCAATACCCCTTCTGTCGCTTGGAAATCTTAGAAGCGGAGCTTGTAGAGAACTGAATCGTTCCCAACTCTTCACTACAACCAGACACATTAATGCTAAACCCAGCCGAAGCATATTTGTCAGCATTCTTAATCACACAAATAAGCGACTGGACTTCTTCTTGCGTAAGCTTACTCATCTTCTTCAGTCTCCATCATCAGGGTTTAGAAATCAAGCATAACGACATACATGCCGTTACTTAGTATCAGTAGCAGCAGGCTCTTCAGCAGCAGGCTCTTCTTCAGTAGCAGCAGGGGCTTCTTCTCCATTCGTTACGGCAGGAGGATCGACTGCTGCGGGGGTATCATCCGAATCCGCATTACAACCAGTCAAAAAGGAAGCAAATGTAACCAACGCCAGCACAGACAATATTCTCATCGTTTCGTTCTCCATAAAAATTGTTTAAGTTGTATGTAAGTGCTAACTTACATCAACCATGTCACTTACATTCTACATAAAATATACAAATTGTAAAATAGAAAATACTATCTAAAAGTGTTTTTCTATTTTATCTAAAACGTGGTCAGTGAGAAAAAAAACATCATCTCCATAAGGCCCTTCATAACCATGCTCGTTTATCGTAATGACATCCGCCAAGCCATCCGGGCGATCAATCATTTCTTTAGCCGCCAAATTCAATGCTGACTCTATTGAGTTTGCATTTTTAATCTTCCTATATTTCCCTGATATTATATAAAATTTTCCCATTTCCAAAAGTTCCTTCTTTTAGACCACCAATAAAAGCACTTCATGTCTGTTACCTAGGGGACCAAATAGCCCCACATTGTTCTAAAGAACTGACATCGTGAAGATAAACATAGGATATTGTAGCCTTTTTTTCCAAAAAGTCTACTGTTTCTGCGGAGAAAGGAAGATTAACCAAAGAAAAATCAGACAGATTTACAATTGATCGCTTATACAGACCCACATCAACGCCTTCAATCTGATCCAATCTACTCATGACAGGATCATCAACTTCATATAGCTCCCCCCAAACTCCACCACTTCTGGCTGTACCCTCAACGTGCAACCGTTCTGCTAAGGCAGGGTATGTTCCACAATCATATAATTTATAGTTCGGGGTGGTTTTTGCCACTCCAATAAACCGACTAGATTCTAGAACAGACGACCTAGAACAACCTTTCTTGAGCGTTCCATAAACAAATAAAAGATGCATTTTTTTATTCTACAGGAAATTCACCACTCGATAATTGCAAAAAATTACTTTTCATAGAAAAAATTTAGCAAAACATCCGTAGCAAAGTAAATGCCTAAAACAAACGAAGATAAGATAGCACCCAATACAAAGCTACCAATCAAAACAGCTAAAATGCTTGAAATCCGTTGAGAAAATGATAAAGGTTTCGCACTAAAATCAAAAACCAGTTTTTTGTCTTTCCTCAACATCCAAATTGTCCTTAAAAGATCTATACAAAGTTTGTAGCGCTATCAACCTTGGATCTAAAGTAGGCTCTAAACAACTATCGTCCTCTTCAACCAAGTCGAAAAATTTCAATAAACTATCAGAAACAATTTTATCTTCTTCCCAATTTAATTGAAAGGGGAACATTGTTCTGCTTAAAGCTTTGTGTCGATCAATGTTATAAGATTGCACTAGCATCTCCAATTGTTGTCTAACTCATTGTAGTTCGTAACCCCATCACGCCCACACTACGCTACGCTGCCTCCGCAGAAGCGAAGATAGAGTCTTCCCCACGAACTATCTTATCTGTAATAACAAAATGCTTTCCTTTAGTCTTCTGGTCAGGCAATTCATACATCACATCCAACATCACAGATTCAACCACTCCACGAATCGCCCTTGCGCCAGTTTTGTTCTGTTTAGCCTTACAAATTATTTCTTTAATAGCATCGTCAGTAAACTCTAAAGTAGCGCCTTCAAATTGAAACAACTTTTGATATTGTTTCACAATAGCGTTTTTAGGCTCAGTAATAACTCTGATTAAATCGTCTTCTGTGAGTTCCTTAAGAACACTAATAACGGGCAATCTGCCAATCAACTCAGGAATAAAACCAAAACTATGAAGGTCTTCACTAGTCAACTCCCCAGAATCAACCTCAACCTTTTCCGATCTACTAGCGCCAAAGCCAATAGACTTTTTATCAGTCCTCTTGGCAATAATATCTTCTATCCCTGAAAAAGCACCACCACAAATAAATAAAATATTAGATGTGTCAACTTGAATATATTGCTGTTCTGGATGTTTCCGGCCTCCTTGCGGGGGAACGTTGGCCGTAGTGCCTTCTAACAGCTTCAAAAGAGACTGCTGAACGCCTTCCCCACTAACGTCACGAGTTATTGACACATTATTATTAGTAGAACCAATTTTATCAATTTCATCAATATAAATAATGCCTCTCTGTGCTGCCTCTACATCAAAATCAGCAGAATGCAAAAGCTTTAAAACAAGATTTTCTACATCCTCACCAACATACCCCGCTTCGGTTAATGTGGTGGCATCACCAATGGCAAAAGGAACATCAAGTTTTTCCGCAAGAGTCTTTGCTAACAAAGTTTTACCACACCCTGTTGGTCCGGTCATCAAAATATTGCTCTTATCAATTATAACATCTTTTAAATCATCACTAGGATCACACTTTTCATTACTAATCAATCGCTTGTAATGATTATGAACTGCCACCGCCAAAACTTTTTTGGCGTGATCTTGGCCAATCACATGTTCATCCAGGTAGCTAACAAGAGCCTTTGGATTAGGCAGCTTAAGTTCATTTGCAGGAACAGCATCTTGTACTTCTGTAGGGTTATTTCTACGAATAATTTCCACACACGTTTCAACACAATCGGCACAAATATAGACGTTTCCACTTTTATTGTTACCCTCAATCAAAGGGCCTGTTTCTTTGTAGTTTTTCCCACAAAAATCACATTGTTTTGTTTGTTTTGGTTGTTTTGTTTTGTCAGACATCTGATTTCCTTAATCTAAATATTTTTGGGCCAATGAATATTTTCCCCTACACTTACATTCTACTTCCAATAAACAAACTGTAAAGATAAATGAGACAAGGAGTTGCAACCTATTCTTCAACTACATCAGAAGACAAACGCACTAAGTTAAGCTCACTCTCAGCCGCAACAAACAAAAACACAGCAATGAAAGAAAGCATGAAATAACCAAAACATAACCCAAACACAACCATGCCTATCTCCAACATCTGACCTATCCTAACTGACACAAGAGTAGATTTATAATAATCATCTTTCATAAAAAAGAAAAGAGTAGCTCTAAGCAATCTGCCGCCATCGGCAGGAAATATCGGCAATAAGTTAAAAACAAATAACGCAATATTGCACATACAACAAAAATTAAGAAATGATAGCATAGTCCACGTTTCAGGCATCGAAGCTGGATTGGGAACTTGCAAAAGAAGTAACACAAAAAACCCTAAAGCTAGAACCAAATTAACCGCCGGTCCAGCAAAAACAATCAGCATCTCTTTAATTGAATTCCTAGGAATAATAACTTTGGCCAATCCCCCAATAGGATATAACGTAATATCTCCAGTACCCACTCCTAAATGTTGAGCCATAACAACATGACCAAATTCATGTAAAAGAACAAAAAAATGAGCCAAAAGAAAAAATATAGCGAAGTTAGGATAAGCAAATAACAAAACAAGCACCAAAGCCAACCATGACCAATGCAACTTAACTGAAGTATTAAAAAGCTTTAAAACAGTACAATTCATTATTCCTCTTTTTCAACTAACCACGAACTATCTCCAATGGTTACATAAATAGAGTTTTCATTTAACAGATTACACATTTTACTTAAAAATTTAATGAATTTTTCAAGTTGACCCTTGTCATCTAAAAAAGAAACCTCATATCTTTCATTTTCATCTATTACGATAGCTCCTTTTCCCTTCCTCCAAAATCCTTCAATTCCACTTTTCTCATGCGTATAAGCATTAAAGTTTTTCATAAAGAAGTCATGAAACATATCCTTAGGAGTATCCCCATTTTCCCCAAATTCTTTTTTACTTAATTTATCAGAAGGAACATAGAAAGCCGCCATCTTTCCAATGTAAATGAAATTCTTCAAATCCTTCTTCATATCTATAGATTCTTTGAATTCCACAATAACCTCTTTAATTTACTAATATAATATATAAACATTAAACTGATTTATGAAGGGAGAACAATGAGAATAGACCACTTGGCGTTTAGAGTTAAAAACAGAAAAAAAACAACAAAGTTTTTAATGGATGCCTTAAAATATAAAATTCAAACAGAATTTAACATAAAATTTGATGACGGAACAATGGCGGAATGCATTGCATTAGAACCTCCCGAAAAACAATTTAACGGTGTTCCATGGACCACAATTTGCAATCCCGTTATCTATCATCAAAAAGAAAAAAACACATGGGAAGGAAAATGGGCTGAAAACCAAGAATATCATCTCCCCCCAGAAATATTTGTTTCAGATGGAGAACCAAATTCCATAGTAGGAAAATGGGTTGCAGATAGAAATGGAATAGGCGGGCTTCATCATATCGCCTATATGGTTGATTCGGTAAAAGAAACTATGAATGAATGGAAGGAAAAAGGATATGCAGAATTTCTAACAAAAGAACCATTAACATGTCCTGGTTTAACCCAAGTATTTACCAAGCCGTCTGAATTAACAGGCGTTATCTATGAATTTATAGAAAGAGAAAACGAAGGGTTTTGCACAGAAAACGTAAAAGATTTAATGATCAGCACAAAAGAAGTTTAATCTTCTTCTATCAAAGCCATTAACTTTTCAGGGGTTGTCCCTGCGGCTTTAGCTTTTTCTTTTAGATCATCCCAATTGCCTTCTTCTTTCTTGGCCTTCCTTTCTCTAACCTTCTGTATCAATGTCTTGCCGCCAACATACTTTCGAACAGGATCTATAAAATAATGTTTAACAAAATGACGAATTTCGTCCATTCCTAAACTCTTCCTAATTCTTGATTCAAGTCTAGTTAATGGGCAAGATAAAGGACTAAACATCAAATTTACAATTAAACTCATTAAAGGAAGGGCAATATACCAAGGGGCAACAAAAGGAAGAATGAAAAGAGCAGAGACATTTCCCAATATTACAGCAAAATGAAAAGATATGACCAAATAAAGATAAGACTGATTGGCATAATCCTTAGGCTCTTCATGATCGTAAAGACTTCTTAATAAAGACAGACTAACTTTAACAGTATCATCTTCACTTCCAACTTCGCTCTCTAACCTTTGAACAATTTCTTGCGCATCTTCAGGTGACAAGTATTCATTCATAATATTAGAAAGAGTCGCTTCGCCCGCCGTTGTCTTTTTTTTTACTTTTGCATCACTCATTTATTCTCCTAATTAATTTTTGTATATTATTAATATAGGTAAAAAGAACTCAATTTTAAAATCACAAAAAAAAAACGAGCCTGCCATATAGACAAGCCCGTTTTTTTGAAACGTACTAAAAAACGTTGGTCAAGCAACCTTAGATTGCTGTTTTCTAAGAACATACGACTTCTTGTTCTTAGAAAGATGACCCTCTTTGTTGGCCAAAGAGTGGAGTGCCTGATAGACATTCCCAGCCATATTTGCGGAACTAGTTTTGTAACCTACCGCAACAACAGCTTCACAAATCTGGGAGGCTGTCATGCCTTCCTTAGGCCCATTGGCCAAGACTTCTTTCACACATTCCTTTAAAGAAGGCCATTTGTTCTTTTTGCGAGGGCCAAACTTAGTTCCCTTCTTGGGACCCTTACGCTTCGCCGTCGAAATAGCAACTTTGCTAATCCTAGATTTACTAGACTTTTTAGCTTTAGTTGCCTTTGTCGCTTTTGGAAATTCAAACAAAGCAATAAGTTGCTTGTCAATTGTTTGAATCTCGTTGAGCAATTGAGCTTTACGACCACTCAACTCCGACAACGATTCGCACTGCTGTAGTACCGTCTCGGTGCTGAAAACGGAATTCATAACCGTCTCCTTCTAATGTGTTCCCAAAGTTATTGTCAAGATTACTTAGAAAAGGGAACTAATTTAACCAAGTAACCAATTGTTGTCTTCAACAAACTTCTATTAACACTATACAAGCAAAAGTCATATTGTAAAGCAAAATTTTTTAGATTTTAAAGCTCATATTGATTTCTAATTTCTATTTAACTATACTATTCAAAATCAAACCACTAAATGGAGTTTAAAAATGCTCGTTCTTTCAAGAAAAAAAGATGAACAGATAATCCTAAAAGGCGAAAACTTTAAAGACATAAAAATAACTGTCGTAAGAATTGACAACTACAACAAGGTTCGCATTGGAATAGAGGCAGACCAAGGAGTTTCTATTTTAAGATCTGAGTTAGAAGAAAGATCCGAGTTAGAAAAAAAGCCTACTCCAACAAATCGCTAATAGAACCACCTTCTTCGTGCGTTCTTCGAATTGCTTGAGAAAACATTCGTGAAGTTGAAATAATTTTTAAGTTAGAACACCCTTCAAACCGAAATGGCGCAACGGTATCAGTAACAATAATGCGTTCAAAATTTTCTAAATTGTTTGTTGCTTCACCAACAAACAATCCATGAGTGGCACATGCTCCCCACACTCTCCCGCCATTTTTTTCAACCGCTTTCTTGCATTCTTTTAAAGTGCCGCCAGTAGAAATAATATCATCTACAATGACGACATCCTTTTTTTCTACGTCTCCTATTATATTAAAACCTTCCACTTTATCAAAAGTCCTAACCTTATCCAGATAAGACAAACCAACGTCTATTCCTAATCTTTTGCCAAGGGACTTCCTAAATCTCATGGCTCTGGTCATTCCTCCCGCATCAGGAGAAAGAACCACTAAATCAGATTCTACATTAATCTGGGCAGAAACATAGTCAGCCAATAAATTTTTAGCTTCTAATGTGTCAGTTTGAATTCTAAATCCATTCTGAAACGCTGACAGGTTGTGAACATCCATCGTCACTAAACGATTGCAACCCACAGATTCCAATAGTATAGCAACATATTTGGCGGTAATCGGGGCACGACTCTCCGTTTTTCTATCTTGTCTAGAAAAACCCAAATAAGGCACCACCGCCGTTATTCTACGTGCAGAGGCATCAACTAGGGAACCGATAAAAAATAAAAGTTTAGCAAATTTTTCACTAACAGACTCTTCCTCATCGCTATAAAGCGATTGGATCACGTAAACATCACATCCCCTGACGTTTACGTCTGACCGCAAATAAGGCTCTTTATCATCAAAGTAAAATTCAACATGCTTAGAAAGAGGGACATCTAAAAATTCAGACACTCGCCCTGAAAACTCACGACTATCATTCAGTCCGAATAAACGAAATGTACTATCCATAGGCGACCCCCTACTCCTTTCTAGGGTTTTTTATTCCTAGTTTTTTTAAAGCATTTTGAAAATCATCATGAGAAAATCCATGCTCTACCACGAAGGCCAATACCAATATAGCCTCTTCCTCAGAAAGTTTCTGCTCGTATTTCAATCGTGACAGATCATGATTGCCTCTTCTAGCTTCCCAGCCAGCAGATAGCAAGCGATTATGCAAAGAGCTTTCAATAATTTATTACAATTTAAACAAGCCGACAAGCCAGCAGAAACAAGTGCTTCAGCCAAAGACTTACCGCAAAATGGACAAACGTTAATCATACACTGTAGGTATCAAACGCTTGTTCGTTTTATGAACACTATCCTTAAACTTCTCCAATATATTCTTGATCTAACTCTTCTGAATATTCTTCCATTTCTGCAAGATCGACTTCATGCGACTGTAAACCGAGGTCGCTCGTAGGTTGACCTTCTTTTGAAGAACCATCTTTTTCAAATTCTTTCAAGACAGAAATAACATCAGTCTCTCCTCTTAAAATTCCATTAACAACAGAGAAAGCTATATTCAAAGAATCAATAGAGACTGCCAGACTTCCATCTTCATTAAACCCATTCTGTCCGATTAGCTTTGCAAGAGGATTTAGATAAAGCTTTCTAATCTTCGCTTCTCTTAGAGCAGCAGAAATCTTTTTAGAACCAGAGGCTCCTGTTGTGGAAATGGCCTTTTTCAAATCAGTAGCCTTAGCTTGCTGTTTTTCTTCGGCCTGAGAGACAGCATCTTGCTTTTCCTCAACATTTTTTGACGCTTCTTCAAGACCGTCTACAGCAGAGTCCTTTTCTTCCTCCGTGCCAATTAAATTGGCAACAGCTACATTTGCGCCCGCAATTTCTTCTTTGCTCTCTGCTTTATCCAGCGCCTTTTTAGCACGTTCAACTTTTTCTTTAGATCTAGCATTAGCAAACTTAATTGTAAAGTCTAAAAGAATATGTCTTTCTTCCAAATCATCAATTTCAGCTAACGCCTGCGCAACAGAAAGGTTTATCTGGTCGTCGCAAAAACAAGAATAAGATTTTTCGTCCAAACTTATAATCTTATCTATATTTCTAAGCCATTGACCCGATTTGTTTCCCGTGAGACTAATTATTTTCTCGTCATCAAAACCAGCATCACGATAATGCTTAACTGTTTGGACGGTTGCGACATCACCAATAGGAACGGCAGTAGAGTTCTCAACCCAAGCAACAGATCGAGCCTCATCATCATCAAGATCCATAATGCGGACCTCTATCTTAGACAATGCCGTCTTATAGGATTCCTTTTTTTCTGTTTCTACATTCAAACAGTCTTTTCTTCTTTTCTTCCTAGCATTAGTAATTGCGCAATACGAACGACAACCGGCAACAATCTGCAATTTTTTATTGACGAATCTACAAATCAGAGGCTTAAATAGACCCTTGTCACAAATTGTATCTTCTAAAGCACGTAAAGACTCTTTGTCAAAACCTGCCCCTGCTCGTTGGGAATCTTTACTCTCCCGACCAAACTCACGAGGATTGAATTCATCAGGAGAGAATTTAATCACCCCATAATCAACCTTGTATAAGTTTCCAGAAACATGATCAATCTTGTCTTCAAAGTTAACAGGAATACTAACTGACATCTTTTTTCTCCTCCGTGAAATGTTGCAACGGTTAAAAATTGTACATGTTGTTAGGCCTTCGGCATCGTATGAGCCAACTGGCCTCGTATTTTTTTGCTCCAAAGTTGCCAATAATAGAATTGGGGTCCCTTAAAACTAATCCCTCAATCTCATCACAAACCTTTTCTCTAAACCTTTTTTCAAACAATGAATCAAAAGTTTCAGCAAGCAAAATGTTCTCACTAACTTTAAAAGCCAATCCATTATTGTCGTCTAATACTTTAGGCCTACTACAAATGTCATACAATAATTCCAATCTCACTGCTTGAGTAGGATTAGAAAAAAAATATTGACCTGCCTGCAAGACATCAAATAAAACAATTTTATCCCTGTAGTAGTCAGACTTAGTTTTGTTCATAAGCTCCGAGTCTAACCAATACTCCTGCCCATCAATAAGATCTAAACTTGAAAGGATTTCTTCCTTCAAGACATTTGACATCTGGAACCGACTATGCAAAGATCCATGACGGCCAAAGCACTTGACATCTCTATCTGTGGAGATGTGAACAAGATTTCTGGCCCCATTAAACTTCCTTTGGGCCAAATAACCTCTTCCCTCATAATGAGGCAAATCCCGTGGATTAATTTTATTCTTTGGGCTAGGTGGGTACAGTGCAGATATAGACATTCTTTAAAAATCTCCTCCTAAAAGAGGATACTCCAGACAAACGAGTTGTAAAGGACAAAATGCCTAAGAATTCGAAATGCCTAAGAATTCGAAACTACAAATTTATACCCGCACTCTCCACAAACAACATTAATGGACCGACGACCTGAACGAATGCTATTGTGCGGTTCTGGACAATTGCACATGTACTTGAGAAAGTACTGTCTGCCTTTCGTTTTTGAAACAATTCTTTCCACATCCTTCTTGGCTTCAGCCAATACATTTTTACTAAATTCAAAAGAATCAAAAACTTCAATCAACGCCGCATTATCATCGTCTTTTGGGCGAACTGAATCATCATCTTTTAAATGCTTATAAGACGTAGCACTCCACCCTGTAGATTTCTCCCTTGCAACATAGAGTCCTGCATTTAAAGCTTCTGAAAGGAATTTTTTATTATGGTATCGATTAGACGTAATTCCCTTTACGTTTTCAGAATAATTTAAAGCATGAATCATTTCATGAACAATATTTGACAAGACTACATTCTTATCAAAAGATCCTATTCTTCGGCCTATGATAATTTCATAATGTTGATTCGGCTTGCCGCTAAATCTAAACATAAAGTTCTTATTTACATCAACTTTTATAGAAGGAGAAATGATTTTGTTGTTAAATATCTTATTATTCAAACATTTAAATGCATTTCTAATTTCTCCAACAATATTAAGCTCTTTAACTTTGCCCTCATCCATGATCTCTTCCCCTTCAAAACAAAAAATTTTCCACAAAAATGTGTCAATTATAATTATATCATGTAATCAAAAGTCGAATCAACATGTATAATTCAATTTGCCCTGTTATCAATAAAATTATCGGAAAACAATCATGGCTGAAAATTTTAACTTAAATATCTGGCGATTGCATCCACAAAGTTCAAAAATCGTCCCCGCCGAGAAAACCCTAAACGGAACGGCAAACGAATCCGGCGTAAAATTTTGCAAACCCTTCAGCAATGCCAACAGTGCAGGTTGGTGGATTTATCCAGCAATTGATGTAGACATCATGTATACCGACGCAGGGTTTGAGTACAACATTCTTGAAAGTTATCCTCCCACGGAAAGAACAATCATACAATCACTGATTAAACCAGAAGATAACATCAACCTAGATGAATTTTGCCCCGCAACTCCAGAAGGAAGATCCAAATTCACTTGGGGAGCGGTAGAAAAAAACGTAGTGCAAATGTGGACAGGATGCATTTTTGAAACCCCGCCTGGATGGATGCTTCATATAAAAAGCCCAAACAACATCCCACCAAGAGGATTTTGGGTAATGGATGGAATCCTCGAAACCGACTGGATGCGATACGATATATGGACAAACCTAATTTTCGAAACCAAAAATGAATGGATTCATATCAGAAAAAACGAATGGCCACCAATCGCCCAAATAGTACCAATCAGAAGAGAAGGGATAGAAGGCGACTGGAAAATAAGTACAAATGAATTAATTAACAGAGACACTGAAGAAGCCAATGAGGTGTTTGACTATTGGATACAATATAACCAAGAGAAATTTGGAAAGGGTGGAAAACAAAACATGCTTCCAGACGGAAGCAAAACCAAAGACTCTACTACTTATTTCAGAGAGAAAAAACGAATATTAAAAGACCAAATGGAACCCAACGAAGAAGAAAGATCTAAAATAAGAGGATGTCCTTTCGGCCATCAGCAAACAGAATCTTCTAAACCAAAAATCAAAAACAGGTTTTATAAACCAAAAAACAACGACTAGCCATTTTACGACCATTTCCACATATATAACTACATGCAATTCAGAAACTGGCTAGAAATGGCTTCACTAAAAGACATCTTAAAGGATGTGCCTCAAAACCCCAAGCACCATCCTGAAGGCAATGTGTGGAACCATGTAAGAATGGTCAGACAATCGATGAACGACGCCATTGCGATAATGAATCAATCGCAACAAGATCCTGATTCCCCATTTTCCAACTTTAATATGGATCTTTCCCAAGATGAAAAAAACATACTCCGTCTAGCGGGATGGCTTCACGACATAGGAAAGTCCTCAGCAACTAAATGGACTGTAGATAAAGAAAAAAAAATACATTGGAAAGAATTACCGCCAGAACACAAAGGGGGAGAAGAAGAAAAAGGATGGCAAGCAATAGGCCATGAAAATCCTGAACACTTCGAACCAGAAATGAAAAAGTTAGATCCTATATGGCACAACATGTACAATGACGCAAGTGCAAAAGACAAAGACGACCTATGGTTTATTATAAATAACCATATGACTCTCAAGCCTGAAGGGTTTGGCAAAAAAAGAAACAACCAGTGGATAGATGAAAATGGAAAATATAAAAACGAAAGAAAAATAAAGCTTCTTTTAATACTGATACTAATGGACAGAATGGGCAGGGGAACTGGCGGGAGTTACCGAACGTCAGGCCCAGAGGCACTTGCACATATGACAAATTCTGCGCAAAATCAAAAAGAAAAATTAGATAAAGATCAAGAACTAAGGGATATACAGAAGGCAAATGCCAACCTCAGTCCAAAAGAATTCATCATAAAATGGATAGACGCAGAAAAACCCCTAAGCTCTCTAGAAGGAGCGCTTAGGGGTAAGTTTCCTAATCTTAGTGACAAAGATATTAAATCTATTATCCCTTAAGCCGAAGCTTCCTGTCCGGTAAACAACGCCTGTCGGCAAACCGTAATGGCAGCAACATACGCACTTGACGTATTTGAGCAAAACGTGTTTGTCTTGGGGCATGCCGAATAAAACAATCTCCATTCAGCCACAACTTTGACAGCATCATCTGCGCCTGCCGACGTTTCTTCTGTTTTTTCGCATATCATTTTATTTTTCTCCTAGAAAATCTTAACACCTCTTTATTTATACAGCACAAACTAATAATTCAAGTTAAAGAAACCCACGAATATAAAGAATCCTCTAAAGATTTAAAAATAGGCCTCAAAACGATTCCTTCCCCGGCAATCTTATCTGTGTTTAATACACAACTGGATCGAGGAGTATTTACCTTGCCATTAAATTCACGTTCATCTGAAAAGAAGCTAAACTCCTTATTCAAAACAGTTCTTTTAATAATAGAGACAACTTCTTCTGTAGTTACTGATCCAGGATTGACAATATTGTAAATTCCCAACGGAGAATCTTTCTCCATTAAATCTAAACAAGAACTAACAAAATCACCGATATGAGATAAAGAATTTCTGGCATTTAACAACATATCGTAATTCATCAATTTGGTAAGGTAGTTTCTAGGGTTATCAACATTATCAAATGGAACCCTCACTCGCCATATATAACAATTCCCAAATTGACCAATTGCCTTCTCACACAACGCTTTAGTTCCACTATAAAAACTACAAGGAGGACTTGAAAAAGAAAAATTAGGTTCATCTTCTTCCTTAAAACCATTCCCATCATTATCACCAGAATAAATACACCCAGAAGATACATGCCCCCAATTTATTCCAGCCTTTAAACAAACTGAGGAAATCAACATAGGCAAATAAACATTTCCCGCTAGAGCAAGATCTTTGTTGCTTTCACAAGCATCTACATTTGGCTTGCCAACATATCCAGCGGCATTAACAATAAATCCTATATTATTAGATTCAATAATATTTAAAAGAGAATCATATTTACACTGCTCTCTGGAGACAGTAATAAAACTCAAATCTCTTTTTGCAAGTTCAATAGAAAACTTGCGACCGATATATCCCGATGAACCTATAAGCAAAATCATCACTCATCGCTCCCTTTGAAATTCCTAATTTTATTCCGCATTCTTAAAATCAAATCATATAAAAAACAAAATTCGCAAATATGACCGACACTTAGATCGCAATGTTCACACATACTTTCATTGCCTTCATTGCCTAAAAGATTTAGTGCAACTTCTACATCTAGTTCAATATCTCTGTCAGTAAATGCAGAAATTATGATTGGTTTCGTTTTACTCATAGATGGCAAACCTAACAAAAAAACTCCCTGTTGGGAACAGGGAGTTTTTAAATTGTTTATAATCACTTAAGAAAAACAAATACTAGTTAATGCCACCATCAGCCATGCCATCACCATCAGCATCAACCAATTGATTTCTAAACTGTCTGCATACGGTTATAGCAGGCAAATAAGCTCCGCCATAAGGGTTGCAAAACACATTGACCTTTGGACATTGAGCGTAAAAATATCTCCACTTAGTGTTTAAAATCGCTCCATCGCTCTTTTCACAATTTAAACCTGATCCAACTTCGTGACCTAATGAATGTGCCATTTTCTTCTCCTTAAGTTAAAATACTTTGACATACAAACAAGTATTCAACTTGTCCTATTATATTTAGGATTAACAATTGCATTTTTAAGAAAATGATTTAATATCGGCAACACATTTTTCTCTATTTTTTTTCATAACCTCTATTATCCCATCCACATGTTTGGTAGTAGCATTTCCCTCATGCCAAATCCAACTCTTTGCACATATGGCTTGCTTAAATCCATATCTTTTCATCCTATAATAAAACTCCTCATCCTCGTATCCGGCATAAGGATATGATTTTATAAACCCATTAACATTAGAAAACAATTCTCTATGACACAAGGCAGAATATAAAGGAACAAAAGTATCATCTAAAATAACATCTTCAACATGATCATCTATTTTCCCCTCAAGCCTTTTGTCGCCAATTTGAGGATTGTTAGACCTAGAAGAAACCAATTTGACTCCTTCGTCTTTAAGATTAGACATTGTCTGCATTAAAGCAATTAACCATTGTGAATTTTCAACAACACAATCTGAATGGACAAAACACAGCCACGGAGATTTACTATTTTCAAAACCAATTTTTAATGCGCCACCAAATCCAACTCGCTCATCCGTCCTGACCGCTGTGATGTACGGAACGGGATTAAAATCTGAAACAAAATTCTTATCAGCAGATGCGTCATCTACCAATATGAACCTAATTCGGTTGCTTTTAACATTTACAATTATACTATCGACTAAACGAGCAACTTTGCTTTGTTGATTATGGAAAGGTATTATTATATCTACATTAGAATTGAAAAACGCATAGTGCTTTACAGGGTTTGGCTTTGAAGTTTTCACTTATCCTCTTCACTTGTATTATTTGATTTTTTATTTACTTTTTTCTTTGTTGGCTTCTTTGTTGGCTTCTTTGTTGTTCGCTTCATTGACTTGACTGATTTTTTAGCAACCACATCCACTTCCGCACAACCTTTAGCCTTTAAAGAAACTTCGCCAACTTCACAATGAACTTTGTCAGTAGCATCGTGGGTTTTCAAGGTCATTTCGCCTTTGGAGTGGACGATGCCTTCTTTGCCGCACAAATCATCATCCGCATTAACTTCAACATCCACTTCCGCACAACCTTTAGCCTTTAAAGAAACTCCGCCAACTTCACAATGAACTTTGTCTTGTTCGCACAAATCATCATCCGCATTAACTTCAACATCGCCGCTAATATTAAAACCCCCTGAAGAATCAAACGTGGCACAATAGTGTGCGGTATCCAGTGTCGGCACGTTCTTGTCCATATTTTTTTTATTTGAGTCAAGTAGTGCCACCAATGTAGCATTGCTCGGTTTAAACTGGTCGCAATGTGTGAGATGGAGAATAAAGGATGATAATAATGTATCATTTAATTCTTCCAATTCATCTAACTCTAAATGAACAAAATCACAGAGCGACGATAAACTACTTAAACTAGAAAATGAATCTTTATCATAATTATCGCCAACACCCACCAATACAAAATTGCAATTCAAATCCTTTTTTAAATTATTACGCAACATTAATTCATAACAAGATTTTTGTTCTTCAAAGTATCTGTTTGTTATAATGACCAAAACTGGACTATCGCAATCATTTGCCACACGATCCAACAAACCAGTCAATACTGTCTGAAATTTAAATGGGCAAGGAAGAGTAAAATCATTTAATTCGGCAGAAAAATAATTTTCATTGATTTCATTCGATTCAACATCATACAAATCAGATTTAGGATTATGTAAATGAAATATAAAATCCTGTTTCAATTCCCTATAAAGCTTCCTAAGCGACCTCTTAATTAAATCGTCAATTCTGATCCCACTGACAGATTCTAAATTTAAATCCAGTGCAATTCCAATTACAGGTTTAATTTTCACTTTTTATTATCCTTACCGTATCTGAATCTGAGTGTTTAGTAGAGAATTCAAGAACAAGCGTATCTTTTAGACCCATCATTCTATGTCGCATTGGGGGCTTGACATAAAAAGTGTCCCCTTCATCCAAAACAATAATTCCTCTCTGCGTGGGGTCACGATTATCCCAAATTGCACAACCACTTTCTTCGGGAAAATCATCATCAAAGGAGTACCAAACTTTTAGTTTCCCCTCTTGAATATAAAAAGTTTCATCCTTTTGATGGTAATGGAAACTACACTTCTTCCCCTTCTTAAAAAAGAGTAACTTTCCGCAATACTCATCTTTATTGACTATCCAAGATTCCCAGCCCCATGTCTTGGAAACAAACTTTACAGGAACGCCTTTATACGGGTGCATTTAATAATCCTCTAAAATAGAATAAGCACCATTTCTTCCACTTAGACCTGTGACTCCTCCGCCAGGGTGAGTAGCCGCTCCGCACATATACAAGCCCTCAATAGGAGTTCTATAATCACAATAACCAGACACAGGTCTAAAACAATAAATTTGATTGGCCGACATAGCACCCTGAAAAATATTCCCCCCCGTCAGACCATATTTTTTTTCTAAATCTACAGGGGTTAAAACTTGTTTATGAAGAATCAAGTCCTTAATGTTAGGAGCATAATCTCCAACAGTTTCAATACAAGTATTAAACAAAGCATCTTTGTTCTTATTATTCCATCCTCCCGACAATTTATAAGGAGCATATTGAATAAAAATCGACATAATATGCTTGCCCTCAGGGGCAATAGTTTTATCTACCATAGAAGGAATGGTTATTTCCAACACAGGTTTTCGACTGAATTTTCCTTGTTTTGAATCCGAAAAAGCATCTTCAATATAAGAAACAGATGGGGATATATGAATTGTTCCATTTAAACAACTAATATCTCTACTTTTTCCGGCTGTGAACTCCGGCACCCCACTTAAAGCCAAATTCACTTTAGCTGACGCTGACGAATAATCAATTCTATTGACAGCATTAAAAAACCCATCCGGCAAGGGAGCATCTATTAATTTGTTAAAAGTTAAATTTGCATCGACAGAAGAAGCAACTACATTGGTCTCAAAATAACCATTGTCTGTCAAAACCGCCTCTACTTTTGAATTTTTAACTACTATTTGTCTAACTTCGGTCTCTTTTACGAATTCTACTCCGTAATTAATACAACACCTTTCCAAAGAATCCGCTAATCCTCCCATTCCTCCCTCTACATAGCCCCAGACGCCTCTCTGACCGCCTGCATTGCCCATAACATGGTGTAGAAGAACATATGCACTTCCTGCGTCTGAGGGGGACATGTGGGCGCCTATGACGGCGTCTGTGGCCAGCGTAGCTTTAAGAACATCGCTTTCAAACCATTCGTCCAAAAGATCCATTGCGCTACCGTTCATCAGTCTAATAGCATCTAGTGAAGCAAGTTTTTTGACCGCACGAGCAGATCTAGATAACCTAACTATATTTCTAATTTTATTTTTTACACTAAGCTTTCTCCACGGAGAAGGAAGCACCGGAGGGGATTTCTCCATAAGAGGCTCAAGAACCTTTGCCACATCCGTAAGATATTTTTCATATTCTTTATATCTTATTGCATCTTTGACACTAAATGACCCTATCTCTTCTATATTCCCTTTTTCATCATGCCCTAAGACCAAAGACTTCCCATTCGACAAAGGCGTAAAAGAAGAAGGATTGCGAGGAAGAATTTTAAAGCCATATTTCTTTAAATCCAAACTCTTAATTATTTTCGAAGAAAATAAACTAATGACATAGGCAGCGGGCGACACCTTGAATCCAGGCCAAAGTTCTTCAGTAGAACAGCACCCTCCCAACACGTCGCTTTTTTCAATGACACATACTTTGAGTTTCTTCTTTGCTAAAAACGCCGCAGCAACCAAACCATTGTGACCACCACCAATTATGATTACATCGTATTTCATTTTTTAATAAACCTATTTTTGAGTTTACGTGAACTTCCCTGACATAAATTGTACATCTTCCTCCAGTTTTGCGTAAAAGAATGATACACAATTGTAGAATAAAGTTTTACATCACCTTGCATTTTGGGAAAAAAAACTTGACTCCTAGGAAAATAAGAAAAATCAATGTCATTATCTAAAACAACTTTAGAAATGGATACCTCTTCTGTCCTCCATTTGTTCCCGTTTTTTATCCAACTAGACAACTCCGTGTCGCCACGCAAAATTTCCTCACATTGATTAGCCCACAAAGGGCCGATTCTTTTATGCGAACTATTATTAAACAACATGACCCCACTGTTAAATGGTACAGTACTTCCTAAAAAGTCACCACTCCAATCAGAAGGCATATGGCTCTCACAAGCAATAAAATCATTTTTTTGATTTGCATCAAATAATTCTTCTATATCTCTAAAAATAAAAGTATCCGCATCTAAAAAAGCAACCGACTCAGCCTCGCACTCACACAAATAAATCTTATTAATTAGAAAATATTCCAAATAATCTTTTTTCCAAGGTTTGTAAACAACCTTAACATTAAACAAATTGCAGAAATCTGTAAAGAACTCTTTGCCTTTGTCATACTTATCAAAATTATAATGAACCCCATTGAAGGATTTGCCAGTATTGATGCCTTCACTATTAAAAATGGTAACAGGAGTGTCAATGAGGTAAAGGTAGATGGGAATAGACTGATTGTAATTACGAAGCATCTTTATACTGTTCATAACCATGAACATATAAAATGGATGAGGATTAGAAAAATATACGCAAGCTCTCATGGAACTATGAGAGTCACTTTAGCTCAACATTCCAATATGCTTCTCCAAGAAAATGTTCCCAAGATTTAATTTTCACGTCAATGTCTAACATGTTAAATTTGGGCTTAAATGGTTTTCTCATAAGACTTAAACCAATTTCCGAAAGAAAGCTACTTCCTTTTTTTGCATTGCATTTATTGCAAGCAAGAACGCAATTGGCCCAATTAGACTTTCCGCCACGAGACCTAGGAACAATATGATCTATAGTTAGCTCTGAGGAATCAAGCTTACGCTCACAATACTGGCAAGTAAAATTATCTCTACGATAAAGATTCCTCCTATTAAAATAAACCTTCCTATTAGGAAGTTTATTATACCTTCCTAACACAATAATTTCTGGCACTCTAAAAACTAAATTAGAACTACTTATTGAATCTTCCCCATCACTTGGAACAAACTGGGACCAATCTTTCCAAGTAAACAATTGAAAGTCATTAACAGGGTCTACTATTTTCGCCTTTGATTCACCATCTTTATAAGCAGAAAACACAAGTGTTATGGCTCGTTTGAGAGAAACTGAACCAACCGCAACCCATGACTTATTAAGAACCAAAACCTTCTTCTGAAGTGTCGCTGACATATAATCCTCCTATATTATATAGAATTATTATCTGACATCCTACTCCTAAGACACAGTGGCATCCAGCCTAATTCCATTTCATGATCAACAAACAATTGGCCTCCTAAAAACTCTTCCGCCGAACCAACTTTCCAGCCAGCAGCGTCAAGTTTTTTTTGTTTAGATTCTTTCATTTTGTATTTTTTACGATTGTGCCGATCTTGCTGCGACATTCCGAAGTAACAACAACCATGGCCTTCCTTGTCTGCGGGTTGTGGCGGCATAAAACATCTAACCCCCTCCGCACACCACGCTCGTGCCGCCAATTGGAAACCATCACATCCCCAACTGCGACCTATCGTCTTTGCTCTAAACAAATGACGTGCCCACTCAGTCTTTAAAAAATAAGATCCACTGACAAAATCAACTTCTGTTATCTTCTTAACGTCATCCTTGCCACAAACAATTTCAACTCCTTCTTCAATACGGGTGCTTTCCGACAGCACGCTTCCAACAGGCCCAATAATTCCTGGGGATCTCTCTATTGTTTTTAGACAATTTTCAATCCACTTATTTCCTAAAAAACAATCATCATCACAAACTAGAGAATAGTAAGTGTCGGCACAAAGAGAAGTCGCAAATCTTGATTTGAAGTCCCCAGTCGAACAAACAACTTCATCAAAAAGATTTCCCCTTGCCGGATATAAAGACCCCGGATCACCATTGTAATGAAGCCATATTTCTTTTGGCTTTATCGTTTGTGACCTTATGGATTGGCAAATACCCTTTAAATTATGAGGTCTGCCGCAACAACTTATAACCACAGTTACGTCGCCAGTCATATAATACCTCTTCCAATGAAATCTTTAAATCGATAAAATAAATAGTATTCACAATTTAGAATAGTATAAAAAATGAAATCACTTAGAGGGTATTTACTGGTTGCTTCGCCTGAAATTAAAGATTCCATTTTCGAAAAAAGCACAATATTAATATTAGAACATAGCCACAAAGGCGCATACGGAATAATAATAGATAAGTATTTAAAAAGCGCAACAATAGAAAAAATATGGGAAGAATCAACTGGCTACAAACAAAAATCAAATCAATTAATCAATATAGGAGGGCCAATAGATGGACCGATCATATCCATTCATACAAACAAAAAATTAGGAGAAGAATATATTACAAATAAAGTATATTTTACAGTAACAAAGAAAACAATAAATAAAATAATAAAAAAAGAAAAAACACTAAAAGTTTTCGCAGGTTATTGCCGATGGAAAACTGGTCAAATAGAACAAGAAATTGAATCAGGTTCTTGGTTTATATTTGAATCAAAATTAGAATATGTTTTTAACTTAAAAGACAGTTTATGGAACGAAATATTAAACACAGAATACCTAGAGATATTAAAAGCATCAATAAAAAACATACCTTTAGATCCTTCCTTGAATTAATAAAGATAAATACATACAGAACAACCTATAGCTATTAAGGATAATATGAAGAACTACTGGCTAAACAAGTTAAAAGAAAAAGAAAAAGAAGAATCAGAAGATAACGAAAAAAAAAGAACACAACTAGGCAACATCCTTTGGCATTCGGTTTATAAGAAAAAAAGCAAAGCATCAAAGGGTCTTTGGCTGCCAAACAATATAGGGAATGATAAAAAATAGCCCTATTTCGTCGGCACGCTTAACAATCGATTACAACGAGTTTGCCACTTCTATTGATCCCCAAGTTATCTGAATGCAAATCATCAAATGGCAACCCCATGTTAATGGCTTCGATAAGCCCTGCGGCTTCATTAAAGATTTGTAAAAAATCAATTATAACATCTTTCTGCCGAAAAGCTTCTAGGGCTAGTTGCAAAAAGGCAGCAGTTTCTCCATGTTTTTTTGCAGTTTCCAATCCATAAGGCATGATTCGAAGAAGTTTTGCAATATCATACTTGCTTTCTAAAACTTCTTTGTATTTGGCAGCCAAATATTGGGACCAATTTATATCAACTCTTTCTTTGTATGTAATCTGATTTTTTGTGCCAAAAATTTTTGCAACCCCGCCGGTAGCTTGAACTGCCGGGTCAGACATGAATTTTTCGCAGGAATTTGGATCATTCCTTTTTTCCATACGCATAACGATGTCGGGATTTTGTGTAGCATACACCGTAGCAAAATGACCACTTCCAATTTCTTCTTGAGGCACAAGTCCTTGGAGTTCCTCATTTTCAGATAATAACCATTCAAAGAAAGTTTTCATGGTATTATCTATGCGTTCAGATGAGCAATCGCCCTTTCGGTTATTTCCATAGTTAAACCAATTGTTTCATCGACTTGGAAAAAAGACCCTTCTTGTAAGTCTGCTCTTGGATCATCATCAAGAACAACAAACTTTTGAACTGCGTTGTTATCGAGCCATGATTGTATTTCCTTACTTCGGAATACAAAAGACTCATTAGGCGGATGCTCAATTACAGGGGTACAGTCAAAAATTTCAAGATCATGAGGGGATAGTGCCTTTTCTACTATTTTTTTATCGTCCTCGTCAATTCTCCAATTAGAAGAAAGGACTATTTTTGCATTTGCTTCTTTAACGATATGAGCCACAAGAGCAACACAGGACTCGTCAATGAAATGATCTCCTAAAATTTTGGCAGTTCGTATGGTGTTTAATACACCATCGATATCAAGGAAAATGATTTTCATAACTACGATTCCCCGTCATGCAACACTTCTGTGCATGTTGGCAATGCTAACACATCGGCAAAGCACTCCATTGTCGGCGTGGCAAGCCCAGACGACGTAAGTCCTTGCAGTGCAGGGATGTGTTTCCAGTTGTTCATGTGTTCATCCATTTCTTCGCTAAATAAGTCGATATCAAAACATTGAACTATTCCTCTAACGCATCCTGACAAAGAACTTGCGTGGCTCATCCTCCTTGCGGCGTCCTTTACACAATATTCATCACTAAATCTATTTGATTGATGCAGGTTCAATCCCTCAAACATTATTGAGCCATCTTCGTCAAAAATAAAATTCGTTGCCGTTCCTGCTTCATCGGCTGCTGTTTCTTCAATATTCAGAAGCATCATTGAATGTGGACTAAATCGTTCATAAATCGTTGAGTATTCAAGCATGCCCTTTAATGTTGATGTCTGTCGGGGGTGATCCAGCGATAAATTGGGTTTATGTTTGAACTTTGGCGCTTGTTTGAAAACAATGAACTTGTGGATTACCATTTTACTCGAACCCTGCGAACCCTGATATTCATACCTATCCATATCATATGGGTGCATATTATCGTGTGTGTCTTGTACATCTTTCCAACTATTGGAGAATCTTGGTTTATTGTTTTTTATGTTTTTAGTAATCTCCCGAACCGCTTCGGCGGCTTGGGGCGTTGTAACAAATGCTTGTGGATTTTTGTGGTCAAGATATGTAGCTTTCCAGAAGGCAGAGGCTATCAATGCGGAATCAAAATGTTCTATTGCGTGCTCAGTCTTATGGCTCGCTTCCAACGACAAACTCCCATAGGCGGAATTCAATGCGTGAAGCTGGGCAACTTCGTTGTCACTAGTTGTTGAGAGGTATGTAGACCACGCATCATCGTCAAGTCGGTCGATTGCAGGCCCTGATCCATCCATCATCAAGTTTGGATTTTTTTTACACACTCTGTCGATAATCTCATGCGTGCAACGAGTTCCTAATTCAATAGAATGAAAACCTAGCAATTGAATCACGCTGTGTTCTATATCATCATGGCCATACGCTTCGTTAATTGCATATAGACCATCTTCGTACCTAGACTTAAAATCATCCATTTTGCCATTCTTTTGTAACCATCTGTAGCAACCAATGGCATTGGTAGTTTCATAGCAGGCATCTAAAAACTTTTTGCATATATCCCTCCATGAACTATTGCCTCGAACATAGGAAAAATGATTGATAGCAACATGAGCCGTGTTGCTCATCATTGGGTACAATACTTGTTCGTACCAATTCATATACTTAAAATTATTGTTGCCGCAATAGTCTAAAAAAGCGTATTGAATTTTCCCCTTTAGGTCAGACCATACAAAACCATTTTCGTTGTAATCACATTTGCTGTTTTCTTTCAGTGTGTGGATAGACTTGTGCCAAAACCTCGGTGACTTGTCGAAACTAGGGACACTGTCGTAGCCCATTTCCTTAGTCGTGTTCTCAAGAATTAAGTCAAAGTTAGAGGACAGGATGTCCACTACCTTTATTTTTTCGCCATTTTCTTCAACACTACCGACTGACACAAGAACCAACTGAGTGTGTTTATCAATTAAACCCTCATTCCAAGCCTGAACTATGTCCATTAACTTGTCGTGAACTATGAACAAGCCAGCGTTAATGGCTTTAGTTATCGGTTTGCCATTGGCGTCAAGCCTGTGATAAGCATAACTCCTAGACTCCTTCTTTTCTTCGGAACTATAATCCTGAGTCAAAATCTCTATTGGATCTTCAGAAAACTCAATCGCCTCAATAGCTTCCTCAATAACATCCTGCTTATCGATGTTTTTTTTCATCGTGATTAAGCCATCATTAGCCGAACCGTTGTGGACTGTGAAATGCTCGCCCAATTCACTACAAGTTTTTTCTGAAGCTATCATTTTTTTTCTGACAACATCAAACTGTTTTCTGACAACATCAAGATTCGCTGGGCTGGGAATTGTTGAGTCATGCCGACGATTTAAGGAAATTATTTTTGAAAAAACTTCTTTGGACTCCTCAAGTTGGTCGATAGTTGTTCCCAGTGTGTCCAATTCTCTGAGTGCTTGACGTATGTCGATTAAAACATTGGAACGTTTAGACCTGTAAGTGCCGCCAATAGTATTGCCTGAATATTGATCGCTCATTTTATAATTCCTCCTTGCCTTCATTGTGTGAGCGGAGTTCCAACCAACAATTTTCGATGATTGTTGACCCCATCAAAACTATGAATTTTGTTTGTTCAACTGTTAGTTCTACAAAGCGGTTCGACGACTCCTCATAGCATTTTCCTTCGGCGTAACTCAATCTCAATTCTTCTGGACTAATATCATCATACATACCGGCCATTTGTGAAAAGTAGCTTGCCTTACACTCGATCTCGTCGTCCGACGATATCCACGGCTCACACTCAAGTGCAATATCCATCAATAATCTGTATAAGTTATTAAACTCATTAAGATATTTAGACGCTTCATAAGAGGCATCAATAGCGGAGGCAGCTTCCCATCTGCAAAATCCTTTGTCGTTCAGGCTGCCCAGCGCTTTGCCGAATTCGTTCCAAACAGTGTTCTGAGCTTCCTCATCATATGCCGACGAGACACACGGCTTCGACAAGGTACCAAGAAATGCTGATCGTAAGAAGAACTCATTGTACATTGTCCACGCTTCATCTTTATCTAAAATATTCATTAAAATTCTTCCTTGATTTTAAGCCAGTCGTTTCAATAAACTCAACACAATATATCCGCTTATCAAAGTTCAATGTGGACTTAATAATGTATTATCCAACTTAATAACGTATTATTGGGTTTGACACCGCATTTCTCGACTTTTGCAATGATCACAAATAATGCTTTATTCGGAATCAATCATTTAGTTTTACCAACCACGACACACCAAAAGGCGTCTCCCTGTCTGGTCTTGGCAAATCCCACACCAATTTCTTTGTAGTTTCCTAAAATAGTCTTCCTATGTCCGGTGCTGTTCATCCACCCCCTAACAATAATAACAGAATTAAAACGACCCGGACCAGAACGTGGTGCGCCATGAGCTATTATCTCGCCAACATAATCGTTGGCCTTGGGATTCGCTAAAACATCTACTTGTAAATAACCATACTTAACAGCCCGATTAATTGGATGCCAAGTAGACTTACTCCACACTTCCCGTGTATTAATTTTTGGCTTTTGTCCCTCAAGATGAACCATCCGATAATTATTTGCCATCCAATTCGCATGATGCTGGGCGGCGTGCGACAACTTGCTATTGGGAACAAAGGCAGAAAGATTAGATCTGTTGCGATAACTGTTGATCTGAGATATTGTCGCATTGCTAACATCCTGCGCTTGCGACACAGAAGCAAAAAAAAGAATGACCCAAACAATTAGCAATCTTCGCATATCAATTTCCTTTATTCCAATGATGTTCTCGACATCTTATTCATCTCCTTCAGCTAAAAATGGAAACGCTTGTCGCCATTCAGTCTTTGTCGCCCAACATGCTTAATGGAAAAATCATCAGGCGCACTTTTGAAACTTTTCCTTAATTTACTTAAAGCTTTACCACACGTTTGACTAATTGCGGCTCTGGTTACTCCCAACCGACGACCAATCGACGCAAACGTCTCCCCCTCAAGATAATGACTAACAATCACATCTTTGTTTCTTCCTTCTAAACCAGAAAGCAATTTCTTAATATCAACATTGTCCTCTTTAATAACTTTTCCTTCTAAATCATTAATTTCATCTATAACTAAAAAATGTTGATTGATTCTATTTCTTTTCCTGATGCCATTAATGATAGCATTGTTCATGCAACGATAAGCATATGTGGAAAACTTAGCTCCTAAATCAGGATTGTAATTTTCGTTGGCCTGTATAAGTCCTATACAAGCATCGGAAAATTCATCACTATCTTTAACTGGCTGGCCGTTCTTTACATACCCATAGGCCACCTTGAGAGCTAATTTCAAATTAGACTCAACACCAATGTTGTTTTCGGCGGGTAATATCATGCAATCGCTCTCTGCGCAAAAGTACAAGGCGGCGAAAGTGCCGTCCTGTGCTTCTTTCGAAATCCTTTTAAGGAAATCACGCCTTCATCGAGACAAATCCGCCACCATGCTCATCGATCTCTTCAAAACGAATCCAGCAGTCCTCCGCTGGCATCTTGAAAACAAAGTTTTTCAGACAATTAAATGATACTTAATAATATCGTGTTGTAAATAAAAAAAAATCCCCCGCCAACTGACGGGGGATTATGACCCCAACGGGACTCGAACCCGTGTTACCGGCGTGAAAGGCCGGTGTCCTAGGCCGCTAGACGATGGGGCCGCATTTTTATCCTAATAACACATAAATAATCTACCATGCAACAATATAAAATAAAACATTTATACCTATCTGTTATAATCTATTTCCTACTATTCATTACGGAATCAATCGCAGGCGAAGCAATAGTAGAAGATCATATTGAGGTCCCTGACAGCGTGGCAAAAATACATAAGATCCTCGAAAAAAACCGACTGCATATCATTCAAAGCAACGGTGTAAAGATTTTATGGCATAAAAAAGATAAAATCCATGTTCAAAAAATAAAGAAAATTTTCACCTTTAGTCTTAAATGGAACTTCACTCTTAAAGAACATACAGAGATTAAAAAAAATGGAACAGTAATATATTCTCTTGAATTATCGGATACTCAATGTCCTATAGAAAAACAATTAACAAAGATAACTATATCTCCAAACAAAAATGGATCTAAAATATCTGTATATCTTGAAACTTATGTAAACAGTAGATTTGCAACTAACAAAAAAGTTAAAGCAGATAATTTGAAATCTATAAAAGAAGCAATAAACAAAATCAAGCTACTTCTAAGAAGCAAAAAAGTTATATCTTCTCAAAAACACTCATCAACCCAAAAGCCCCAACTATCTTTTGCTTCATAACCTTTAACCCAGAGTCATAAGCAAATCCCCTAAACTCAGACCGACTATACATTGAAACAAAATCTTCTTCTATCTTTTTCATAATTCTATTAAAAACAAATAAAGGTAAAATATTAAGATCAGAAATTATAATTTTACCTCCAACCTTTAATACCCTTTTCATCTCCCTAACTGCGGCCAACGGATCAGGGAAATGGTGAAAAGCAGTTGTGCAAACAATATAGTCAAATTTATCATCTTCAAATGTTGTATCATCAGCATAGGCATGGCGAATGTCAAATCTGTCTCCGAACTTAGCCTTGGCCTGCTTAACCATCTCTTTAGAAGCATCTATACCATATAATTCAATATCCCTCTCATCATCTCCAAAAACCTTACGAATTTTATTGAAGGGAATCGAACGTGACATTAATTGAATAAAATGCCCAGTGCCACAAGCAAGATCTAAAATGCTGCCGCCCGCAACGTTTACTCGATTAAATTCATCATCCAACAAAACCTCCGACAAAACCTTCCTCTGAATGTATCTATTCCACTTAACAATTAGGGACTGATCGTAAGTATCCGCCCAAGAATCAAAACGTTCATGCAAAACATAAGCCATCATGCATCCTTAATTATTTCTTTTCTAAACAAATAACAATCCTGTGAATAATCTTCGTAATACTTTGGAAAAACTTCCACAGCCGAAAAACCTAACTTTTTAAGAAAATTTTGTGCGTGAAGATTGATATCCCTTAATCTAATTTCTATAAACTTTCTTTTGCCGAGATGTGCAATTTTTTCTTCCATCCTCTCAACCAACTTAGTGGCAATCCCCATTTTTCTATACAAAGGATCTGTGACTAGCGTTAAAATATCATAGCAATTTTCAGATAGCTTATAAGCAATAAAAGCTACAACCTTGCCTTCTTTCTCAAAAACATTTCCAATTACATGACGTTGTCGCAATGAATCCAATATATCTCCCCTATTCCACATCGACTGGCCGTCATGAAGCTCCAGACGTGCTATGGAATCTAGATCAGTTTTGACGCACCATCTTATCCGATCATCACGACCGTTCCATGAATCCTTTTCTTTTGTTGCACCTAATTTGTTCATTTTTAAGCCCACAATGTTCCCACAGCCAAAAAATTATCTTCAGGATTCTTTTTGGCCGGTTTAACTAATATCTTTTTAACATCCTTAAACCCAGCATCTTTAAATGTATTCACCCATCCCTTGCGAGAAATTTGCGACGGAGCCATACGGTGGTCGCCAGCATAATGAGTTGTAACCATTTGTATTCTAAAATCAACAAAACCAAAAAAAAACCTTTTAATAGCTACTTCTGTTTGCCTAACATATAAGTTGGAAAAAAGAGTTTTAGAAAAATTATTTTTTTCTATAGAATAATCCATCCCAGCCCGAAGTAAAATTGTAAATAAAGATCTTCTCAATTCACATTCTTTCCAAAAACAAGAAACGCTTACCCAAATTACACTATCCTTGTTAGTTTTGCTAAAAATTGATCTTTCCTTATAATGAATCCCCAACACCTTCTCAGCCTGAAGTATGAATGCAGCAACAGATTCGCCTTGCCCTTTTTTATGCACAAAATATATCCCATCTACACTATGAGAAAATTTAACAGCAAACTGTTCACGGCACTTAACCCAAGAGATCTTTTCTCCGTCAACCGCATATGCCCCCGCCGTTAGGGACGCATATGGCGAATGAGAGGGATCGAATTCTTTTTTTCTACCAAAGTTAATCAACATAATATAAGATTATAAAAAAAACAAAAACAAATCAATGCGAATATAATTCATCATTTTGACTCAAGCCACTCGCCGCCGTCACTGGAATGTATTCTTATTTTGCCCGTTTTAGTTACATATACTTGAATCACAGATTTAGGAGTTTCAACACCCAAAGTCACCCAACCCTTCTTTTCATCAGAAAACAGCCGTGTTACTTTTGCGGCCCCATACTTAAAACCATATTTAAGCTCCTTATATTCAATAAAATTGTCGTCTATCATCTCACGCTCCTGTGGTGGTACCGATTAACTTAGCCGCCCAATAAGAATAGTGCCTCACTTTACTCAACACCTGATTATCATAATTAGAATGAACTGAGGGGTAATGATTCCTCAAATAAAGAAGCGACTTTTTATAAAGCCTCATCCTTTTTTCTTCGCTAACCAATGGATTTATTGTCTCAAAAAACAAATCATGCAAACCATTTTTAGATGCCCACTCATCATAACAAAAAAGAAAAATACTCCATGCCATAAGTTGAACCTGCTGACTAGAAGTTATAGGAAAAAATCTATTGCCTTTATTTAATTTGACCCAATAATCTTCATATTCGTCACTATGCAAATTAAATATTTTTATTGACTCGAAAAATCTATGCGCTCGGCAGCCGTTGTGAATAGGTCTAAAGTAATTAAAAACATACCTGCCCGGATGAAACTTCCCTTCTATCCATTCAAAAGAAATAAAGAAAACTTTATTCGGAGAAAAATTATCCGTTGGCCCCAAAAATATGCATCCTTTCTTAGCGTGTAAAGGAAGCAACGCATCAATGCCGTGTCTATTAAAATATTCTTCTTGAAGCCACATTTTATTTAATAGGTAGGGAAAATTCTAGGTTTATAGATTCCCCTAGAAAAAATATGAGAAGGACGAGTCAAACCATTGTCGGATTCTATTTGCGAAGGCCTCTGCATCTTATGGTAGCCCTCCATTTTTTTATCAGAAGAAAAAGATGGAGGACTTAAAATGATTGAAACTATAAAAAAAATTAGAACTTTCACTCCAGCCAGCCCTTGGGAAAAATAGATTGCATAAAATCAGACACATGCACCCACCTACACTTGTCCTCATGCCAAGCAATTGGAAAATCATTGGGCACCGTTTCTAAAATATCAAATAAATCGCCCGGAGATTTAGACCTCTCCAAGGATCTTAAAAACATTAATGGATGAACACCATCATATCTTTTTTTAAAACCATTTAAAAGATCACTATCATCATCTTTTAAAATCATTACTGATTCATTTTCCATTTTCTATATAACCAACAAAATAGAACGCCGCCAACTACACCCATTATAATGCCAGAAGGCTGAAAAGGATCTCCGTGTCCAATGGACCAATTAACAAGACCACCGACATAACTTCCAGCGATGCCAATCCCTACGGTAGGCAAAAACCCAACCGGATCTTCCCCTGGATGCAACGACTTAGCAACAAGACCAACAATAAGGCCGTATATGACCCATCCCAATATAGAAAGCATTTTGAACCTCCAGTAAATATTAAATTCTATAATTTATATATCACACATCCATACAAATACATTATTGGGAAACAGCTTTTATGCCGAGATAAGAATCAGGAGTCTTATCATCAAAAACGTCTCTAGAGACATCATTCATATAAGTTTTAAAAGAAACATCAAAATCACTAAAACCATCAAATCCAAACACTTTAAGAGATTTTTCAATATCGCCACGACCTGCTTCTTCAATAAAAGAAAGAAATTTAACTTGTCCAAATTCTTTTCTTAACATCAAACAAAGCAAAACACTTTCATCATCAAACAATTGCTTGTGTTCCACACTCAATTTCTTATATTGCGACCTATTAATGTTGAAAATAGATTTTCCAAAATACATTGGTTTATCTTCTACTATGAAACCATTGACTCTCTTTGCTCCTGCTCTGATATCAGGCAATGACTGAGCAAGCAGCGACATCCCCTTGCTGGCCCAAAAACATCCATAATCTTTTTTGGAATAAAAATGAGCCTCGGAAACTGCCACAGAAATAGGAACATCAATAGAACTGCCGTCTATCAAACACCAAATTATCGCCTGTGTGCTTCCATCACCATTTTTTCTAATCTCTACTCGTGTTTCATCAATTCTAAACATCCTTTCAAACAGGCCCTTGTCTTTAACCACCATAATTTTGCACCTATTCTCGAATGCTGAGTTTTTTATACCCCACTTAGAAACTGCCGCTTCTTTGATGTTCTCAATATTGTTAAACAAATAATCTCCCTGATCTTTGTCAATACTTAATATGACAAAGTTATTAGTCGTCCAACGATTCCACTTTAAATCGGAATCAGGAGATTGAGCAAAAGAGGAATCGCAAACGCCAGCGATGGCAAAGAGAAAAGCAAAAACAAATATAAAGTTTTTCATAATTAATGTTCCATAAAATTAAGAAATTTAAAAGAAGACCTGTAGAGTCGATCACTTTTTCTTTTTACAGCCTGTTGCATTATCCTTTTAAGAAGCCAACTTTTAGTTTTAAACATACCCTTACTTAAAATATAAAACTTTTCTTTATGACTCAGTCCAAGGATATTAAGAGTTTCCGACAAAGAAACAGAAACCGTATTCGATGGCATATGCAACTTTTTTTTACAATTATCAACAAAAGTAACAAAAAGTCTTATCCAATTAATAATATCGCTTTCATTCAATGTGCCTTCCGGCATGCGGAATTCAACAGTCTTCCTGTCAATTAGACCTTGCAAAGACGATTCGTAGTTCACTAAATTAAGAGTAAACATCTTATAGAAATTATCATGAGCAGATAAGTTTCTTGGTTTATTGATAGTCCAGAAATAATCAGGAGAATATTCGTTTCTTTTATAATGTGCTTGCAATTTGTTAATTAATTGGCAAAATACCCCATCAACACGCCACGAAGGTACTGCGAAGGAAAGTGTATTTTCTATTTTAATCCAATATGCCAATAAAATAGCCATATCTCTCACGCTAAAATCTTCTACATTGACATGAACATGCAAACCACAATTTCTATTAATTTTTGCCCCAGTTGTCACTTTCAGGGCAGATGCTGTTTTAGAAATATCTAATGCATCCAAATATCCAGAACCAACATATGATGCTATCTCCCAACCAGCATCCTCTCCTATTCCGCAACTCGCATCACTCTTAACATGCCAATCACTATTGTTAATTGACTGATTCCAATCAAAAATTTTCACATCTTTACAATGAGAACTTTTTATAATAGAGTGAGCTATCGAATCTGGGCAAACTTCACTCCCGACCTCGATCTCAACTCCAAAATTCCTATAGGAATTAAATCTAACAAATTCAACTTCCTTAGTCATAATCTGCCGCTTCTCTCTACGGATGGGCTGCCTGAAATCTTATGATAAAGTAATTAAAAAACGTCACAAGGTCAATGTGCTTTACTATTCAAAAGGAAACTAAAAATGGAAAAAACCAAATTATCTAAAACTGCGCAGCAATTGGTGTCTCTAGGAAAAGGAATCCTTGCGGCAGACGAAAGCACCCCGACCATAACCAAAAGATTTAAGTCCATTAATACCGGATCAACGCATGAATTAAGAAGGGCCTATAGAAATATTCTTTTTACAACAGAAGGGCTAGAGCAGTACATCAGTGGCGTCATCATGTATGATGAAACTATAAATCAGAAAACATTTGACGGAACTCCATTTCCTAAATATCTATCAAATAAAGGAATCTTGACCGGAATAAAAGTAGACAAAGGCGCAAAAGAAATGGCCCAACACGAAAGAGAAACATTAACAGAAGGCTTAGACGGATTAAGAGAAAGGTTAAAAGAATACAAAAGACTTGGCGCCTCATTCACCAAATGGAGAGCAGTTATCTCCGTAGGAAAAGAAATCCCGTCTTACACCTGTATTCGTGAAAACGCCATAAATTTAGCTCGTTTTGCAGCAATGTCCCAAGAATGTGGATTAGTGCCAATTGTCGAACCAGAAGTTCTCATGGACGGCAATCAAAATGTTGACCAATCTCTTGAAATAACAGAAAAAGTATTAAAAAACACGTTTTCAGAACTACACTTTTTAAATGTGTTTTTAGAAGGAATGATTTTAAAATGCAACATGGTTCTAGAAGGATACAACAGTCTCAATGCTGACATTACAGGAAGAGAAGTTGCAGAAAAAACTTTAAAATGTATATCTAGAACCGTCCCCCCAGCCGTACCAGGCATAGCCTTTTTATCAGGCGGACAAAGCTTCGAAGACGCCACAAAACATCTTAATCTCTTAAACAAGTTAATCATTCCAGGCATAGGGAAATGGCCTTGGCGATTATCATTTTCTTATGGACGTGCCCTGCAACAACCTGCGTTACAAGCGTGGGGCGGAGACATGGAGTTAAGAACTGTTAAAAAAGCACAGGCTGCCTTGCTCCACAGAGCCAAATGCAATTCAGAAGCCGCAATGGGAGTCTATCGATCTACTTAACAGTTTGATCTTGCATACCATGTGTATCACCAACATTGCCATGAACATCATATAATGGCGGAACATCAACTAAGCCAGGTGGCAGGCCGCTGCTGGTTCTAGGGTCCGGCTTCGGTGCAGGTTTAACTCGCCCAAAACGCATGACGGATTCAAGAACTCTAACAAGAATAATGCCAATGAATATAGAAAAAATCAAATTAATTAAAACCAACACCAATAAAATACAAATCAAAACAACCATAAATTATATCCTTACAAATATGTATCAAGCAAGGCAGATGACTCCGCCGTTGCTACCTCCCCGGTTTGGGAATCTTCTGGAGGAAGTATATGTCCCAGATCCACTTCAATAAACGCAGTTGAAGTCGTAACTTTCTCTTCTATTTTTAACTCTAAAGGATGTTCCTTCCAATAATTTCCGACAAATAACCGAATATCATCATTTATTATAGTATCAACAACAAAACTACTAGAAGCCGCTGACGAGGCTGTCACCGTGGTTATTTTACTTTGTGTATCAATTTCAAATGATGCATCAAGTCTTTGTCCTCTACTACAAAAATGACCTTTTGGAAACACCAAAACGACTCTAGTATCTTTATCTACTTCCGGCTCATGGTGATAGTGAACTAGAAGAGAAAACTTCCACGCATCATAGCCAAGATCATTAGATCCTATCTCAGGAATGCAAGACCATTCAAAAAGAACATCAAAAATTTCTTCACCAGAAATACTTTCATAGTGAAAATTATTTCTCCAAGAACCCGTAATAGAATTATAAATCAATTTAATATCGACTGGAAGGGTAAAAGCATTCCTTTGTATAAACTTCCCAAGTTTAGAGGCATGCAATAAATTATGTTTTAAATTAACCATAGCATTAACAGGGTCGCATCCACACAAATTAACCACATCAGGAAGATCGACAACATGTTCCGGGGCCTCGCCTGTACCAAAAAATACATCAAAACCAGAATAAGTAACATCATATTTAACTGACGTGGTCAAATCCTCAAAATACCCAGACACTCCGCCAGTAGTATCAATGTGGGAGGTTCCTGACAATGTCGCACCACCAGAACCAACATAACTATAAGAAGAAGATTCTCCGAGTATGGCCTCCCCAGAAATAGTAATCCCTCCCGAACTAACATAGTTCCTAAAAGGAACACCGGCAATTGCAGAGCCGCCTATTGTCGCACCTATCTTCAAATGATAAATAGACATTTCAACATAATCTATAAGAGCAGAAACCGACCCGGCAGCAGAAGAAGGCAAGTCATTCTTTGCAGAAAGAACTACTCCAAAAGTAGAATCATTTATATCGTCATAAGTTAAATCAAGACCCCAAGTGTCAAACGGAGGCCAATCGATACCGGGTACCGGCGTGTCGTTATCATCAAAACCATATTCTACAAAAGCAGGATCATAATAAGTTATTTCTAGAAAAGCTGACCCAGTTCCAGACTGATTTTGTCCAAAAGCACGAAATTGAATTTCCCAATCACTTCCAGCACTTGATGGGTCTCTAAAATAAACCACCATTGCGGAGTCAGGATGCGTCCACCCATCACGATCCACTATCTCTTGAATTACACTAGAAATATCGGGAGTCTCTATGAAATTTCCACTTTGAGTATTATCAAATGTCCAAGTCACATTAGATGTAGTGGGAACGGCCCCCGTAACTGCATGTGCAGTCAGGGGCAGACCGGCGTCATCAGAAGCGTTGGCACAAATTTTCGCAGTTTGCCCATTTGCATTGGTATTCCCATCAACTAGAAGTGTTATCTTAGCAGAAGTAATTTTAGCATCACTAGGAATATTGACATCCACAAATCTCATGAAGCTTTGGCTATCGTAGGCAGCAGTGTGCGACACCGAATGCGTTGTGTTCGTACTGTTGAACGCATACGAGCCATTAGCAAGTAATTTTACCGATCCATCATTTTGATAATTGGAAACACTTTCATCAATAGATGTAATCACTCCCCACGGTGGCGGAGAATACAGCCAGTTATTAGCAGCAGGGAGAATTTTATCATCTCCTTGAACAGTACCATCTTTAACCAACTTAATTGATTCATCTTTAATACTATCGCCACCTGTCTGGTGTTTATCAACAAGAACTCTCACGCCCATAATCGTATCAACAGATGGAATACTAAAACCAAAATTAGTAGATTTTAAGTATTTAGAAATAACTCCTGCCGACAAAACAACAGAAGCATCCTGTCCATCATTTGATGAGGCTGAGGAAGGAGAAGTCCAATCAACGGTTCCCACAGTTGCGTCACTAACAAATGTAGAAGCAGATTCAACAGATGTAGTAACATCATTTCCTATAACATTAAACCTTGGATAATACTCTCCCCCTAAAGAAATCCCGCCAGTGGCGGAATATGTCCATGATGGCGAGGCTACGTATACTTCTCCCGACATAACGGGTCCGCCAACTCCCGCATATAAATAAACAGTTGAATTAAATGGAAGAGAAGTGCCTCCCAACTCTAGTGGCACAAGGCCAACATAATTTGATATAAAAGCACCGGCCAAGCCGCCAAGACTAATTCCTCCACTTGGTATGATACGAAGCAAAATGCGAGGATTGGCAGTCCAATGTTCATCAAGCGACCCAGAAGACTGAATGCCGCCCGAACCAGAAAAAGAATATGCAGTAGATACCACATCATACACCCCTCCTAGTGCCATACCTCCTTCAATTGGGTTGTCTACACCACCACTAAAATCTGTTTTCGACATACCAACGTCACCACTATCTGTCAAAGAAACAGTAGTGTTGCCCACTGTTCCTTTAGTAGATTGTGTGATTGTTACAACGGCATTATTTGCTGCCGCTGAAAAATTGGCGTTTGCATTAATAAAAATTGCCAAAGCAGAAGCAGCTTCATTATTTGAAGCACCTAAATCCCAACTTCCATCAGAACCACCAGTAAAATCTGTTTTAGACATACCAGCGTCACCACTGTCTGTCAAAGAAACAGTAGTGTTCCCCGCTACGCTGCCAATAGATTGTGTGATTGTTACGACCGCATTATTTGCTGAAGCTGAGAAATTAGAATTTGCATTAACAAAGATCGCTAAAGCAGCAGCGGCATCAGCGTTTGAACTACCAACATCCCAGTCCCCGTCAACACCACCAGTAAAGTCCGTTTTAGACATACCAGAGTTACCACTATCTGTTAAAACAACCGTAGTGTTCCCCGCTGCTCCTTCAATAGATTGCGTGATTGTTACAACCGTATTATTTGCTGAAGCTGAGAAATTAGAATTTGCATTAATAAGATTTGCCAACGCAGAAGCGATGTAGCTCTCAGCATGTGTGCCCCAGGCAATATCAAAATCAATATCTACGCTTGGAGCGTTTGTCGCTCGCAAAGTCACCTTGTCTCCAGCATTAAGTTCAGCATAATCGGTTATTGTGACTGTGGCGGTTGCAGCAACATCAGAATCTACAGCAAAATCAATGTCTGTGCTCGGAGCACTTGTTGATCGTAAAGCGACCTTATCTCCATCATTCAGTTCGGCATAGTCAGTTATAGTGACTGTGGATGTGGCTGAGGTATCGAGATCTACAGCAAAATCAATATCTATACTTGGGGCACTTGCTGATCGTAAAGTGACCTTATCTCCAGTGCCAAGTTCAATCTTATCAATTATAGTAACTGTGGTGGTTGCTGGGCGTGGAGAATAATATCTTGGAGTAAAACTGGATACTACGATGGATTCCCCAGAAATAACCGGAGACGCAGTGCCCTGGTACGATTGTGCCGACGAAACTATTGTCGCCTGTCCTTCTACAACAACTCCATCAATCCCAACATAGTTACCATGAGGACGGGCAATTACAGCAACGGCGCTGCCTCCTAAATTCATATGCGCCATTATTCACCGCCCCCAAAAACAAACACCCTTTCAACTGCAATTGAAAAATTTAACTTTTTGTATATATGGGTAACATTATAGTCTATACATTCAGGAACATTAGCCCATACGACATGTGGAATGTCAGTTAAAGTTTGAAATTCCACTTCATTTGCATTAGGCACATTAGGACCAGATGGCGCTGCTTCTGTGGGGTCTCCATATATGTCAGAACAGCAATCGGTGTTGGGTGGTCCCAATGGATTACCAAATCCTTTAAGGTTTGCCCCCTGTGCCGGTTGGTTAAAAACCTGTATTTTGCAGATAGGCCAATAAAATTCCCTCTTTCTTAACTGAAGGCACAAATCACCCAGATCTCTTGCTAATATATTAACAACAAATCTAGACTCGCACTTAAGGCCAGCATTAGGATTGGGCGCTCCTGTGTCAGGAGTGGTTTGACCAGTGTCAAATCCAGTAGTATTCTGGCCGGGCACAATACAACACCCCTCAACACGATAATTCTTAAGGGGAAGTTTACCTACATTCCACTTCAAGGAAAGTTCGCTAACCACTGCCATCAAACAACTCCATAAAAAAAGACTAATAGTATGTATTATTTACTCTAGTCTTTCAAGAATTGCAGAGACTAAAGGATGCCGAACAATAGAATCTGAGCCAAATTCAATAACGCCAATGCCGTCGATACTCTCTAGTCTAGAAACAACATATGTTAATGCTACATCGCCCAACAAATCACTTTGTCGTGGATCGCCAGTAACAATTACTTTACTATTATCATTAAAACGACTTAAAAAAAGCTTCAATTGTTGTTTAGTAGCGTTCTGAGCTTCATCAAATATACAAACAGAATCATCAAAAGACCTTCCCCTCATATATGCTAAAGGAGCTACTTCAATAGCTTTCTCTATAGCCTCTTTTTGGGATTCAGAACCAGTCAATTTGGTTATTGCGTCAAATAAAGGAAGCATATATGGATTGACTTTTTCATCAAAAGTGCCAGGCAAAAATCCTAAGCTTTCACCAGCCTCAACTATAGGGCGAGTCAATATAATTCTTTTTTTTCTCTTAGAAAGAACTTCGTTTATAGCAAAAGCTGTTGCCAAATATGACTTACCCACTCCTGCGGGTCCTAATAAAAATGTAACATCATTCTCGCAAAAACAATCATAAGCTTCCTTTTGTGCAGGATTAAGGAAGTCTATATGAAAAGTTTTACGAGGACTTTTTTTGGTAGTTGGTTTTCTTGCCATCAAGTTATATATGATATAATAAAAAAGTTTAGCCCCAAATAAATTAAGGCTAAACCATACATCACAAATTTTGGCTCTAAATAGAGCTTGTGTTATTAAAAACGATAACCTTTTTCAATATATAACTCTATGAACTTTAAAACATTTATAGAATCAAAAGAACAAGATCAAGTAGAAAAGACTTTAGGGAAACTACCTAAAGCACACAAAGAGCTTGTGAAAAACTATAAAATAAAGTTCACTCCTAAGAGCACACTAAAAAACGACCCAAAACACATTGGTTCCATAGACGACAAAGAAATAATAATAGCAGCGCCTTGGAACTATGGAAGAGAATTTACAATACTGCATGAAATAGGTCATTTGATATGGGGCGAATTATTAAATAAAGATCTAAAAGCCAAATGGAAAAAAATAGTTAAAAAAACTAAAAACAAGCAAAATCAAAATTCCGAAGAACTATTCTGCATGGCCTACGCAAATTATTATTCAAAAAATAAAATTACCATTCATGACCACGAAGAATGGAATAAATTTATAAAGGAAGAACTATGAAATCATTCAAAACTTGGTTAGAAGATTATGATCCACGGGATGATATACCTGGCGGTTCTTATAAGTTTGAAGTTGAAGAAATTGGATATGCCGATAATAGACCAGCAATCATAGGTCTGCCCTCTCAAGGAGAGGACAAGGAAGTATATCAAGTAGTGTATGATCTTAGTTATGAAATGACACCAGGAATGAAAGGACATACATCAAAGGCAGACTTTGGAGTTCAAATGACTCCCGATGATCCAAACGAATATGAAATAACCCACAATGATCCGATAGAAGTTAATCATGAAAAACTTGATAAAAACCATCCAATATTAAAAACCTTTCATATCACTCTAGACAACTTGAAAGAAGTTCTTCTTAAATATTTTGATGCCCATTTACACGATGAAGCACTAGAGCGAGTGGAAGAACATGGTGTTTAACACACATTGATTTAATCCATCATGTCGCTAAAATTACAATATGATAAAAGGAATAATATTAGCGGGAGGAATGGGGACACGACTACACCCGCTCACCAAAGTAACCAATAAAAACCTCTTGCCCATCTACAATAAGCCAATGATATATTGGCCTATAAAAACTCTAGTAGAAAGCGGCATAAAAGATGTCCTGCTAGTGTCAGGAGGGAATAATGCAGGTAGTTTCCTAAACGTTCTCGAAGACGGCAAGGCACTTGGTTTAAGAACTCTAAACTATGCCTACCAAAAAGAACCAAATGGGGTAGCCGACGCTCTCAGCTTGGCTAAAGAATGGGCTGGGGATTCCCCCGTTTGTGTGATATTAGGAGACAACATATTCGAATGCCCCGTTCCTGAGGGAATCCAATCTTTCGCAAAAGACCCCACAGGCGCACGAGTTTTCACATATAAAACAAAAAATCCAAAATTCTATGGAGTAGCAGAGGTAAACGAAAATAACGAGGTTGTTTCTATAGTGGAAAAACCAAAATCCCCCAAATCAAACTTAGCAGTGGTTGGACTTTATTTATATGACAAATACATTTGGGAGCATATTGATTCCCTAACCCCTTCTTGGCGAGGCGAATTTGAAATCACGGATGTTAACAATCAATATCTTTCAGAAGGAAAGCTAAAAGCCAATATGGTTAAAGGTTGGTGGCAAGATGCGGGAGAAAGCATTGACACCTATCTTGATACATGTATCAAAGTGAGAGAATTTGAACTCAACAAGTCCAACCCGAATCTGGAATAATCCAGCCATCAGCTTCCGTGTCATCAGAAAATTCGTGATCAAAAGTAAGCCTGTCCATCGAATCAACAAAAACAGTACTCCATTCATCATACTCGTCCTGCCACTCAAACCAATCTTCCGAATCAGTATTTAGAAGATAACATAAATCTTCTTCTTTATTGTAATATGCTTTCCAAACCACAATATTTTCTTGTTCAGCAAAGCTCATGATCAATCGCCACCCTTCGATTTAAACGGATTCACTCTGAATGTCCTGAATTAACTTAGGCAAAGTTACAGTGGCTTGTTCAGTCAATCTTTCATAATCATTAATATCTAAACTAAAAATACGATAATGATGAGCAATGGGATTTCTCATAACTTGAGGATTAAACCCTTTGCGTTGGCACTGCATGGTAAGTATGAACGGACAACCTACTTGAGGAACTGATGCCTCAAAAGGCCCACAAGCCTCAAAACACTCCTTTGTTACCAAAACCAACCACTCTTGAATAAAATCTACTTTTTGATTCTGCATATAGTAAGACTGAAGTTCTGTTCCAACCAATCCAGCGTTCTGAGATTCTGAGACGTTGACAAGAAGATCCAACCATGCTGGATTAGTTATGACAACATCACAGTGCATAAAAACAACATACTTAGAAGACTCAGATATTTCTTTAAAACCTTTATTCGCTGCCGGACCCCAGTACAGATTCTCCTTGTTTCTTACAACTGTTACCTCGTCCTCAATATCATCTAGAAATTCTTGGCTTTCTTTTCCAGAATTATTGTCTACAACAATAATTTCATAATTATTATTGAAACTAGTAACAGCTATAGATTGCAAACAAATATTTAAATATTCAGGTCGATCTTTATGCACTATAACAATAGAGATGTGTTCCTCACTACCATCATTTAAATCTAATGTTAGTTCGGGACGCTCCCCTTCCAAGGGATTATGTGGAGTAATTTCTGACATTATAACTTTTTCCTTTATTCTTTATTCTTTATTCTTTATTCTTTATTCTTCAACTTCTATTTCAAAAACGCCTCTTTCACAAAGGCATTCAACACCAGATATTGTCTCAGCCCGTTGTGCGGCAATTGTTTTAACGAAAGACTCTGCCTCGGTTGATTCTTTAAAAGCTTTTTCAGGTTTAATAAAAACATAGTCTCCATCAACCTGTCTGGCTACTGTTATTATAGCAAATATCTTCATTTTATTACACCTTATTTTAGTGAAGCAAATAATCGTCTTTTTGTACAAATTTAAAAAAAATAGTAGGTTCAATCATCATTTGCGCAAACTTGTCCCCACGACAAATCGCAATGGATTCATCTCCTAAATTGCCAACAATAACATTTAACTCTCCATTTTCAGAAGACCCTATCGGTCCATTCAAAGTTACGAACCCTTTATTTGCTAACTCTGCATTTGGATTGATTATTACTTTATAACCAAATGGGATGTCCATTGAAAAACCACATTTAATAGAAGAAACCTTCCCAACTTCAATGGTAACATCATCTTCCAAATCCGCAAACAAATCCGCTGCGGCGGAATTTTGATTTTGATAAGACGGAACAAACTCCTTGTTTTCAACTTTTAAAACAGTATCTACAAATGAATTAAAATTGATGTCGAAGTCAGCTATAGGGGACTTAGGCATTTTGGGAATCGCCGTTACAAAAGAATCTTCTTTATCTCTTTGTGGCATTTTCTCGTGCTTTGACTAAATGAGTATCAAAGTTTTTAACAAACGAACTTAAAGCAGAATTAGGATATTTATTGACCAATAAAACCAACTCCTCCTTAACAGGCTCTTCTATATCTCCATTTTTTCTAATCCAATTATGCACTCGTTCCAGTGTCAATGGCTTATCAAAAAAAGGGGACTTTCCCTCTTCTCCAATAACCCCCATACCGAAATTCATTCTATTTGCTTCCGCCATCTTTTTCACTCCCAAAAAAATCAGTGTAATTAATGCTAGACTCTACATCATTTTGTCTTTGTTTCACTTCATCAATTATTTCTTGCGGAACTTGCGGGGACTCAAACCCATGTTGCCTATTCATTAAATAACTAATCACAGCTTCTTTAAAAAGCTTAATCTCTTCTTCAGAAGAAAAAAAAGACTCATCAGTAACTTTTAGTGTACTAGTAGAATAATCCATATAAGCAAATACTGTAAAATCCACACCATCCTTTTCACACTCAATAAATAAAGGTATTACATTATCCACCTTTTTAATTTTTAAATCTCCAGGACGAACTATGGGCTTACTAGACTCGCCCAAATGCACCTCGCTGGAATATCTAAAAGCATTTTTCCAAACATCTTCCTTACTATCAACATCTTCCTTACTATCAACATCTTCCTTACTATCAACATCTTCCTTACTATCAACATCTTCCTTACTATCAACTTTTTTTTCTTTATTGTCCATGAAACCATAAATATGTTAGTGTTTAATTATAAGTTAGTAGAGTAATGAAACTAAATTTCAAAGAATTCATTAATGAAACAAATGTCCCTGGCGCATCTTTGTCAGGAGGGGCATTCGTTTCTAGCGATATGTCAGGAAGTGAACAAAGCAGTACTTTTTCCATGACAGGGAGACCTCTGCACCTCCCCAGTACAGACTTAGTATTGCCATCTGTCGTAAAAACAAGTGAAATAATAATCATCCAAGAAAAAAAGACCCCAATATCTATAAAACTAAAAGACGGCACACAACTTTATTTATCTTGGGATGAATTCAAAAAAATTAAAGGAAGAACACCGCAAACGGGAAGAATTATGAACGTAATATTCCAAAGAAGACCTGATGATCTAACAGATTCATTATCTAAAATAATTGATATCACTGTCCTTTAAGGATAAGTTTATGAACTTTTATAATCTAAATCAAATCATTGAGCAAAGCAAAGTGTCGGAGCAAGCCGACATTCGTCGAGCAACGACAAGGCCAGCAGTCACAGCAGCGAAGCCAGTGGTGAAGCCAGCAGTGCCAGGAGCGAAGCCAGCAGTGCCAGGAGCGAAGCCAGCAGTGCCAGGAGCGAAGCCAGCAGTGCCAGCCAAAACAATTGGACTAGATGAAAATCCTGACCTATCAAAAGACCCAAATGGTTTTAAAACATCAAAGAAACCAATTCCATTAAATTTTAGAACAGCAGAAGCGGACGCAACAATTCAGACAAAAGAAGGGCCTGTTAATTCAAAAGTTGGAGACGCCATCATGACAGGTACGGAAGGCGAACAATGGCCAATTCCTGCCGATAGATTTAAACAAACTTACGATGTTTTAAAAACAGGAATCGCTGCGAAGAAAAACATTCCTGTTTTTGCAAAAATAATGAATGAGCCATTCCAAGTTAAAGTTTCTTGGTCAAATAACTTATTGCAAGGTAAAATCAATGACGTTCTAGTTCAATATGGCGTTGGAGACTACGGAGTTGTTGGCAACGCCATATTTAAAAAAACCTACCATTAATCATCAGTCCCTTCTTTGATTCTAATTACATCAACTTTATCAGGATCAAGTCCTGGGCCATAAGGAGATGGAGAATAACTTCGTTTGATCTCTTCAATCGTCCCTCTAACAGCATCTGATTGGATTTTATCTACAAGTCTTGGATAAAGTAATACTCCTGATATCAGCACCAAGTACAGAAAAACAACGCTCAATTTTAAAATCTTCATTTTTTTACCTTTTATTCTAATTTAGAAAGTTCAATCAAAATCTTCTCATACTTTTCATTTATTTTTTTAGGAACCTCCAAAACAACGTCTACTATAAGATCTCCCACTCCCCCATGACGAGCATCAGGAAAACCAAGACCCTTGAGTCTAAATTTAGTTCTATTCGCAGTCCCGGCAGGAACATTGATGGACACCTTTCCGCTATTCAATGTGGGGATTTCTAATTTGTCTCCTAATACCAATTGAGTGTAAGAAACAGGTACATCCAAAATCAAATTCTTATTATCTCTAAAAAAAATAGGATGATTTTCTACATTAACAGTTAAATAGAGATCGCCATTTGTTTCTTTCCCAATATTTCCTTGACCCTTAACCTTAAGTTTAGACCCTTCCAGAATTCCTTTAGGGATACTGACACTAATTGAGCGATCATCTAATAAAAATTCACCTTTAGAGTCGCATTTAGAACAAACCCCTTTTCTCATAACCCCTACGCCCACACAATCAGGGCAAGTAACCTGCATTAAAAATGGCGGATTCGATACCTGTACCAGCCCTTTTCCTTTGCAAGAAAAACACGCCAAACATTCCTCCGCACCATGTCCGTTACACTTATCACAAAAATTTGCTCTCTTATAAGTTACTTCTTTTTTACATCCAAAAAAAACATCATTTAAAGAAATGGTGATTTCAGAAGAAACATCTCTACCACGAACACTAATATCACTCCACGAAGAATAAAAGGGATTCCCAACATGGGAACCCCTTTTATCATATTTCAACCGCCTGTCCGGGTCGCCCAAAACATGATGCGCTTCATTTACTTGCTTGAATTGATCAACAGCATCAAAATCTTTATTTGTATCAGGATGATACTTTCTTGCTAACGTGCGATACGCAGACTTGATTTCATCAAAAGTTGCTTCTTTTGAAACCCCAAGAACTTCATAATGATCCATTATTCTTCAATAATAGCCTTAATGTTCTCAGGCTGCACAATGCCTTTAGGACGATGACTATCATCATACTCAGGAAGAGGCACAAAAGTTCCCTGCAAGAGGACACGATCACCAACCTTCATGCCAAAGTCTTTACCTTCAACATGTGGCCCCATATGCAAAATGTACGCCTGAGGAGCGCCCAGTTGCACATCGTCTTGAACAACCAAAGATGTTCCTAACGCCTCTTGCGCCGTAAGCATCTCCACTAAAACGCCTCTCCCCGTTGGTACAATATTCTTAATTGAAGGAACGTTACTCAACACATTGCCTTCAGCATCCGTCAGATTACTCATTTTATTCTCCATTGATTGTTTAAGTTGTTAATTCCGTCAGAATGAAACTCTTCCCAAGAAGACTGCGGTTTCATAGTATCAGTCTTAGTATCAGTCCAGAACGTATCCGTAGGCCAAGAACCTGCTATGGCGGTAAACTGATTAATGTCTTTCGCATCCATTCGAATGTCATTACTTCTATAATCCACATCTTCAAAATTAAGTAACATTTGTGGATTATTAAAATATTCAGTTGTTATCGAAGTCGTCTCGTAAATTCTAGTTTCACCGTCCTCGATGACATTTGATTTTATAGAAACCTCTGGTTCTTTGCAATGCTCTTTTAATATGTCGGAAATAAAAGATTCTTTAAGTTCCAACGAGCCACTCCACCCCTCTTCATAAACCTTGTCAAGAATATCCACTAAATCCTTCTCTTCAAAATAATAAAATTTATTAGGCATAACTAATCTCTTTCTGAAACTGCACGGCCAATCAAGTTTTCCCAATCCTTTTCAGGACGTACTTCTAAATTAGTTAACCATGCGCCATAAAGTGTGTTGCATTTTACATCAAGTTCATATGCCTTAGACAATAAGGCATTTAAATCTTTCGGAAAACAAGACCCCCCAAAACCCATTTTTCCATCAGGACCAGGCACAGACCAATGAGAGCTACCCAATCTTTTATCTTTGACTGCATATTCTACTACCTTGTCATAATCTACATCCAAAGAATCACAAACTTGCTTAATTTCATTAGCAAAAGAAACCTTAGTTGCTAAAAAACAATTTGTAGTATATTTGACTAGCTCTGCTATTGTGGAACTAGTCTTGGTCACCGGAACATTGGGATAAGCAGTTGCATACAATTGCTTTATGACTTTTGTTGCCTTCCTAGGCCCACCGACAATGATTCTATCCTGTGATTTAAAATCTTCTAACGCTGTTTTTTCAACTAGGAACTCTGGGTTGTAACAAACATAAACATTTTTATATTTTTTATTAAACGCCTCGGTCGTGCCTGGAATGACCGTAGATTTAATTACAACAACAATTTTCTTGCCAACAGACTCGCCAAGGCTATCTAACTCAGAAACAACAGATTCAACAATGCTTAAGTCACAAGTAGCATCCTTCTTCATAGGAGTTGGTACCGCAACGAAAATTGGCCCATCAACATCTTCAACGATTTTCTTTATAGGGTTTTTATCTTTAGTTGGACACGAATAAGATTCAACATCTTCTTCATAATGAACAACAGTCTGTTTTTTTGGCCAAACCCTTACAGTAGGATCAGGATATTTTTTATCATAAGTCACTACATCAAAAGCATGCACCAATCCATCACGAATCGCCGTGCCAACAAATCCTTGCCCAATTATACCAATATTTTTCATTAGCTTTTCATCCCCTGTGCCCACTCAACTTCTTTTTCATAGTTAGTAGTAACAGATATTTCTTCTGTGACCGCCTGATATGTACCTGCGGCAGACTTCCAGCCATTGCCGCTTTTTCCAATACCTCCAAACGGCAAATGACTCTCTGCGGCAATGCTACCACCATTGATGTACAACATGCCAGTATTACATTCTTCCTCAAGAATGCGATGTTTTCTAAAATCGTCGGTGACAGCCCCCAAAGCCAATCCATATGGGGTGTCATTATAAATTTTAATGGCATCATTCAAATCATCAAAAGGAACCAACGCCACATGAGGCCCAAACACCTCTTCTTTCAAATAAGATCTTGTGCACGCCTTGCATCCTAATTCATCAACATCATTCCACCATTCTGCTTGATAAACGAATGGCGACAAGAAATTACCATCGGATGTTTGAAAGTGACCGTCTCGGCTGTCCAAAAGAACATTAACATCTTCACTAGATTCACTTGCAGATCTAACTTGAGAATTATAACTTTCAACTTTCTCCAAAGCATCATGAGAAATTAAAGGCCCATAATATACATCATCATCTAAAAACACATCTCCTGTGCGGAGTTGAGATGCTGCCTTAGCAAAGGCAGAACAAAACTTATCATAAATACTTCTTTGAATTAATATTCTGCTTGAAGAAACACATCTTTGTCCCGACAATTTAAATGCACTGGCTACAGAAACTTCTGTGGCAAGATCAAAATTCCCATCTTCAAAAACCATCGTGGCTGATTTGCTGCCCATCTCACAAGAACAGGTCTTATGCCATGTTGTCGCACAATGTTTTCTTATCTCCTGTCCTACTTCCGCACTGCCTGTGAATAATATGCAAGAGACATCATGATTAGAAACTAAATTTTTACCTGTTTCTTCCGCACCGTGTATCAAATTATAAACCCCATCAGGGAACCCAGCTTCACCATACAATTTGGCCGCCATTTGCGATGTCATTGGCGTTAATTCGCTAGGCTTGTGTACCACACAATTGCCCTCTGCAATTGCAGGTGCCGCAGACCAAAAAGAACCAATGGCCAATGGAAAATTCCATGGAGAAATTACTGCCACAACACCTTTGGGCTTGCGAAAAACCCTTGCTGATTTACTTGCCAACTCGGAACCAACCAACTTTCCATATGGAAGTCTCCCTGATCCCGCAACATACTGACACATATGCAAGGACTCTATCACTTCGGCATATGATTCATTTCTGTTTTTACCTGTTTCATAGGAAATAACATCCGCCAACGCAGAAGTATCTCTCTTAATCAATTGAGATAATCTATCAAAAAGATCAGCCCGATTAACTCTACTGACATGTTTCCAACTTTTAAAAGACTGTTTCGCAACAGCTACGGCATCAGAAACTTCACCTTTCCTAGTTAAAGGAAATTCACCTAAATGACTTCCATTGGCTGGGCTACTGACAGAAAAGTCAGAACGATTTGGCAAAAATTCGCCATTAACATAATTCATACCGATATACATTTTTTAATCCTCAACATTCAAACGATTCGTTTTACCATCATCCGCAACCACCTGTGCTACAACCGCCGGTTCCACAACCGCCAGACTCAGCACCATCACTACCATCACCAGACTCCTTAGGAGAAAAACTTGACCCACATCCGCAAGACTTGGCAGCGCCTGGATTGTTAAAAACAAACCCACGCTTATCAATTCCGCTATAAAAGTCTATGACTGTCCCTTGCAAATAGGTTGCACTCTTTTTATCGACAACAACTTTAATATCTCCTTGTTGATCAACATAATCTTCATCCTCAGACGCCTCTTCTTCTTTTATAAAATTAAGAAGATACTGAAATCCAGAGCAGCCGCCACCTTGAAGTCCGATACGAAGGGCAGAATTTTCTAAAGATTGCTCTTCCATTACTTTTTTTATTTCAGATGCAGCCTTCTCGGATATTTCTACAGGAAACATATTTAACCCCTAATTTTTATCAATGCCAATAACTTACAAAGTAACATTTCCCATTTTTTTCACCAAGAATTATAGGATTTATAATTTCACTTATGGTTAAAACGAAATCCGTTAACTTCTTACTTAACTGAGCGTGCGATCCAGGAAATTTCAAAAAAAAACTAGGAGTTATAACACGATAACTATCAAAAATAGCCCTACCCCCCGTAGCGGGATGAGATTCTAAAAGATTTATGATATTTTTAACTTTCTTGCTAGCCAACGGCCAAAAATCATGCAAAGGATACGATCTGGGGCTATACTCGCAGCTTTCGGTTGTCGGATAGAGTTCAGATTCTAAGGTTGTCGGATAGAGTTCAGATTCTAAGTAAGATAAAGGTTTTAATAGGCTATGGTCGATCACTCCGTCATTGGCAGCAACTTGAGAACAATATAAATTAACTATATTGTTTAAGATTTCTAAAAATCGCTTAGACTTAAATACATTAATCGAAGCAATCATTTCGCTGGACGACAAGGCGTTCGTCAACTCTGTGTTTGACGATTTAAAAGGAGCGTATTCATAAGAATGAGTTTTTGCCAATATAGCCGCTGCCGAAGTCATAGTTATTCTTCTAAAACCATGATTTGTAACTCCATATAAGTTTTCAAAAGTTTTAGCATTTTTCCTTACCTCATCCCCTAGAAACTGACATCCCAACCTGTCGTAGACACTTGCTTTTGATTTGGCTTTAGACAAATACATCTCATAATGTTTTCCATTAATATGAAAAAAATCAAAATTAGAGGAGACACTCTGCCATTCGCTAAAATCTCTTGAAAGCAATGTTGATAAAGATATGCTTTGAACCTTTTTATTTTGTCTCAGATTATTTCTTTTTTTATTACACGAAACAAATCGCATATTGAGAAGATTAACAGATGGAGAATCTATTTTTTTTAAAACTTCAAACCAACGATTTTTGGTTTTAATATACCGACAAAATTCAAAAAACAAATCTAAGTCAGTTGGGCGACATTTATTCAGTTCGTTTAATGCAACATAAAGATCGTGCATTCGATTTAAATCATCCAAAACTGGTGAGAACAATTCCTCTAAATGGGGATGATCTACATCAATTTCAGAAAAAAAATTATAAAATCTAAGAAATTCTTCTTTACTTAAAATCTTCTCATAAAAAGAATAATTAAAATCATCTAAAATATTTAAAAAAACATTTTTTTTGATTTTCTTAGACTTTTTAGTTGATGAGGTTATTTTATTATACAGCTTAATAAACTGCATCGTAAATCTCCATTAATTCACACCCTCTTAGATAAACCTTTTGCCATTCTTTCTAAGGCAGGGGAAATATCTTTAGGGTCAACAATAGCATTAATTATAAAAAGCTCTTTGCTTGCCAAAGCTTGCTCAAACGCTTTGTCCAAGTCACCTTCCGTCTCTATCTTTACTCCATCGCCACCATTTAACATTTCAGTTATTTTATGATATTCCCAATTTCTAATGTCATTAAAAGGACCGTCCAACAAAAATCTTTCTGTTGTATACCCCCCATTATTAAGAACGATAATAATAGGATTAAGATCATTGTCAATACAAGTACTCAACTCTGTGCATGACATTTGAAATGCACCGTCCCCCAATATCGCAATTGCCCTATAATTAGGAGCAGCCATCCCCAGTCCAAGAATGCCAGGTATGGCAAATCCCATAGAAGTATAAAAAGCAGGTGAAAGAAATTGATTGCTGTGGTGGACTCTTAAATCAATTGCACCAAACAAAGAATTGCCTATATCGCAAACTATTGCCATGTTTTCGTCAAGAATAGAACCTATTTTTTCAAAAATTCTAGTTGAAGTCAAAGCATTGTTTTTCACAGATTTATATTTTTTAACTTTAATCTTAGGAACGTCAGGGTTGGGCTTTTTAGTTATTTCAGATTTAAACAAACCACAAACAAAATCCTCAAAAACAACATCTGTATAAACATGATTTTTAACTTTCAAAGAATCAATAGAGCAAGAAACCGTTCTCCTTTTTTTGAACTTGGATGGCATAAAACCAAGCGTCATATCAGTCAACATTGCTCCAAACATTAAAAGACAATCAGAATTTTCAACGGACTCTTTAACCAATTGTTCACTAGTGTTGCCTGCATAAACTCCTAAAAACAAAGGGTGAGTTTCACTTATTACTGACTTGCTCAATAATGTGCTTGCGATGGGTATATTGGTCTTCTCTGCGAATCGAACCAATTCCTTTCCAAGGCCAAAACGAGCAAGTTCAACACCGGCTAAAATAACAGGATTTTCAGCACCCTCAATCCAATCAACAACCTCCTCAAGAGATTCATTTAAATTCTGAACATCACTTTCAGGGGATTTAGGAGTTCCAAGCTTGACATCATACCCAATTGGCTTGTCGGCTATATCTCGTGGAAGCTCAATGTATATTGGTTGCTTGTAATAATGAAGAGCCTCGAAAACCCTATCAATTTCGTAACCAGCAGTCGCAGGATTGTCTAGAACTACACTTGCACATGTTATGTTGTCAAATACTTCTTTTTGACTCTCAAAACTTCTAACCATATGATGCAAAAGAACTCCGCTCTCACGCTCCTTAACCCCAGGAGACCCACATATAACTATCAATGGAGATTTCTCAGCAAAGGCACAAGCGGTGGCGTTAACTACCTTCAATCCACCAACGCTATAAGTCACACAAACACAGCCAATTCCTTTAATCCGAGAATAAGCGTCAGCAGCAAATCCAGCATGGCTTTCATCGGTTGTATTTATAAGATTTATATCTTTAGACTTGGAAAGCTTATTGTAAAAATTTAATACATAATCCCCAGGCAGACCAAAGACATGCCCGACCTTAGCGTTCTCTAGCCGCTCGATTAAAAAATCAGATACGGAAGGCATCTATCCTCCAAGTTAATATTAATAGTTCTCCGAAATTGGCGAACTTGTTATTTCAACAAAAAAACCTTCCTTATTTTTGGGGTAACTGCGCACCCATTCTACCCCATCCGAAAGACCACAGCCAAAATCAGTCACCGCAAATGACGAATCAGTAAAGGCTTGGCCATATACTACAGAATTATCAGATTCAACTCCAGTCGTGTTTAATACGACCGATCCATCATTTTCTGATGTGCCCGTCTTATAATCTGGATCAACCACATGATTGTTTCCAGTCCATTGAGTAGAAGGAAGCAAAAAAGTTCCCGTTTCAGGATCATACGACAACGGAACAGAACTATCTGTTGCGGAGGTACCCGTATAATATACACCGGATACTTGATGAGTTTCTCCCGCCCAACTTCCTCCTTGCAAAAAGTATAATATCTCCTGCATTTTAATCAATTTAAATTCAAATAAATAGCAACCAGACAAGCAAGTGTCATTGGCTTTCCAATCATAAAGGACATCGGCCTCAACAAGAGTGCTTTTTGAAGTTCCATCTACTTGAATAACATCTTCAAAAACCAACTCAACATCAGCAGAAGAATTTAAAACTCTAAATATTTTTAATTTGGAACCCTTCTTCCATGCAAAAGCCTCTGTGTCGTTATAAGACCTTTGGACGCTAATCAAACTATTTGTTTCATCAAAGGCCTTTACCAACATGTGCTCAGGCCGTCGAGCACGTTCCATAATTATGACATCGCCAACCATTACCTGTTCAAAACCAATATTATCAGCCAAACTTAAAGAAAGACTAGGATCTACTCCTCCTGTAAAATCAACTTTAGACATACCAGCAGCAGGATCGGTCAAAGCAATAGCTGCATTTCCAGCAGTACCAGAAGCAAGTTGTGTTATTGTCACCACTCCATTGCTGGCAGTAGCAATCAATTTAGAATTGGCATTTAAACAAGTTGCCAAATTAACAGCAGTAGAGGCTTCGCTGGCATCCACTATTGCCCAAGTTGGAGAATTTGTATTAGTGGTTGTGGTAGCTCCTCCATTTGCTGTAACTGTTGCCGTTATTACAGTTCCGTCAGTCGTAGTAATGGTAATATAATGAGTGGTTGCAACCAAATTTGCTTCTTCAACAATAGTGACTGTGCCTGTCGCTTGGGTGCCTGCTGTGAGTGCGCTCTTTAACTTGGCCTCAGCCCACATATTGGCTTCTGCGATAAGCCCATGAATGTTCAAAGGGCCTTTACAGTCTACAAGAGACACCTTGAATGAAGGCTTGGTATCAAACCTTTTAATTTGAAAATCAGGGCAATACGAAGTTGTAGGACAACCCGTTTTATTATTGCAGCTACCAGAGGTATTCGATGGATAGTTAATCATGCTATTATATATAGCAATGAATAACTTCTAATTTTTAAGACTCTTAAATATGCCCATGTTGTTGAACATTTCCATTTGATCCCGCATCCAATTTAAATTGCCTTCAAAAGCAACAATCCCAACATGCCCCAACCGAGCAATATCTTGACATATCTCCCAGTCATCACTATCGGCCAACATAGAACCCGAATCTGAGGACAAATAAGGAAAATAAATCACTTTTGAAATTTCCTCGTCAACAATACTTAACATACAATTAGAACACGGTGGACCAGTAACATATAACGTCGCCCCTGAAAGGCATTCGGACGAATATTTAATGGCATTCTCTTCTGCGTGCTTAATCAATGGGTACTTTCCCGCACGATCCAAAGCAGTATGTTTTGTCTCGTTTTTTCGTCCCCAATCCATTTTAGAATCATCAATTTTTTTAGGCGGGCCATTATATCCCATACCCAGAGGACGATTTTCATCACTAACTATTACCGCCCCACATTGAGTCCGAGGATCTTTTGATCTAGATGAAGCCCAAAAAGCCTGTCCCATATAGTAGTCATGCTTCGAGGGGACATTTCTAGGATGAACAATTTTTTTTGTCACGAATTAACCCCTGTCATCTGAAAAAAATCTATTTTATATTTATCTTGACTAAATCTAGAAGAAAAGTTTTTCAGCAATCTCTTTTGACCGGCATCAAGATGCCTTTTGACAACAGGCTCAGGAAGAGGAATGGAAATTTGGTATCTAGAAACACCCTTAATTTTCATAGTAAATGAAATAGGTATTAAGCCCAACAATATGTGGTCGCAACCTTCCACATAGCACACATCAGAAGATGAATCATAAGCATATCCCCCAATTGCTATCCCATCGCACTTTATACGACAAACTTTATTATCGTCTTCATTTTCACTAACTGCCACAGCAACAACCAGAGTTTCTTCTTCCTCAAGAAAAACTTCTATAGAAGATTTTACATCTCTTACGTTTTTGTTATTTCCGCTTAATTTCATTTTAAGAACATAAAAAACATAAAACCATTACTTGAACTAGCGTAACAAAAGCAGTGACTGGCAAGGCCCAATTTCTCACCTTGTGTGCGCCAGCCCAACTTTCTTTATAATAATATAAAAAAAGAAGAATACCCAAGACAAAAATCGTTCCCAACATCTTTGCCCCCATAAAGAGAGCAACATCTCCATTGTCCATCCTAATAAGCATCCGACCTAACGGGTTAAGTTCTGCACTATATAGAGTATCTCTAAGCTTGACGGCAAGATATGAGTCATATGATGCAACCAAGGAAATAAAAACTAACTGTATGTAAAATACTATACGGCTCACAACACTATTTTTACCTTTTATATTTTTCACCCAATAAGAGAGAAAGCCTTCTTATTTATTCTTTTTTTTGTTCCTCTTCTTCTTTGGCTTTTTATTTGCTTTTACAAGCATTTCAACCTCAAAAGGGTGTGCGGTTCCATGACTATGCACCGACGCCGCTGGTATTGGCGGAGCCAATCCCAAAGCCGCTGCACGTCTTCGTCTGGTGAAAGGACTGGATTCTTGTGCCAAAATCCAATCTTTAAAACTAATTATATCCATAAAAATATATATTGTTATTCAATTAAAAAATTTTCAGTCTCATCAACTAGCTTAGAAAGCCACTCCATATAAGGAGTTCCTCCCGTCCCTTTCGGATTATCAACTTTTTTATGAATATAATTTATGGCATACTCTAAATGTGTCTTCCTAAAATCTAATACCTCCTGTACGCAATCATTATAAAGATGTTTTTCCTCATCAGTTTTTACAAAATCTCTTAAATTCCTGTCGTTTTCTTGCTCTAAAATAAAATTACGATGAAATGGAGGCATATAATCTCTCATTACATCAAGATGTTTTGTCAAAATAGATTCTTTGTGTTTAATTCCTAATGCAGCAATTACAGCCGGAACAATAGAACTTTGTGCCCCCGTTTCTCCACGAAATGTTTGAGGCTTATTATCAAAGCAATCTTCATAAACTACATTCTCAAAACTGAAAATATAAGGTCTAACCTTATTATAATAAAAATCAGGAGAACACCCCTCTGCCATCCGCAACATAGTTGCGTTTACTTTTTGAAAACTCAATTTCAACTTAGATAAACAATCAGAAAGAACTTCGGTGGGATCAGAAAAATAATCTATTATGGCACCAATGCCTTCAGCCGCACGAGCCTCAATATCTACATGAACTAATATAAACCACGCCTCATGACTTGAATTATCTCCATGTGTAAAATATTGAATTAAATCTAAATTATCTACAACTATATCTTTGTTGGGATCAAGTTTTTTCCAATTATAAAGACAATAGGAAGCATAAGAAAGAATTGGCTTTCGTCCAACTACGCCTGCAAGATCGACCAAAGGAACTGATATCTCCTTAGGGATTCTGGATGCCGGTTCTTCATTAGTTGCAAAAACGTAAGAACTAGCAAAATACGAATAAAGTCGCATTGCATGTTCTAATTCATCACCACTTCGCCACGACCCTCGGCTGAGATCAATCGCTTCTCTTAACCCATGCACCAACTCTTCCCTAACTCTCCTTTGGCTCATCCACTCAGGGATGTTCTTCCCCAATTCATCCAAATCTTTAAGATCATCGGAACTAATTAAAGGATCATTGCCAGGAAGAAACCCTCTTTTAATTTCCCAAGTCATATTTGCCCATCTTTAACAAAGCCAAGTTTTCTGTGTCCATTTCTTGTTTAAATTTATTATGAACTTCTAAAAGCTTCAAAAGTTTGGACTGTAATTTAAACAGCCATCTCTTTGTAATCTTATAACCAGTGTGATCAACAAAATGAGTCAATTCTCCAAATTCTAAATAATAAACCACAAACTGCTTTTGCGCATCGGCTTTAAAATATTTAAATAAATACATTTTGTCTTTTGATAAATTGATCTCTAAAAACCTACCAGACAAAAATAATAAATTATGATCAGAACTCATTTTATTCTACTAATTCAGAAACTTCAACACCCTTACAAATCTCCATGTACATAATTGTTACCCCTGCGGCAAAAAATTTAGGCACCCCTCGACTGGCACACTTATTCAAAATGCCTAAAACTAATTTAATTTGTTCTTCCTCATCTAATTCATATTTCTCTAATGCCTTATAAATCGCAGCTACCCCAGAAGTAATATCGGCATTAATTACAAGATCAATATAATTAGAAGAATGCATAATTTCATTAGGAATTTTACCACCCAAATGTATTTCTTCATACTTGAAGAAATTAGCAATATACTCTTTAGACAAATTCCTAATGTCTTCAGCAAAATCAAGAGCGTTATTTTTTAAAAAACTACTTTCGTAAACAGCAGGTTGCAAATCCATTTAAACTTCTCCTAAATTTTATCACTGTTGAAACATTTTGCAATTAAAATGCAAATTAAGACTCAAGTCAATACATAAATGTAGGAGCAAACATGCAAAAAATCATTTTATCATTAATATTTGTAATTTCACTAGTGGCGGTGAGCGGATGCAACAATCTATCCCCTCGACAGGAAGAACATATTGATAATCAAAATGGAAAAATAGATGAAATAAGAAGCATTCAAAACGGAATATCAACCGAATTAGGCAACTTAAGAGCAGAAAACACCATCACTGATAGCGAATTAGAAGCCTTGCAACAAGGATGGGTTAACTTAAATGCCAGATTATCATCTAATAACAATTCCGGCATTCAAATACTACAAGGAGATGGGGCGCTTATAATGGTGTTTTCCCTTTCCATTGTAGGCATGTTGCTTTGGCACTATAGAGATAAAGCTAAAAAATCAGAAAAGGTTGCCGAAATTCTAGCTCAAGAAATAGTCGGAAAAAAAGATCCCGCACTTGAAGACAAAGTGTTCTTGGCCGCTAGGCATACCAATGTAGAAGCCAAAGTATATCACTTGATGGTTAAAGCTCAAAAGAAAGACAACTAAACTTGTTTTTCCCCGAAGACACTCAAAAGTACCGGGATTGCGAGGCCGATTATGGCGCCAAGCAAATAGATGTCACACATCAAAACAGTCAACTTTTCCATTTCATTCAACCTAAAATAAATAAATAAATTAAACAAATAATAGATGTTCCCAAAGAACAATACACACACCAAAGATTTATCTTATTATGAAAAAATCTATATAAAATTTCATTTAAAAAAGCCATGGCTAAATTAAATGTGACTAAATTAAATAAAGTTTCATTTAACATCGTACCCTTGTTCTATATGCTTTAATATGATATATCCACTACAATTATTTCCTACCGGAATATTCTGGGCGTCGATGTCTTTGCCTTTTCTTTTCAAATCTTTAACAAGAGATGAAACTTCCACATCTATCTTGTCCTTCTTATCTTTTGACTTTTTCAAACAATAAAACATATTTCTAACTACATCATCTTCCGCCAAGTACCTACACTGCTGAGTTCCTTGACCTAATAAGCACACATCTGAAACTTGGTCTTTAGACAAAGGCATATTAGCTCACCCCATGAATGTAATATTCGTCACCATGATCACTAATTAATATTCCATGATGATGGTCAATCTCATGTTGAAATATTATACTTATCGCACCATCCAAGTCCATATCAACATCATGAACAGCCAAACCAACAGATCCATCAGATAAAACCAATTTTTTACCAATTATTCTAACACGCCGATCCCGCTCAACTTTAAATCTCTTACAAGAACCATCTTCATTAAGAAGGGACAGACACCCTTCAATAGAGCTTATTTTTTCATCTTCAAGAGCCTCATACTCACAATCAATATAAAACCCTTCAAGTCCAGCATAATTGACAACAAACAACTTCCACGGAATTCCAACTTGAAAAGCAGAAAGACCAACCCCGTTGCTTTCTTTGCAGATTGACAACATCATTAAACATGATGCATAAACTTTTAACAAATCATCAAGCGGAATTTCATCACATGTGGTTGGGATCTCATCAATTTCAACTAACTTCATTTACCCAACACCTGCAAAATAGCATTGACCTTAATGTCAAGCCACTTCTCAAGCTCTTTACTGTCACCTTTAAATTCCACAGGTATTTTTAAAATAACCGGAATAACATCGTCATCGCTTATCAAATACTTATCAATTAAGTCTCTAACAACTTTAGAGACAGAATCGCCTTTTTGTTTAGCGCAACGCTTGAGCCTTTGGTGCATCTCTGGATTCAGAGAAAGGCTGACAATACTCACATTTTTAGCCATCAGTTTTTAACCTCTATATTCTTTTCTTCCCTGTCGTCTCGCTTCGGCAATAGCCTCACGTTTTTTTCTTCTTTTTTTATCGGACTTGCTTTCAAAATACTGTCTTCGTTTTAACTCTTGCAATATATTTGCGTCATTGCAAGCTCTTTTGAAATCTGAAAGTAAAGTTTTAAACGTCCGATCTTTATCTTCATTCCTGCCGCTGCGATTCTTCCTTGCCGTGACCCTAACATTCGTTGCCATTATAAATCCTTAGGTATTTTTATGAACCTTGTTCCGATTCGTTTTGTTTTTTTTGCCCTCACAGTTTTGTAAGGAACTACTTCAATTGTTTCCGACGTAGATGGCCAAGAGTCTCTATTCAAACTAGGCAAAAATGAATCCAACCTGGCTATCACTAAGTCAAAAATAGATTTATCTTGTATATCCTTAACGTCACTATCTATTATAGTAGCAAAAGTATAAATATGCTGCTTAGGAAGCGAATTAGCACACAGACCTTCTATCTCTTTAGTATTACAATTATTACACCTCATTCTTTCATCAACAGCCAAATAAGGAGTTCTAGCAGCAATCGCCATCATTGAAATGTCACTAAAAAGGTCTATAACACAACCAACCGCCCTCATGCAGGACATCATCTTGTCTACGCCCTCATCCTTTACAAAGATACATTCGTTTGTGAATTCATCTGATACATTATGAGTCCACACGCTGTTGTACACGACAGGAACATACCCAGCGTCAATCAGTTTCTTAATAAAGCCAACCCAAAACAACTTTTTAGTCTTATGGCTAACAGACCTACCGCCTTTCCATCTTTTGATATAAACAGACGGATAAACAAACACCTTATATCCAGAGCGACTAACCATTTCTTTATTAAAAGATGCGCTCAACATTCCAGACGATGGAACTAAAGGTAGAAATCTTTTAAAATTTTTAAATGTGTCAAAAAATTCTGGTTTTAATCCAGAAGAATAAAATGGGTCAAACTCTTTGTGATCAACTACATCTTCAAAATACATATTCAAATTACGATGATGCATAACAGCTAATTTATTGGTGTTAGAAAAATCTAAAGAAGACCCATAAAAAGAAAGATCATTCCCTCCTTCAACAGACCAATATTCATCTACATAAGGAAATAAACTTTCAAACCCTGGCCAAGAACAAAGAATAAAATACTTAGAACTTTTCTTTTCTTCTTTATAGCGATGAAGAAGCATAGACGACAATATAAAAATAGATCTAATATCTCCAAAGAAAGGCATCGCCGTAATATTAGAAACTGTGGTAGGCATATTGGCCTCTTGAAACCTAACTCTATTAAAATTAGATTTCTCCGCTGCCCTCTTTACAAGAGAATTAACATCAATCATTCCATCCACCCAATTCGTCTCAAATTAGAATTAGACAAATTGCCGATATGCTCTTTGTCTTCTACTAAACCAACTAAACAATCCCAATTATCTTCATTCATTTCACTCATAGCTTGTTCTATTAATTTAATAGAATCTTTATGATTATTAAAAACACTAAGATAATGAGAAAAAATAACTTTTCTTTTCCCTCCTATCAAAGCAATCCTATACCCCTCCTGCCCGTTGCCTATTATTTGATCAGGGCTTTCAACCAAAACATATGGCACGCCAACCATTGCCGCCAAACGAGTAGATGCAGTCCAGAACTGAATCGTAAACTCGCATTTACTTATAATAGCAAGAGTAAGCTCTAAATCTCTAGATCTTTCATCTCGTGAAAAATCTATGACATCTTTGACGGGACACTCTTGGGTGCTCTGCTTTTCTCCAATCCAAATGGGATCATATCCCTTCTCCCTCAACATAGAAATTAATTTTACATAAAATTCTGGCTGGAGATTTCTACCGTAAGTCTTCCTGCCCCTCCCTGTAATCGCAACGGCATTTTTGCCTACAATACCGCCAGCAATTTTCAATTTTTCAACAGAAGGCCTAGGAATCGAGGTTGACTTCTCCCTAGCGGTTTTTATGTCTGAGAATAAAGATTTATCTAAATTAAGACTTTCACAATTAGGACAAGAAACAATATCCTCATACCCTCCCCAAAAATTACGGCAATCTCTACACATATTACCTATAACAATTTTACCTAAATAATCAGAAGGAACTACTTTGCCATACTGAGCCAACCTAGACTCTAATTGAGATAAATTCTTTGACTCATGATGAAAAGCCCTAGTATATTCTCGCAAGTGTTGATGATCTTCATCCAACTCCCAAAATTCATCAACTAAATGTTGATATAAATACTTCCTACCATACCAACCAATAACGATCTTATAGTCCCCAGGGTGCTGCCTGGCGAGTTTGGGGACGCAATACATGCTTCCTACTGTCTCGCATCCAAACTCGCTAAAACAGCAAATTATAAGCCGCCTATTGATGTCTTGAGGACGTGGCCTATTAGTAAGCTTATGAATAGTAAACTTTATTTCTTCTAAAATTTCTCTAGAAGTATTTTCAACACCAATAAAAGTCTTTGTAACCATATTAAAAATAGAGTTCTATTTCTTTATACTTCTAAAAATTCTTTTTGTTTCTTTTTCATTAATGAACTCCCAAGCTTTTATTTTAGTATTATCCTCGTCATCCTCTTCTATAGACAGCCCGCCCAAATCATACTTATAAGCTCCCTTACCCAGCTTCCCCCCACCAGTTCCATATTTCCCACCTAAAATTTTACATAATTCTGGAACCGATATAGATGCATTATTAGTCCTAACAGATCCTTCGATTCTATCCCCATCTATTAACGCAAATGAAATGCTTGTTTCGACACTAGACCATTGCACCATTTCGTCTGCCATATCAGATATAAGATCTCTTTGTTTGGTCGGAATAACCCCCATGCCAACAACAGCAACCCCATCCGAATCTACAATTGCAGTCGCAGACGCAGCGGCCTTAGCGTCAATCCATGCTTTGGGTCTCTTAAATTTAACAATTTGTTTAAGAGATATGGAATCACGAAATTCAAACAACTTCCAATAAGCATTAAATTCATATTCCGTTGTATCATCAGACATCATGTTTTCCGTGTCAGTGATTATGCCCACCATCAAAGCAGTGGCCACTCTAGTATCATAATCACTATTTGAATCAAATGAATTTTGAAATTCTTTTATTATCTCAAAAACAGTTCCACAAGCACTGCCCGCCGCCAAGTTTATATATAAACCTTTAAAACTTCCGCTTGGGTTCTCTTTGTGGTGATCGACAACTATATCAAATTCTACTTGGCTATCGCCTACGTCCGCATTTGAAGGAACTGTGTCAACTAGGACTTTAATGCCATAATCATTTTCTTTATATTCCTCAAACAATCTAAGCCCTGGGTCCAGCAAGTTGCACATTGCCATATTTTGAGGATGAGAAATCCCGCCGCCATAAAAGCAATCAGAGTCTAAACCAAATTCCTTTTTAAGAAACCACACCATCCCCATCATTGACCCTATGGCATCAGGATCGGGACTAGCGTGGGTAAAAATTGCTACTTTAGATTTATCCTTTGTTTTATCAAGGATAATCTTTTTGAAATCAGATATATTAATTCTATTTTTATTAGAATCTACATTACTTCTTTTGCCCGCAGGCTTATTGTTTTTTTTAGCTTCCGTGGGATTGTTTTTTTCAGATTTTTTATCACTACCATCTGTCAGTCCCACACTAAGTTTTTTGCTCTGAGCCATTCTAACAGTTCCATTTCCTTACCACTATGTACAGCTTTAATATCTACAATCCATATATGATCTAATTTTTCATACAAAACAACATTAGGATTTAACGAACTATTGAAAAATGCCACCACCTCTTGCTGTGCCTCAGGAGCAGTAGCATAACGAAGATTGGCCCTGATCCTATCGCCATTTTTTAAAGTTATATCAAAATCGTGACCTTGTATAACCCTGATTCTAGAAATCGGATAATGTTCAGGTATAGAAGGGCTAACAATTAGATCCTCAGACCTATTATTAATAGCGAATATAAAAAAAATTGCCAATAGCAAATTGGCAATTATCAAAAAAAATCTACGGCTCATAATTTAAGACTCAGAATCAGAAACATAATTTGGAACAAGTGAATCACTCAACTCATCAATCTTGCTTTGAATCTTATCAATTTTTGAATAAATTACATCCAAATTAGAATCTCCCATCTCAGCAAGTTGATCGCCAATTGAATGCAGTTCCTTTTTAAGTTCACTTAATTTATGGAATGCGTCTGATGTGGATGAATCAGAACGAGCATTTTGATCCTTACCAACAGTATTAATTCTAACAGGATTAGGCTCATTAGCCACAACCATGGCTCTTTTGCCCAAGTCCTTGGCATTGGGAGAAGCTTCTTTAATCACATCAGGTGCATCACCTTGATTGGATGAAAGATTATAAACTGACTTCCAATACTCGGCATCAGACTCGTTCAGCACTCCATCAGCAGGTTTGCTATTATCCGGCAGCGATTCAGCATCATAACTACTTAAATCAGGAGGAGATGACGGAGTGTTGGGATTAGGAGCATCATCAAACAAGCCATCGTCTAACGCTTTGTCCCATTGGTCACACCACTTTCCAAAATTCTCATCGGACAAGGATTTGCCAACTGCGTGGCCGAACGTATGGTTGTTTTCATTTTCATTACTCATGTAATTATATATTGTTGTCAGACCATTTTTACCTAAGGCACAAGCAACAGTTTCCTTATTTTTTGTTTATAGTATTCCTACAACTACTTATCAGAATCATCCTCGATATTATCTTTTTCCTCATCTTCTGAAAAAACTATCTTAGTTCTAATTTCCACATCGTCCACAATTTCGCTAGATTCAACTTCATTTTCTTCCAAAAATTCATCCAAATTATTTATAGAAACAATGTCCCAATGAGGATCATCTGTGGGCACATTCTCTTTTTCCGCATAAAAAAAACATTCCAACGTAAAGGGGTATGCCTTCTCAGCCACCTCATCTTCAGACATCCCACTCATTAAATCCTCCGCTATTTCTCGACATATACTAATAGAGTCCTCTTCTTGAGCAAGTCCTAACTTCCTCATGACCTGAGGCGCAGTATTACCAGCATTTTTATGTGTCGTAAGAAGCGAAATCACGTTTCTTTTCATGAAACCATCTATAAATTCAGCTTTGGTCATATACCTAGCTAGAATTTGACCACGTTCAGGATCATGCTTTCGAACATCAAAAAAATACTCCTCAAAATTATCCTCTGTTATTTCAATTTCTTCTTTTGTTTCATTATCAATCATAAGTTAAACCTCAATAAGTATTGATCACTTTATAATATAGTTTACATTTATCCTTTGTTCATCATTAGTATTCTAAAGTCATTAGATTTTTCTTTAGGAATTAAATGCCTTTTATGTCTCGGCTGAGAGTCAAACTTGTAGCTCTTAAAAGGAGGATCAGGTTTTGACATTCTCATTTTTAAAATATTCCCCACCTGCACATCCTCCTTCCAACGAACCCAATCATCCGACCAAAAAATCACCCTATTCCTTTCCCAATTTGCATCTTCTACCTCTATCAACCAATACTTGGTTTTTTTATTCTTTGAAAGTTTTTGCTCTACTTTAACAACTACAACTTCCACGCCCCAAGTAGAAACATTATGTTCCGCTCTAAAATGATCAAACGTTTTGTTGCCATCAAAATCAGGACTATTTTGCAAAGGATGAATCCAGCCAAATCCATAAAACTTATACTCAGCCAACTGTTCATTATTTAACAATTCCAAAAGATCATCATCATATATTTCATATCCCTCATCTTCAAACTCAGAAACATCCACAATATCTGATCCCAGCTTTTCCTTTTCATTGAAATTTACAATAGAACGATTACGTCTTTTTCTTAATTTGTCCAATTCCTTCCAACGATCAACATTAAACTTTTCCTCCCACTTATCAAAATACCTGTCATCGAAAACAGCAAATTCTTCTAAACCCGGCAAAAGATCCCGCAATTTTTCTTGATACTTTTCCATTGACTTTTGAAATCTTTTCCTACGGTCCTCTATCTTCTTTCTTTGGGACTTATAAAACTCATAGTACTTATAAAGCTTAACTGGTTCGGCATCTTCAAAAACTTTCAAACACACAAACGGCTTTATCACATTCGCATCCGTGCCAAAGGAATTAAGAAATTCCTTAAACGAATTATAAGGCCCACCGGAAGCAATTTTCGCAGCGGGAACTTCTCCAATTCCTTTTATATTTGATATCCCAAAAAATATCTTATCATCAACTATACTAAACTCAACATTAGACTTATTAATGTCCAAAGGACAAACCTCTACACCATGTTGCGATGATTCAATTTTATATTCTCTAATTTTATCCGAATTTCCCTCACAGCTTAAAATAGACGCAAAAAACTCAATCGGGTAATGAGCCTTTAACCACAACAAACGAGATGACAAATAAGTATAAGCACAAGCATGGCTTTTATTAAAACCATAACCAGCAAATGCTTCTATTTGCTTCCACAACTCTTCTACATTCTCTTTAGATTCATCTAAATTAAATTGCCCATTCTCAACAAACATTTCCTTATATTTAGTAAATTTTTCTACTTGCTTCTTAGAGATTGCCTTCCTAACAATCTCACAATCTCTAAGCGGAATATTTCCCACCACATTTAACATCTGCATTATCTGTTCCTGATAGACCATTACGCCATAAGTAACACCCAAAACAGGCTCTATCAAAGGATTCATTTCATATTCTTCTATTCCTCTTTTCCTATTCGTATAAGTGTCATGCATTTTCTCTTGCAACGGGCCAGGTCGATAGAGAGAAGTATAAGCAACCAAATCATCAAATGATGTTACGCCTCCCATTTTTGCAAGTTGACGAATTCCATCACTATCAAATTGAAAAACACATTTAAGATCTCCACGATTAGCCATTTCCAACGCTTTGGGATCATTCAAATAAGCTATATCAGACCAATCTGACTGACCTGGCAGGGCATTAATATGTTCAACACCGTGTCGCTCTTTAATTAGTTTACAACACTTGGCCACCTGAAGGTTATTTGTAATAACCAAAAGATCAAACTTCACCAACCCAACAGGCTGTAAGTCCTGACCGCTCAACCCCTCTACCCACGCAGAAACTTGAGTTTTATCTTTTCCCCTAACAAGAGGGACAAGATTGTCAATCCGAGAACTAGACACGATTAAACCACCAGCATGCATCCCCATGCCACGATTTCTTCCAATCATTTTTTGTGCGGCAATTGATATATCAGGATTCTCTTCACAATATTTAAATAATAATGGATTTTCCTCTAAAGCTTTTTCCCAAGTTAAATTATTACCAGCACTATCCTTAATCCCAAGCTGGGTTGTCATATTAAGCATCTCTTCCCTGTTGCCACAATGCACCCGAACCATGTCAATTAAAGCACTCTTAATTCCAAAAGTAGTATAATTTCCAATATTACAAACCTTGTCTTCTCCAAAAAACTTCGGTGCCCATTCATTTTTTAAATAATCTCGCACCGTGGGAAGATAATCTATATCGACATCAGGGAAATCGCCATAAACAAAACCATAACTAGAATTTATATCAAACTCATCTACCATGCCCAAAAGATAAGGAATAAGCAAATTATTTTCATTATTGCTAGCTTTGATTCCTTCTTCATAAAGATCTACAAAATAATCGTATTCGTTTTGAATCTCAATTTCTTTTAATTCTTCTTTTAATCTGTTCTTATGCGCATCATCATCAAGCCCCTTCTTTTTAAGAAATTGAGCGCACAAACCAATCAATTTTTCTTTAGAATCCATGAAAATCAAGTTTAATGCATATAAATTGAAAAAACAACATCATAACAAAAAAAGCTCCCCTCGCAATGCGAGGGGAGCTTCAGTGGACCGGACGGGAGTCGAACCCGTGTCTTGCACTACCTATTCAAAAGCGTCTACCTGTATAGTTTGATGTTTGAGTTTCGCATCATTAAACCACAACAAACAAAGGTTTAAATCAACTATCAAACAACGAATCTTAGTTCAAAAGTAGTTTGATTTGTTTTGAACGCAGCCAGTATTGCGGCAAGTTGTCAAACGTCACTGGCAGACCTTTGAAACTTGGGTTGCTTATAATTAAGCAGCCATAGCGAAATTAGTTTTGTCAACTAAATTTTTAATCGGATTTTTAAGGAGCCTTCCGATCAACTCCTACAGGCAACTCAAGAACTCAACAGCCAATCGATACCATTTCCAGCCCTAAGTCTATTATAATTATACTTCAAAAAAGAAAATTGTAAACTAAAATTCTCCAATTATGGAAACAACCTTATCGTTTTCAACTTCAACATTAACTCTGCCAAGCATATAGTCACAAGTCAAAATGAGCGGTTCGCCATCCAACTTAGCTACACGAATAACCTTGTTTTCTTTTTCTAATAATGTCTCAGCCTTTTTAAGGTCTAAACCTTCTATGTTTTTCATGTGTATATTTAGTTTAAAATAAGAAATTAATACATAAATAGTATATACGAAAGGGCCAATATGGTTAAGAGAGATTCAAACAATAAAGTAATCGCAGGGATATGCTCAGGACTAGCAAAATCCTTAGAAATTGACCCTATAATAATGAGGCTTGTATTTGTTGTAGGTTTTTTGGCTTTTGGCGTCGGGCCAATTATCTACTTATTACTTTGGTTACTAATGCCCAAAGAGGAAGAACTATGAAATTTAAATCATTCAAAGAATACGTTAATAAAAAAGGCAAACTAGTCAAACCTAGAGAAGAACTAAAGGCAGACTACCACGACAGCATTCCAAAGGCTCCTAAAGGCCACAAGGCTCCCTATGTGGGCAAAGGAATTAAAGTTAAAGGTGATCAAGGTTTAGGCGACGTTGGCGATAAAAACATGGTTTGGGAACCCGATACTGAAGTTCCTTCCTCCAAAAAAAAAATAGTTGATGTCTTAGACGAGCAGGCGAAATCGCTTGGTTCCACTGATAATTATTTTGCTCAACTTTCGCAGGGCGGAAAAAACCCCGCCCCGGACGGAAGTGGTAGGACGTTGATCAGGACGCAACGCCAACAGAATGAGAAAGGGTTGCACGACAGCAATCAGCTAGATAAACAAATATACGCCAAACATCCCAAAGGTTCAGAAGTTGATAAGGCAACCGCAGATCAAATCATTCAAATGTACAAAGATGCAGGTCTAGACGACATGGACGCTCCTCTGGTCAACTCAAAACACGCTAAAGGCATGTTTGCCATCGAGCAAAAATCAGTAGGACACGGTCATTCTGCCGATCCTAAATTCGGGGACATGGTGAATGCTAAAATAATGTCAATTATGCACAGCCCAGAATACAAACACAAATCATCAAAAGAAATACTTCATCAAGTTGCATCCGACCTTGAAGTAGAAAGAGAAGATATTGAAGAGCTTTTAGATGAACATTTCCCCAAAATAGTAGAAATGTTAAAAAAACATGACATTGATCAAGGGTCTGGTTCACCACGATGGCACCGACACGATGATGATTATGATCATGATCATGATCATGAAGACGAACAAAAAGCTGGCAGTTGGGATGCTGGCGTGGACGAAAGCGCATTCGGAAAATACGTTGAATCAAAAGATGCTTTTAAAATGATGCAGGATCATCCTGGCAAATCATGCAAGAAAGCTCATCCTGGCAAAACTCATGAAGAATGGAAAAAATCTAAAAAATCTGATAAGGAAGAATCCAAGGATGATGATAAGGAAGAATCCAAGGATGATAAGGAAGAATCCAAGGATAAGGGAAAGTCCAAATTTGACATGATGAAGGATCACCCTTTCAAATCTTGCAATTCAGTTCACAAAAACAAAACTCATGAAGAATGGAAGAAATCTAAAAAATCTGATGACTAAAATATTATCATTTAAAAAAGAAAAAGATAAGATTGAAGAGGAAGGAGGGCGCAAGCCCCAAAAGATCTACGAGTGTAAATGGAACGCCGAGAAACAGAGGCTTGAGTCAGTCTCTTTTAAAAAAGAAGATAATTAATTAAGGCTTACCGGCCAAACCTTCCATCCATCGATCAGGGTCGTCCACGCAAAAACCATCTTCAAGAAAAGCAGATACTTCTTCAAACAAAGAAAACGCCGTCTCTTGCACATATTCTCCATCTTCTATCTTAACAACCCAACCCTTACAGTTATTGGGCAACTCTCCACGAGATTCTATTGTTATTTTCATAACTTCAATCCTTATAATACTTTAGTGCTTTCCAATTTTTCTTAACATCATCAGCAAAACAATGTCCATTCATAGCTATGTATGCGCCCTTTTTCTTATAATCAGCACAAGCCATCGCATAGCCCAAATTAAACACTGCATCTGATTTGTCATGTGCCCAAGGAACCCAAGATCCTGTAAAAACAAATGTTTTTGACAGATCTTTCTTCTGGGAGAAATGTTCCAGCGTGTATTGCATCATATCTGTGCCGTGAACAATAACAATTTTATCATCATCCAATGATTCACAAAAACAATAAAGATCTTCTCGATCAGAAGTCTGCATTTCACGAGAATCTACTAAATCCCATACAGCAATTTTTGGTTTATTAATGAATCTAACAAATTTGACAATATCATAAAATGCAGCCAGAGCCTTGTCACGATCAAATATCATGGAGCCTTGATGAGGGCAATATGATTTGCAAAAAGTACCGCCTGTTAGCACTATTTTCATCAGCCGACCTTAGAAAATCTAAGCTTCATAGATTTACCGCCACGAGCCTCACTCATAAATCTAGAAAACAAAAGATCATGGTGGACTGGGTCTACGTCCGTTATATAAAGACAATAACAAATCAAACTCCCTACAGCACTCCCTCTACCTGCACCAACTGCCTCTGACCCGTCCCCCCAGCCCAAAAGCTTGGGGCACACCCTACGGGCCTCATCCGTCATCATCTTTTGTATAAGGAAATAACTAGAAAATTCTTTTTTGGAAATTAATTCATACTCTTCCTTAATGCGACTTAAATACTTATTAGTCTTAGGAAGGTTCCTGCTTTTAAATCCAACGATGATGGCTTCCATAAGCTTTTCATTTGCGTCAGGTATTTGCGGCAATTTAATAGACCTATCTAACTCAACTCCCTTAGCTTTATTGCAAACGTCTACAGTAGTTTTTTTAGCCTGTTTGAACAAATCATAATCAATAACATCTGAATAATCGCTTTCCCATTTTTCATTAAGCTCATCCTCAGATTTCATCCAAAGATTCTTATCTTGCAACTCAAACATGTCTCCCGCAGTCCCTTGCTCTTCTGCTTTTCGAACATCCTCAACTGTCTTATTCCCCTGTATCATCAGGGTCAATCTTTGGTAGTGTGAATCTTCTTTATAACAATAATGACAATCTTGAGTAAGTTCTATAGGAATCCCATACTTATCATGAGCTTTTATAATAAACTTATCATATGGCTTTTGCTTATCAAAATCTAACATCATAAGTTCAAGATAAAAATTTTCACCAAACATGGCCATATATTTTTCAACCATAGCAAAGGCAGATTCTTCCCCTTCCTTAAGAAACGCCTGCCCGATTTCGCTGTTGATACAACAAGAAGTAAAAATAAGACCTTCTTTATGTTTCATCAGCATTTCATGATTAACTCTGGGCCGGTAATAATACCCATTGAGCCACGCCCATGAACAAAGATTAACCAAATTGCTATATCCAACATCATTATATGCAATGGCTAAAAGATGATAAGACTTTCTAAGCTTTTCTTTTTCCTCTGGGCCAAATTCAGAAGTGACAGCATGCAACTCAGACAAATCTTTTGCCTCAGGCTGCATGGGGTTCACGTAAAGCTCACAGCCAAATATGGGCTTAATGCCATTTTCTTCACAAGATTTTATTTGGCGAGGAACAGCCCCTAGCATCCCATGATCTGTTACGCAGAGAAATTGCTGATTTATCTCTGGGGCACGAGCAGCATATTCTTCAACTTTCCCAAATCCATCTAGGAGGCTGAAATCCGTGTGCAAATGCAAATGTTCAAATCCACAAACTTCGTGTTTCATAGATCAAACTTCTTACTTTAAAAGCTGTTCTTTTTGAGTGTAAATATAACTACGAGATTCAATTAAAACAAAACTAGTCTCATCATTCATTGGGTGCTGTTTAAAAAACGTTTCCTTGTTAACCCGAATCATTGTCCAAGGAGAGAACAAAAATTTATTGATATCCATAATTTCACTTCATGTCAAAAAAAGTAATCTCTGTGCCGGTTTTAAAAACTTCAGGAGGAATGAAGCATAACAATTTAGGAACGCCACTCCACCTGTCTCTGTGCCATTTAAATTCACAATCATTATCAAACGTAAATGGAAGTCGGCAGTTTTCACTCTTCCATTTATTAGCCAACTTTCTAAGCATTCTTTTAAGAGCCTTCCCATTAACAACTCTTATAGTTTTGCCGTCCTTAGAAAGGCAAATATAAAGATCATAATCTCTACATGTATCACGGCCTTTTTTGGTTCTATCATCATCTATACCGTAATAAGGCTCAAAAATATCAACTAATATATCATCTCCACTAACACGAGTTTTCACTTGGGCAGCTAATCTCTTGCCCGTTTTTGAAACCTCATAACAATCCACTTTTTCTATTCTGTCTTCTTCTCTTGTTGCCTCCTCAAGATTCCAATTATGATGCTTGTTGAGACAATTTATAACTCTCTTTTCATTCTTCTTCCCAACTTTAACTCGTTCATGGGGAGGTTTTTCGTTAATAGGAATTTTTGTTTTTGACATTTATTTTATTTTTCTACCAATCCTTATTTTTTCTAATGTTTCCACTCCATCGTCCCCCAAAACTCCGTCAGCAAAACCATAATAAACAGCATCATCAGGAGCTAAATACCAATCACTATTTTCCTTAATTTTTTTATCTATAAATTTTGTAACTTGAGGTTCAGACGAATCCTTAAAATGCTCTCCATTTATAGCTCTTTCAGAAAATATTTGCAACATCCTTTTACACTGGCTATTATTAACCTCGACCGCCGAACTTGCAGCCATGGAATTATCATCAATATAAACTGATCCATGATGAATCATATAATAACAATCAGGCATTAAAACTCTTTTGTCCGCTGCCTGTAATAATATTCCGCTCATTGATGACGCCTGAGCGTAGGCAAGAATTGTTACCGGCGACTTGGAGAATTTGATGGCATTAAACATTGCCATTCCATCTGCCCAAGAGCCACCATCCGTTTGCATGTGAACCAAAATATTTTTTCTACTTCCATGGTTCAACAAATGAAGATTTTTTATGAAGGTTGTGGCCATCTTATATTCGATGCCACCTTCATCGTCAGAGTACCTAGGATGTAAATATATTTCCCTACTATGCAAATTAACACAGTGGGCATGAACATCACTAAGAGTTTGCGTTATGTCCGGCTTTTTAGTCTTGTCGTCTTTCTTATAGACCATCAGATAATCATCCTCAATTACCTTAGATAACCAAATTTAATTTTCGATAATGTATCAAAAATTGAATAAAAAATAATTAAAAAAACAATTATAAGGCGTTAGTAATGAAAGAAGTTATGAAATCACACTATTCTTCCAACTCAGACGATAATCCCTCGCACTCTTCTCTAGTAAGCACAAAAACATCCTCTTCATTAACGCCATTACAAAAATAAACAATCTCCTCGTTGTCTCGATTCCTAGTAGCTAATAATATATCACTTTGCCACAAAGCATAAATGGATGTTAATGTGGCCTTAACATATGGAAGATAAAGCTCCCGACCATCCCACTGATGCTGGAGTAAAAACCGTCGTTTGTTTTGATAATTAGGATCAACTAATTGTATCGCTGGCAATCCGCCGTTTAAGTGGCGGCGAACTAATTTAGATTTAATAGATTTATGATCACGACTCTTTATCTTGTATTCCCCATTAGGAAATTTTTCCCATTCAAAAAACTCATATTTATTACAAAAGTCTTCCGTAAAAAATTCCATAATAGCATTTACATCATCATAATACTTTCTTACCTCAAACATTTTGTCTTTGCCTAATCCAACACCTTCATCCCAATTTTCCTTTTGCTTCATATTCTGACAATTTTCGTAATCGGCTCCGAATCTCCCCTTATTCCATCTTTCTTCAATATCCATGAAAAGATAAAACCCTAACTTATAAGGGTTCATGCTATATTTTCCGCCCAACACTCCAGTTTTATGCCGAGCATAATCAATAATTCCACAATCATGAGTTGCTTGGCCCAATCCCACAAAGCCTCTCTTGGCCATAATTTCAAAATCAATCGTACTCGCCCAACCTTCATTCAAAACCTTTGTCGCCCTTTGAGGGGCAAAATACATAGCTTCCTCATACAACATAGCGACTATATCAGCCTGCCAGGGTTTTAAAGGAGCATAATCTCTTAAATACCCCAAGATGTCTCTCTGCGGCTCTGTGAACAGCCCTAACTCTGCGGCTGTCTCTCCTCTTTGAATATCCTCATGCTGGCGGGAAATCCATTTCTCGGTATTAACCCATGGCTCCATATAACCATGTTCGACTTTTAACCGTTTAGGGTGATTGTATACTCTTGAATCTCTAATTACAGGATCTTTAATTTCTTTTTTAGACCAAGCATTAACAGGATCGACCAACGTATCCAATCTAAGCACATGATCAATGAATTCAGTAACTTTTTCTTTCCCCCAACGATTCATATATCTTCTAATGCGTGTTCCATTGTTTGCCAAACGATTCATCATATTTTGACTAGTGGGAGCAAAGAATATATTATTCTTAAAAAAGTCATTATGCCCAGTCGCATGGGCGATAACAGTGATGTTGTCAACTAAAGTATTGGAATTCAAACAATATAAGTAACATGGAGATGTGTTAATGACAAGTTCATATATCCGATGCATCCCATATTCATAACCACGCTGCAACTCCTCGTATTCCATTCCCCATTTCCAATGAGGATACCTAACAGGAAATCCTCCATAGCTAGCAATTTCGCTCATCTCGTCATAAGTGAGCATTTGAACCACAGTAGGATAAAAGTCTAATCCAAAATCTCGACATTCCTGCAATATCGTAGGGATAAGAACTTCTAACTCCGCAGGTATTGAAACACCTGGAATAGTATTGTTCCCCAATAAAACCGAGGAACCATGCATAAACTTGCTCATTAAATTCCCCCAGCAGATGGATCAACAGCAACAGGCTTTGCAACAGGTTTCGATGCATCACCCAGCAAATCTATAATAGAATTTTTAATAGCCTCGTCTCGCTCATCGTCACTAAGAGCCGATAACCCATCAGCAGGAGAGATATCTGTCGTCCTCACCAGATCTTTATCAAGAACGCCTTTTGATAAAGATTCGTCTACGGTATTTTTTAAACTTTGTTCATAGTTATAAGCCATCACCTGTGAGATTCCCACAAAATTAACATCCCCACCATTAGTTAAATCCTGTATGGACTTTATAAACGAAGCATTGTCTTCTTGCCAATTTTCTCCGTCAGTAAAATATATCACATAGATGTTCCATTTGTTGGGAGGAAATCTATTCTCAAATTGCTTACCAATAAGTTTCATGGCAGAAGAACACTTTGTCCCACCACCATAACGATATCTATAAAATGTTTCCTCGTCTACCTCTTGGGCCACTGTGTCATGCCAAATATAACATCTTTCCACTCTTTCATAAAAATGTCTAATCCAAGCATCAATCCACCAAGACATATCAGAAACAATATCACATTTATATTGATCCATTGAAGCCGAACCATCTCTAGCAAAGAAAATCACAGCATTGCTAGCAGGAACTTTAATCTCAGTATATTGCTTATAACGACGGTCAGAATTGATTGGAGTGATTAATCGCACCGGGTCAGAATACCCAGGTATATAATGCAATTTGTCTAACTCGCCGCCTGCGGCCATTCGCTTTAACGCCTGCAACATAGTTCGACGATTATGACGAAGAGACTCAGGTCCGGTCAAAGCAATATTGTTATATTTTAGTTTAACTTCTTGAAAAGTTTCATTAGGCTTGGGTTTAATGTTAGGAAGCTTTAATTCGTCCTGCAAGAAATAAAGGACATCCTCCAGATCTAAATTAATTAATATCCCTTCTCCTTCTTGATCTCCCGCCTTATTCCCTTTGCCTTTTTGCGGGTCTCTGCCTACAACGTCCCCTTCCTTTCCTTCGCCACGACCTACCCCATCCCCATTGTCTCCAAAAACAAGTCTAGGAATATCAATTCTAGGAATGGATATTGTTACTTTTCCGTTTTTAGATCTTCTTCTAAAAACCTTGCCCGTATTAATATACTTTTTAAGAGATTTTCTTATACGGCCAGAGACAACGTCCCTAAAGTCTTTATGATCAGATTCGATTCGACGTGGCATGACAATGCTCCTTTTTATTCGTTTCCGGCCAAGTCGCCACGAGCAAATATGCTACCAACATAATCTAACACATCAGTAGCCGATTGATCATTATATCCACACTGCTTAACAAGTCTCGTCTTAATAGCATCTATCTTATCTTGAAGATCTTGATCCACCACCGTTGCCCCCTTTACATTAAGAGCAGAAAGCTTAATGTGATCTTTAGTATCTTCAAACAATTTGGCCTCAAGAGCCTTCTTTAATTGAGGATTAGAATCCCATTGGAATTCTTTCCCCTTATGAGCCAAATCGCCAATAAAAGCTGCCAACGAACGTCTGAAATCATCTGCCGCTTGTTCAGGGACATCAATTTTTTCTTCTATACTTCTCATCAATCTTTCATCTGCCTCTTGGTCTTGTCCCGTATACGGATTTTTAACCTTAGACTTATTGATGTAAGCCATCACGTTATCAATGTAATTAGAGCAAAGTCTAATAACTGAATCTTCGTCTCCAACCAAAGCCTTTTGAACCTCCGATTTAACAATTTCGTCATATTCCTTAATCGTCAAATCCACAGCACTCAAATACCTTGCAACATCTTCTTTGTTGGTAAACAAGGAAGAATGATCTAGCCCAGCTTTAAGCTCGTTAAGAACCATAAATGGATTTATATAGGCATGATTATCACTCAAGCAATTAGAAACTTTGTCTTGAACGTATCTTGCACTAACGCCACCACTCATGCCCTCACCAGGATATTTATCTCTAAGCTCTTTAACAGAATCATCAGTCCACCCTGGCAAAGCTCGGCCATCGTAAAGTTTAGCTTTATCAACCAAAGATAATTTTCCATCTTTATCTTCATGCAATCTGGTCAAAACTGCCCAAAGAGCCGCAATCTCCAAAGTATGAGGAGCAACATGCTGCTGCACCTGACCCTCACCATAATCCTGCTCTAAAACCTTAACCTCTTCAGACCACTTAAGAAGATAAGGCACATCAATTTTATATGTTCTATCTCTCAAAGCTTCCATATACTGATTGCTCTTAAGCTTCTCGTATTCTGGGTTGTTAGTATGACCTATTAAAACCGTGTCAACAGATATTTGGGCAAACTTCTTGGGTTTAATCTGACGTTCTTGTGATGCCCCCAACAAATCATAAAGAAACTCTTGCGCCAACTTAAGCATCTCTATAAATTCAACAACACCTCGATTACCCACACAAAACTCGCCATCAAAATTAAATGCTCTAGGATCAGAATCAGATCCGAAGTGAGGCAACTTGGCATAATTAATATCACCAGTCAATTCAGTTGCATCCTGATTTTTTTCGTCTTTAGGCTGAAAAGTTGCAATTCCCATACGATCCGCCTCGGAATATACTTTTCTAACGACAACAATGTGTTCGTTAACAACTTTTTTCCAATCTCCATCATATCTGTCCAGCATCTCGGCAAGAAACAGTTTGCACCGTGGATTAAGATTCCCATCACATTTTAAAGAATATAAAGTCGATCTCTTATCTTCAGGACAATTTTCTCTTAAAATCACATTGAGATCTTCAACAACTTTAGACCTTATTTTATCAGGGATAAGCTTGATGGGATCTTCGTGCATCGGACAGTCGTCTTCGTCATGCGTATAAATTCCATCTTGTCCAGTAGGCAAATTAATCCACTTATATGAATACCACGCACCAGCGTCCGTTTTGGAGTATGCCTCTAAACCTGTTTTTATCGCTCGGCAAATAGTAGACTTAGCAGATCCCACAGGCCCATGAAACAATAAAACACGTTTTTCAGTCCCGTACCCGCCTGCGGCCCCTCTGACAAATTTAACAAAGTTATCAAGTGTTTCTTCTAACCCAAAAATAGGAATTTTTTCATTTTCAAAAAAATGATAACGATTAAGCTTTTTTCTATACCGCTCAAACTCCGTGAATCCCTTCTCCATGATCATATCATACAATCTTTGATATGCTGTTCTAATGAGAAGTGGATTTTCATGTATCTTTTCTAGATATTCAGAAAAAGTCATCTCTTCATGAAGAACCTTAAATTCTTCTATATCAAAGCTCTTCGCAACTTTATCCAATTTTGAATTTTTAACCGTTTTCGATGGCATTAGGAGTTCCTTTTAAAAACAAATCCACGACAATTTAATAAGTATATTTTCAATTTAATTAATAATCAATACTGAAAATCAATCATTTTAAAGATCAATGTGTTCGCTACCGCTAACATTAAGATTATCTCCTGACTTTCCATAAGGATTGGTGCCCATATGAGAGTTAGCCTCTGCGTGTCTTCGCTCGCCCTTTGCCCGCTCATGATTGTGGCCAGCACGATAAGAACGACTATCCCACTTGCTGGTGTCCTTAGGATTGCCAAAAGCGACTCCGCAACCAGAAATTAATTTTATTTTACTTTTAGAACCACAATCCGGGCACGAAATTCCATCATACTTTTCCGTTTTATCATAACTAGTCAACTCTTCATAAACAACATCACACTTGTCACACTTAAATTCATAAAGTGGCATTATTACTCCTCATTCTCAATAGAATCCTCATTCATGATAAAACTTAAACTTTTGTAAATCGTGATAATCATTTTAAGCTTTTTTTCTACAGATTTAAATCTCCAGAAAAACGACTTGCTGGATATTTCAACAGATAACTCCAGCATCTTCAAATTATAAGTATCTAAACCATTTTGAAACAAGTCCACAACCAACCTATCTAAAGGAATGCCTTCTTCTCCTTGTGGGATAAAAAACTCCAATTCATCTTCGTCATTATCATTGTCAAAATCGTTAAAAAAATTACGCATCATTTATCCTAAACAACCGAGAAGGCCCCTCTTGCTTGGCTCCAAATGTCCCAAACTTTCGTTTCATTAAAGTTGCTGGGGCAAACATCTTCATAAAACCCTACTTTATTACTATGTATCCATTCGTGCGGAACAAAATTTTCTCCAAAAGAAACGAAACAAGAATCCACATCGCTTTCCACATCTGCGGAAAACCTAAAATCTTTAAATTTTCTATTTAAAAAATCTTTTTTCAAACTTTTATCTTTTAAAAACATAACAAAATCATCAGACAAAATGTTTTCCTCATTAAAACAATCTAAAACAGAACTAGAAAGTTCGTCTACAACTATAACCCCCTTATCTAAAATCAAAAGAGGAAGATCAAATAAGTTACAATTCTTTCTATCGAACAACTTAATAAAAAAATCATCAAAATTCTCACACTTAAAAACATTTACGCCAAACTTACCAGTCCACACAAAACAACCGCTGATATTATTCAACTCAGAAACCCCATCGCAAACAATCGCAACATTGGCATCAGGTAAATTCTTTTGAACAGAATACCAACTTCCAAAAGACATCCAATTTGAAGAAAAAGAATATTCAGCCCTAATCAGAACATTCAAACCCTTTCCAGTCGAAGTAACCATGCCTTATTATAGAAAGCAATTAGATTTTTACTTATTTTTCAGTTTCTACTTCAACTATTATAAAGTTTTCAGTCATTTCAGAAGCGTTTATAGAAACTAAGTATTCATGGCAAGCTTCAAGCATTTCATTTGCCTCATTAATATCAGTAGTAAACCACAAACCAACACTGGGGTGTTCTAAATTAATTCCTAAATCTTTATTGTGCAAAGTATAAGACTTCATACTACTTCCATCTCTCAACATCATTTTCATCAATAAAATTCAAAACATGTTGCCCAGTTGTAGAAAAGTGCTTGCCAACAATTTTTATCTTATCACTATGTATTTTCCTATGGCATTTGCAACAAACTGTGAGCGAGTTGTGGCGAGTATATCTCCCTCCCTCAGATCCTGGCACAATTCTATGTGTGTCAAGAAGGTCATAATCATCTTCCTCACAAAAATAACATTTCCCATCAAAGAGCTTTTTAATCATTTTTTTGGAGTACTTCTTAGTCATATACTAAAGAGAGAAAGCTACTTATGAAAACCGATAAACAAAAACTTGATTTTTTAGTAACCGGAACAGGGCGATGTGGAACCGTCTATATGGCCGAACTGCTGACCAGTCTAGGAATTCCATGCGGACACGAAAGCTTCTTTCAAATGCCAGAAAACTCAAAAGAAGCTTCTCATGTAGAAAAAACATTTGAAAAAGTAATAACAAAAAGAATCAAACCACAACTCAGCAAAGTGTCAATGCAGCCATCAAGAGATACCAAGGGAAAGCCTGCTAAACACCCGCCATGGGTTGAAGAATCAGAAATCATCGCAGATTCTAGTTACTTTTCAGCACCATTTTTAAATCATAATCTATTAAAAAACACAAAAATAATCCATGTTGTCCGGCACCCCTTAAACGTCATATCGTCCTTTGTGGAAGACTTTAATTATTTTCATAAAACTTCCGCTCCCACAAAGAGCGATGCAATAGACGCACCTCAACAATTCATATATAAAAACCTACCTCTCCTCTCAAAAAAATTAAACCCAATAGATCGAGGGGCAGTGTATTATATTGAATGGAACAGAATGATAGAAAAATCCAATAAAATAGATTTATTTGTACAAGTAGAAAAATCTCCAGAAGTTTTAATGAATTTTTTAAACACAAAAAATAAATCCTATTATGATAATACAAAAAGAAATTCAAGAAAAAGGAAAGATATAAAAATCCAATTAAATGACTTCCACCCAAGCATAAAAAAAGAATTAATTAAAATAGGAACTCAATACGGATATTTCCTAAAACAAACATAATAGAAAGAAATGAAATGCCAAAAAACAAATATGATTTAGAAGTATTAATGCCAATTTCCGGCAAGGGAATATTTGGCGGAAGATTGTTTCACTTCAAAAAGTATGGTCTTTTAAACTCCGAAAATGTAAAAATAAAGTTGATCCTCTTAACTGGAACGGAACAAATACCAGATATAAAAGAGGGATGGGCCGAAAATATAGACATAACCACTGTGCGGCATTTCAACGACCATCCTGCCTCGAAAATATATAATTTCTTTGCAAAGCAAGATCCAAATGAGTTAAATGCAGATTGGTACATGAGAATAGACGATGATAGTATTACAAACATTGAAGGTCTTATGGCTGAACTATCAAAATTCGACGTGTCCAAAAGTAATTATTTTACAACATATTTGCACCACCTCTGGGATGGTATCATTGAAAGAAAAATATTAGCAGATTTAAAATACCCCCCAAACGTAATAGAAGAAATAAGACATGAACACGAATGCTGTGTAGTTTCTCATGCAACGATGAATAAAATATTATCAAATAAAGAATCAAAAACAATATTTGAAAGCAGGGCAAGCTACCCAGTAGAGGTGTGCGACAGATGTTTTGGATGTGGCGCACACATTGCCGGAGAACGTCCACGGGATGTCCCCTGGTTAGACAGAGAAGCTAAGGTATGTAGATTGTCGTGCTTTGGAGGAGACATACATCACGTACATGAAGTTGCTTATGATAAAAATGAAGCTTCGTATAGCTTTATGAGAGAAAAATTAAAAGCATATGATAATCCACCACACATGAAGCATAAAGTAATACAACAATCAGGACTGCTAGGGATGGGATACACCGCACCATTTGAAATCGGAACATTAGACTTAAACTCAAATGAATTAAAATTTAATGAAGAATATTCTGCCAGGATGACAGCCACACCAAGTGCCGAAAGAATGTCAGCAATAAATACATGGTTTTGCAATTGGATGTACAATAAAGAATTAAAAGAACTAATGTTAGTTGATGAGTGCGGCATTCCCCTTGGACAATTTACAAAAACCAAACAAGGGGAATGGTTAGGAACTCTATGGGAAGGATTTAATGTCTATAAACTCACAGGAATCGAAGAGGACAAACCAACAGGATCGACAGGAGATCAATGACTCAAAATATAATCTAAAAAATCTTGCGAAACTTGATAATCTGGGAATTTATTCTTGTCTTCTGGCCAATGTGAAACAATTCTTTCCGCAATCAAACCTTCCTTGAAAAAACCTTCTGCTTTAGTTTGAATTATATCTTGAGAAATAGCCTTCAGCCCAGCATTTTCAATCGCTGCGTCATACGTGGCTCGTGGGAAAGTAACTTTGGCAACACCTTCAACTTCATATCCCATATCCTCTAACTCGGATTTAGAGAAAACAACATGAGCAAAAGCCTTATTTAAAGAATTGTACAAATGCCCACCATGACGAGAACACCAAGGATGACATCTTAAATATATCTTAGAATTTTCATGGGTAACCAACTTGACTTGAGATAAAACTTTCGCCATGCGATGACCCATCTCAGCATCGTCAACACTACTATCAATCCCGTCTAAATGGTCCAAAACATCATACATAAGAACAATATCAAAAGGCCCTTGCTCACGAACTTTTTCAAAGTCATTAGAAAAATAACATTTATCGTCTGAGTCAGGCAAAGAAGAATGGGGATCATATCCAACTGATTTCTCAACATTGTTTTTAGCAGCTTGAAACACGACATGGCCTTCACCACATCCAAAGTCAAGAAACCTTTTATTACTTAAGTCCTCATTAATCATTAAATAAATTATACCCTCTGCTCTCTCCTGTTTGTCCTCTTCCGACTCCGCTTTACATATTAACTCCTCAGGTACGGCAGAAGGCCAAAGCGGAGATTTAACTAATTCTTTAATCTCAGAAAAATCCATATGAGCTTTTAATTCATTAATTTCATCTAAAGAAAGACCATCAACAGCACTTTTAATTTCATTTAATTTCATTATTCTTCCTTTTTCAAGAGCTTTTCTTTATTCTATCTATAACTAAAGTTGTCGATAAATCTTCCACCAACTTAAATTCCTTAACCTCTGAGACCAGATCCGAACCTACTATATTTCCAGACCAGTCTGACCCCTTTACGAGAATATCAGGAGATATTTCCTTAATGACCCCATAAGGCGTAATGTCATCAAATGATACAACATAATCTACTACTTCCAAGCCAGATAACACTTCCATTCTATCAATTAAATTGTTAATCGGACGAGAGTTTCCCTTTAACTTCTTAACACTTGAGTCACTGTTCACAGCAACAACCAATTTATCTCCCAAAGACTTAGCATATTTTAAAAGCTCTAAATGGCCTCTGTGGATTAAATCAAAGCACCCATTAGTAAATACCAATTTAAAATTTCTATCATTCAACTCTTCAATATTAACAAATTTGCCACAAAAATCGAACCTAGAAAGTGGCTCATTATACTTCCTAGAAACATAAAAAGTACTGGCCTCATAAGCGATAGATGATGATTCTATAACACTTAGTCCGCATGAAATCCCCATAGCTAAAAAAGCCGTGAAACAATCGCCTGCTCCTATAACACTATTGACCAATGAACATTTTCCAACAATATCAAAATAATCTTTACCCACCAAACCCTTAACCCCATCGCCACCATGAGTAATCACAACACTCTCGCACCCAAGAATATCCTGAAACCATTTACATTGTTCCTTCCAATCACGAATCCCACTTAAATTAAAAGCCTCCTTAGCATTGGGCTTAAAAATAGAACACCCAATCCACTTTTCTATTGGGCCTTTTTTAGGATCAACAATAGTGATCCCCACATCAAGAGGAACAAAACTCTCCTCCACACCACTAAAAACCCCTTTGTCATAATCTGAAAAAATCACCACCGACTTTGGCACGCCTCTATTAGAATTACAAACATGATGAAAGATTCTATTTTGGTGATCAACCAACTCTGAACCTGCCAAACTATAATTTTCAGATTCTACATCCCATCTACTTAAAGGAAAATCCCCATCATAAAATCTTCTTTTTATAGGGACTTCAACTGATTGGTCGTCAAATTCAATACAATACGACATATCAATATTATAATCCCTAAATATTTCCTTAGAATATCTTCCAACTAAACTGAAAAATTTTACATCTACATTAAAATGACTAAATTGATAAACTACATTTGCTGCTCCCCCAGGCAAACTCTTAAAAGAATTAGAATCAGGGGATGTCATGACTGGTATTGGGAATTCAGGACTTATCCTGTCCGCTTGCACCTGATAATACTCATCTACAATAGAATCTCCAACTACAGAAATTCTTGGTTTCTTCTTTTCAACCAATGAGATAAAATCAATAATGTTCATAAAAATAAGTTAGTAATATAAATAAAATGATGATGAAATTAAAACCAACAATAACATATGACTTTGATGGCGTTCTACACAAAAGCATGAAGCCGGTCAAGCAAACTGGTCCAATTAGCTACACAAAATGGGATGAATGGATTCCTTTCAAAGAAATGCATCAATGTCTAAGAGACGATTCTAAAAAAAATAGAATAATAATAGTTACAAAAAGATATCAAAAACATAAACCACATATTGAAAAATTTATAACAAAATTTAACCTCCCAGTAGAAAAAATAATTTGCACAAACATGAAACCAAAATGGCCCACCTTAAAAAAACTTAATTCCAAAAAACACTACGACGACAGCAACAGTGTGGAAAAAGAATTATTCAACAAACCAATTGCCTTCATAAAAATCGACCCATATGTAGATATATAAAAAGACCGACATCTAAACATTAGAGATGCCGGTCCCGGAGAAAAGAAATGGTGTTACATTATTATAGTTAAATCCTACTAAATTCAACAACATCAAATTCCTTGTAACTGGCAACCAGATTTTCTGGTTGCCAGTTATCGTTTAACTCAGGGAAATATACGTCTCCTTCATAATTCCCTTTCACCTTAGTGGCAATAATCCTATCCACTATGCCCATTTCAAGAGACTCTTTATAAACAAATCCCCCTCCGATTACAAAAACTTCTTTTTGGGGAGCAGATCTCGCCGCTAAATTTCTGGCGAATAAAACAGCTTCTTCCAAATTGCGTTTAACATAAAGAGGTCGCATTCCATTAAAAAATGCCCCTCCAGAACTAATTTCATCCCCTGCGTCCATAGATTTAGAAACAACTATATTAGTGCGACCTGGCAATGGTCTAACAGGAAGAGATTCCCATGTCTTCCTGCCCATGATAACCACATTGTTAACTGTTCTTTTTTTAAAAAGCTGCCAGTCTCTGGGAATATCCCACGGGATTCCCCCTTTGTTGCCAATAACTCTATTTTGATCATATGCAACTAATATTGTTATCATTTCTTACGACGGCTCCGTTTTCTTTTCGGTTCGGGTTCAGGAGCAGGAGCTTTCATTTGCTCTATCCAAGATAGCCTTTTTTTAAAAGAATAATCATCTAATTCTTTATCCGTTGGCTTTCTGGATTTATATTTCGCCTTATCCCAATTTTCCTCGTCCCATGAATCAAGATACATAAATTCATCACTATTTGAGCCATCACTTAAATCAGGTTTTCCTTCAGATTCAACAACATAGAATTTTTTAACGGGGACGATTTCTTCTACAATATAAATCATCAAACGGCCACCGGCATTGGGATTTTAGATTCGGGATTATAGTCCACAATACCAAAATCTTCTAAAGAATAGGAAAAAATATCTTTTGCCTTATTCAACGCCAACCTAGGAGAATGTGGTTTGGTTCTAGACAAATACTCCTCAACAGCAGGAATCTGATCTACATAAATATGACTGTCCACAGTTGAATGGACAAATTCATAAGGCTCAAATCCTGTTTGTTGTGCCAACATATAAATTAAAGCACTGTAAAATTGAATGTTAGCAGGAACTCCGACAGGGAAATCACAACTCCTTTGAGTTAACATCCCGCTCATTCTGTTTTCATGAGTAAATATTTGAAATGTATAATGACAAGGAGGAAGTCTCATTCCGCCCATTTGACTTGGGTTCCATAATGAAAATAATATTCTTCTACAATCAGGATTTTCTTTTATTCTATTCACCATCCAACTAAGTTGATCGAATCCGCCCTTTCCATAATTAGGATTGCCAACATCTCCATTGGCATATTCCCCGCCAAAATGACGTAATTGGAACCCATACACCGGGCCAAATGCTCCTTCAACATATCCATTTTTTCTTTCAAAATCTTCATCCACCCACGGAGTCCATATGTTAGATTCTAATTTTTGTAGATCGCTATTTAAAGTTGAACCAGAAAGAAACCAAAGCAACTCAGCGAATATCGACTTGGGCCAAACTTTCCTGCCCGTCAAAAGAGGGAATTGGTCTTTAATTAAATAACGAGATTGCAGGCCAAACACTGCGACTGTTTCAATCCCGGTACGGTTAACCTTCTTGACCCCATTACTCAAAATGTTTTCAAGAGCATCGTCATACGATTTTAAAATATAAGACATCTCAAGGCTCCCGTTATAATTGCCTTGAATGATTTTAACAAAATAAAAATATAAGATCAAGTTTTATTAATATCAAATAACCATTTTTTAAAATTCATTAAACTAATCTTCGCAAGTTGACTCTGCTGGCATTAATTGATCCATGGTTTTAGTAAGAAGATCGTCTTTTTCCCACAATGGGCCATTATTAGTGCAAGAATATGTAGCAGTTTTACCATTGTCCTTAGGAAGAATATTAATTTTTAAAACAATTCCCCGACTTTTATAATGCTTGCATTTAGGGTTGTTATTGACAATCTCATCCCCTACAGAAGGCTCATAAGAATTACTTACAAAATTTCCATCAAACTCTTGCAACTGGCAACTCCCGCCCATTCCCTTGGCGGGGGCTTCAGCACCATAAGACTTACATCCTTTTTTCTTCTTTTTCTTAAAAAAAGGATCTTCTGTTAGGCCCGGCCACTTTCGTCTTGTCGGAGAACCAACTCTTCTCATAAATCCAGCAACGCTAGCCGTAGTAGTAGCCACTTCCTCAATGTCGCAAAACCACTTTTTAAAATTCATTTCAAATACTCCAATGCCTATCAGGGCCTATGTTTTCTTTTCCTACCAGCCAATTCGAAAATGATTTCATTTCAAACTGGCGCTTCGCCTGCTTGCTCATACCCTTGCATAAGAATTTTCGTGAGGGTGTCTTTGTCAACAAAGTGCGTATCTTTATCTGGCTGGCTAGTTCGCTTGCCATTTTTCACTATTTTCTGTGCCAAATGAGGATGCTTATCACTATTTATCTTAATCAATGCGCCATTCTTAACTAATTCAACATCAATGGAAGCCAAATTATAACTCTTACCATTCAACGTGAAATTAGCAACAATAATATTTTTTAAATCTTTAGGACGAATATTAAGCTCATCACTAAGTGATGTGACAAAATCAGCATCTTCTGTAAACCATTCTTTAAATTGCATTTTTTACCTCGCTCTAAATATATATTATACAGATCTTAATAAAGGAAAATCATAATGAAGTCTACACGTTTTTATAGTTTTAGAAATTTTATGGATATATGTCTAAAAGAAAGCAAAATAGACGAACTTGTAAAGAGCCAAGACTTAATATTCTTTTTCAAAAAAGGCAAAAATATCTATGGCGGAACAGAAGAAAATCGTGTCATGTTTGCAAGAATGAAAGATAAATCAGATAAAGGCCCTCCATTAAGCCTTGACGAAAAACCTACGTTTTCAGCAATTAACATAAAAAGACTAATTGACAGACATGCGGAAGACGACTCTACGTCAAAACTAGAAAAGACATTTTCGGAAGAAGATGTTGATAAAATGAAAATAATTGACATTAAAGAAATAAAAGAAAAACTCAGCGAATGACCCTCCCCTTCGATAATTCCAACAAAGACAAAAGAAAATACCAGTGCTTTGTATGTGGAATAATGTTCCAAGATTTTGATTTATTCAAAACTCACATACTAGAATCGCACGAGGAAGGAAGAGAGTATGTGATTTGCTCTCTTGAACGATGTAAAGCCCCAGTGAGAGATATAAGAATGCATTTCAAAGCAAAACATCCTCACGAAACTATGCCCAAAAAAGGCCAAATGAAAGCAATGATATGGAAAGACCATAAGAAAAAAGGAGCAAAGCCCAAAACCAGAAAACCAGTGTTCAGAGAAGGTTTCTTTACTTCAAAAAAAATGGGAGGAAAAGAAATGCACTATAGGTCTGGATATGAGTGCGACGTGTATGGATGTCTAGAATTAATCTCAGAAGTTCTAGCATATGATGTTGAGCCATTCAAAGTTCCATACGTTCATAAAGGAAAACAAAGAAAGTATACTCCTGATTTATCTGTTAAATTTTCCGATGGCCGAATAGAAATATGGGAAATTAAACCCGCATCCCAGACAATGCTGGATGTTAATCATTCCAAATGGACCGCATGCAATGATTATTGCAAACATCGTGGATGGGAATTTGTTGTAATGACAGAAGTGGGAATCGGAAAATTAAAAAGAAAAATCAAACGGACCAGACATTGAAATCCCAGTCACCCCCTTCCCATCATCCGATGTGATGTTCCACAATCGTCCGATTTCATCTTTTACGTTTACATTAAAAACACCATTTTGATGGAACCAATTAATGTCTATTAAAGAAGGATAAATTTTTGCATCCACATATTCCGAACATGCTGCAACTAAGGCAGAATCTCGCATATGTCTATGATACTGGCGTATCGGATGATCATAGGTTTTCAAAGGATGCATTATTGCAGACTCAATAAAATTCTCATTCTCATTTAAGTCTGGTTTCCACCTAACTGGGTATTTTCTATAATTCCCATACCATCCCAAAGAATTATGAGTTGCCGTCTGACTGGTTGTTGGCATTCCATTGACCCCCGCAACAGAATTGTGGGGATGAGTAGATCCATCCCCCCAAAAAGATAAAGAACCAATTTTGCCCCCTAAATAATAAGCCAAAGTCGGTATCAATTCTTCTGAAAGATCAAAGACACCTGCCATGTTCTGAGCATCATGCGGGTGCGGTCGTGGGAATTGACCAAGCTTCCCAGATAGTCCTCCTCCTGCACCCATAGGGAAAAACCCATTAGAAAAATGGTTCGTCAAACTTAAAAATTTATCAAAAAAATTCAAATCATTAAGAGCAGAAAGATAGTCTCTGTGTAAAAAATAAAAACATCCAAGAATATAAAAAGTTTCATTAAATTTCTTATCAATTATTTTTTCTACAAAAGGGAACTTGCACTTCTTCATCCTAAGATCTGTGCCCAGCACCCAATAATTCGATTTTTCAGCTTTTTTCAAATCTGATTCAAAAGAATTAGAAGTGACTAAGCAATCATATTCTAAATAACAATACCAATCCTTATCAGGCCATTTATCATATACCTGTTTCAAACCAAAAAAAACATTACGATAAGGATTATTAGGAAGACCATGATTAAGCCCCCTAACAAGATGAGATGAAGAAAATTTATCTTTATCAAGATCATCCCAAGATACACCATCCATCACCGTCAAAATATCCGTGGTCATCCACCTCTTGACAGAGTCTATAGTATCCAAGACGACATCATCGTCATTATGTGCTTGTATTATTGCAGCGATTTTCATTATAAACTCAAAACAATATCGTCCACTTTGCTATACAAATCCTCTATCGATCCATCATTTACTAAAAAATGGTCAACATACTCAGCACCCTCTGGCGACAGAAAGGGGGCAGGGGTCGAACACGGGTGTAATGCAAACCAATCTACCAATGGCCTTATTTGAGCTTCAGAACCATTAGGGTCCTCATTCTCGTGACCTGGCCTCCACACCAACACCGTTGTTCCCCCAACTTTTTTAATCTTTTTAAGCTCATTAATATATCTTACATCAGAAAATATTGCAGATCTTACCCTATCTCTAAAAGCAAGTTCTATCCAAATTTTGCCCTGAATTTTTCTAAACCCATCACCGATCTGCTGCAAGCCCTGTCTCACCGGCAAATCAAAACCTTCAGGAATTTCTGACTTTGTTTTCCACTCTTCCACAAAAGAGCGATCTACATTAAAAGTCTCACAAAATATTCGTTTAACATTGTCAGCAAAAGACGCTCGCTCTACATCCGCCCATTTAAATTTAATTTTTTCAAACAGATAATCTGCCGCTGTATCCTTTCCATTCTGCATCTGGCCTGCAAACCCTACAATATTTACCATAACTCATTGCTCCCTATGAAATCAAAAACCATAAAGGATATTAATGTCATTGCTACCTATAAAATTAAACCATTGATAAAGGATATTAAATATACTATCATTATTCAAGATGAATAAAATTAAGAAAATTTGCGGTAATTGTAGATTATACGAATCCTCCGAACAAAGATGCAAAATAACCGTTTTGCACGAAGGAGAGCGATATAATATGCCTGTCTCTCCCGAAGATAAGTGTCACATGGAGGAATTAGGAATCGAAATTCAACAAGTAAGATGGTGGACGGAAGATGCTGAAACAGGAGAAAAAACAAATAATAATGGAGTTGTAAAAATGGAATACCCCAAAGGATTTTTCGGAGAAGAAAAAAATGAATGAAATAAAAGATATAATGGAAGAAATAATGGAAGAAGAAAATCCAGAAGCCTTATTTGCAGACGGATTTGATGATGCCATTATAGGCATTTGCAGAAAAGCAGGAGCAGGAAGCTCGCCAGTCGTGACTTATAGTTACGACAAATGCATCCAAACACTAATGAACCAAAGCATGTCACATGAAGAGGCTATAGAATGGATGGAGTTTAATGTTGTGTCCGCTTATATGGGAACACATACTCCAATTTTTATTGAAACCCCGATTTAAATGGGGTTGCATAAAAATAAAAATGAATTATTCTATTCGCAACAAGTGCACTCATCACAACATGGGTGTTCGTTATTCAAACAACAATCTTCCACACAATGCTCACAACTACAATCACACATAAAACCTCCTTTGTTTTAATTATCTATTAATAATAAAAATATTTTATATAGATTTTAAGAATGTCCGAATACATTATTTTATTTCCAAAGTCTGTGAATAGTCCAAACTCAATCTTTATGAATAAGGACATGGAACTGCCCACAAAAGAAATTAAAAATTGCGAACTAGAAGATGCAATAGACCTCTTGGAGACATTAGGGCTACAACGAGCAAAATCATATACTATTGATAACAAAAAAAATAAGCACGAATCGTGCATGCCAGCAATCAAATTAGGGGTCATATTAGGGTCATGGGGAAAAATACACTGTATCCACGTCCCCGTGATAAATTTTAATGAAAAAAAAGCAACAGAAGATTATCATTCATGGCAAAGTTGGATGGAAATAAAAGACAATCAGAAAGTAAGCCCATTAATGAAAACAACCATCATGCTTATGAAAAACAAATTTAAAAATTGGAGCATTTATTCAGAGGACTTTTCATCCAGCAGCATTTGCATGCATTGGAACAATTAAAGTATAATTGCTGACATCTGCCAGTCTCAACAAACATCCAATAAAATCTGGGGGATGTATCTTTCTTCCAAACATATCACGATTAAAGCTCCAAGCTTCAACAAAATCATATTGAGACATCATTATTATGTACCCGCCTGCTGGGTCCGCTAAAGAAATGGTACCATCGTCATCGTTGTACCCCACAACAATAACATAGTGCCACGTAGTATTGGAACTCCTTATCAGACATATAGGGGGACGATTCTCCGACACATATGATTTAACATGATCCAAATCACTCTTTCTAACAACAGAATAAACCCCATAATAACTTAAAGCGGAAGCAATATAGTCTGGCGAGGTCATTCCAACTTCTTCCCCTTTATAACTAAACCATTTAGTTTTAGTCTTGCTTTTAACTTTAGATACTTTTACTTCTTCCCCATAAAAATTCAATAACATAGTAGCAGCAACCGGACCACAACTTATTTGATCCAATTGTTTTATTAGGGGAAATTTACTTATAAAACATTTATCAGGGTAAACAGGTTTTGAAATTTCATTATAAATGACAATCCCAGAAATTAAAGAAAGAACAAAATAAGCCCACCTAATATTTCGACTCATCTCATCCTCTGTCTTCTACCGGCTACATTTCGGGCCATCGCTTGCCTTTTTCTTTTAATAGCTTTTACATTCAAATAAACTTTAGAAACTCCTTTTCTGGTGACCTTAACCACTGAGGAATCCCTGATTCCCTCACGACTATTCCTAATCTGGGGAATCTTATTGACAAGCCCAAAAGTCCTATTAGATAACGCCGCAGTAGTAGCGACAGGCATACAAGTCCCGTTGCCTGCTTCGTTATCCACTCCGCCAGGGTAAGTTGGCTCGTGGCATTCACATAGCACATCTGGATCTTCGCACGCTGCACTGCAAGTGTCCGTATCAACATTCCACGCACCGCCACTCCAGGTATACATGCAATCGCCGCTTCCACAACAAGAAGCATTAGATGTGTCGCAGTCGCCACCATAGCAAGGAGTTGTCGCTGTTTCTCCATCTTCATAACCAGTAGCATTGGAATCCTGACAGGGGGCGCTAGTGTCGTAAACGTCGGCAGCATCTGGACAACCACATCCAGGTTCACAGTCGTCGCTGTCTAAGATATAAGTCACTACCGCCGTGTCGGGGTCGGTCGTGTGTGTATATTCACATGTTCCGGTGCCGCACGAACCGAGAACTGCAATCGGAATATCACAATCGCAATCAACCGTTGGCCCCGCACCCCCCGATGTACCTGTGCCAGAGCAATGAGTTGTCATCGTCACGACAGGTCCGCCAGGAATAGGAGAACCCTGACCTGACGGTTCGGGGCAATCACAATTATCACAACCACAATCACTTGTCTGAGTCCAAGTTGCAGGAGTAATGATTGGATAGCACGTACTGTCGAGTGCCCATGTGCCATAGGTACAATTAGGCCGCCCGTAGCATGGTGTCCAAACCCATTCGCAACTACCGTCGCACTGACATTCCCCGCCACCACCACATGTTCCGGTAAACGTCTGAACATTGATTTCATTGTTGATGATGGGTGCAGGATCAACGCCAGGTGTGCCCCATACCTCTTCGGCAACAGTACATGAGCATTGATGGCACTCTTCCTCAGAAACTTCCCACGTCCATTCGCATGTTCTGCTGGCACATTGGCAACCGGAATTATTACTTTCCCCACAATCAGATGTAAGCTCCCAATAGCAATCTTCTTCCCCACCGGGAACGTATGGATCAGAGTGGGACGTTGCGTGCACGCCTACGTAATATCCACCACCACAACCACCGGCTGATCCGGGTGTTCCGGTATACGTCTGGGGAATGGTCGCAGCATCTGGCACATCAACGCCAGGTGTGCCCCATGTATATGAGTCGAACGGTGTACATGAGCATCCAGGGCACTGAGAGCACGTACTGTTTTGTGTCCATGTGCCATCTTCACACTCACTTAGTAGTCCGATTGACTCTGGGATTGGCTCGCCGCATGGTGTCCAAACCCATTCGCAACTACCGTTGCACTGACATTCCTCGCATCGATAAACCCATGTGCACACTCCCTCGCATTCGATGGAACAACAATCACACTCACAACAACTAAAACAATCCTTAATCGGCATATGAAGTCTCTATCTATATGTGAAGTATTATTACTTATATAGAGACTTCGCCTTTCGAATAACATCTTCGGTCTTATCATCATCTAATCTAAGAATTTTGCTTACGAGAGAAGATTTATTAACAATATCTCTATAAGATCTTATGTTGGAATTCCAAAGTTTATTTGCTCTAACTTTTCCAATATGAGGTAGATTGCACAAGCCAACCAAATAATCGTCTACCCCATAAACAACTCTGGTTTGAAGATCCCCCAACCACTCTTTTTGATCCCATTTTGCACTCATGGAATCAATCGACTTTAAAACCGTTGCCAGACGAGGAAAATCCATTTGAAGCCCTCTCATATATGGGTTAAAGGTCTGACTGGGCAAGCCTTTAAGCAAAAGGTGATATGCATAAGCTGCTTTTATGACAGGCTTTTTAATGTTCCCAAACATTTTCCTTATACGAGCAGAAAAAGAAACCATTTCTTCTTCTTCATTTTTACTAACTATGCCAAGCCTACAAGATTCCACACTAGCAAGAGCCATTGAAATTGCATAATCATTATCCTGTCTATTATTTTCAAATATACTAGAAAAATTCCTTCTAAGATCAGCAACGTCAAAAGGATCAAAATAAAACATGCTGGATATCTTTCCTACCGCATTGACCTTATATTCTCCTTCATACTCTCTAATAATTCCTTTTTTTAACAACAAATCAACCAATTGATCAATAACATCATCATCTAATTGCATCGACTGAAATGCAGCCAGACTTCTGGCGTACCAGTCACGAAAATCATCTTTATTTCTTATATTTCCATGATGGATTTCACTTACTACATGAAACGCCATTATTTTATGATGACCACCTAAAGTGTCAAGCATTTGTGATTCAATATTTTGTTTCCTATTTAATTTCTTTACATAATGATCCGCCTGACTCTCAGGAATTAAAATATAAACATCCCCTGACGGATCATATTTTGGGCGACCAGCACGACCTGACATTTGTTGAATGTCATAATTTTCTACTTGGCTCAAACCACGATGAACCCCCAAGATTACAACACGACGAGCCGGTAAGTTTAATCCCCACGCTACTGTTGATGTGGCAACCAAAACTCTAAGGTCTGGATCTTCCTTAAAGTCCCTCTCTAATTTGAGTCTTTTAGCTTTTGTCAAATCCGCATTATGATACCCACAATTAATCCCTGCACGCTCAAGAGCCGTCTTCATATGTCGCCCAGTTCGCTTGGTATGAGAAAACACAAGGAACTTGTCATCTGGGTAGTCTTCTACGATCTGTAGGGCATGAGCGACCTTCTGAAGCTCTCTGTCCTCATATTTTTTATCACCATCATAGCATTTCTCATAATGGATAGTTAAAGGACAAGGCCGATAGGAAGATTCAATTAAATATGTTTCTTTTTTTGTTAATTCGTAACTTACCCATTCCCCAATTTGATCCACATTTGGCATCGTAGCAGATAAAAACACAAGTCTAATGTTTGGATTGACTTCTGTAAATTTCATCAATGCTGCTTCTAAGTGATCCCCTCTGCCATCGACTCCTATAAGATGAAATTCATCAACAACCAAAGTCCCAACTTCAGAAAGAAATCTATTTCCCTCTGATTTATGGTTGCGACATCTATGACTAAGCATTTCGCTTGTCATCAAGATTAAATTTGCCGCAGCCAACTCTTTTTTGCGATCTTCAGTTATGCGATAATCACCTGTGCAAATAGAAATCTTCAAATCTTTAAAATGGTGATCATCAGACGACCAATCATCAATCTTTTCTTGTGCCAATGCCTTCAAAGGACTCAAATAAAGGCCCTTGCCGCCTCTCTCACGCACTTCGTTGCTAAGAAACATCTCCGCTATCGCCGTTTTGCCAGAAGACGTTGAAGAGGCTATTATGGCGTTACAATCCCTATTATAAATCTCATAAGCTCTTGATTGAACAGGATTAAATTCATCAAAAGAAAAATTAGCATAATCAGGGAAACTGCTAGCTGGAATTAACTCATTTTGGTCTCCAAGTTTAATAATCGCTGGCATAATACACCCTCATTATACGCCCTCATTTGAAAACAAAATGGGACGACCGCTTTTAATAACAATAACAAATTAGGATCTTCTAGAAGATTGAGGCCTTTTAAGCCTATTCAATCCTATGCCAACTTCAATAGATAAAACCTCTAACATTTGATAAAAATCTTCAGCACCTTCCGCCACCGAAAGCCATTTATCCATTTCTTCATTCTTAGAAACGAAATTAACAGCTTCTCCAAGATCCCCTCCTACTCTTTGAGAAAATCTAGTTTTTAAAAAAAGCAGTTCCTTATAGGATAAAGATGACACATACTCTTTTAATACACTATTTGAACTTGTCATGATTTCACCTCGTTCGTAACTAATGACTTAAATGATAAACTCCAAAAAACTTGAAGAATTGCTGATCGCAAATTGGACCAGCTTCATAAACTACAGCAAACTTATGGCCCAAATCCTAGAAATAGTTCGTGACACAGAACTAGCTGTAGTGGAACAATCAACAATTC
>Ga0114999_10000045_pt1 | contig 151343 bp, 144 predicted proteins | sample ArcticOcean_MG_C_3_FD_89820 | JGI IMG/M metagenome (GOLD analysis project Ga0114999, IMG submission 89820) | Marine microbial communities from western Arctic Ocean - ArcticOcean_MG_CB8_126 | ecosystem: Environmental > Aquatic > Marine > Oceanic | place: Arctic Ocean: Canada Basin | collected...
CAGGGATGATCCGCCATAACTGATAAATGGAAGTGGAAGTCCCGTAGTTGGCAGGAGTCCGGTACAAACGCCCATATTGACGAATGCGTAAACCAGGACCATATAGGTAATACCAGATGCGAGCAAAAATCCGTGAAGATCAGGTGCAGATCGGGCAATACCTAGCCCGAGTCTTGCGAACATGAGGAAGCAGACCAACAGGCCAAGTGTGCCCGCCAGACCCAGTTCTTCTCCCACAATGCTGTAAACGAAATCCGTGTGAGGCTCCGGCAGAAAGAAATACTTCTGTTGACTCTGACCCAGACCTGAGCCAGTCAATCCACCGCTGCCAAGTGCAAGCAGAGACTGAGTGATATGATACGCTGCTCCCTGCTCGTCCGAAGGATTCAGGAAAGTGAGGATACGGTCTTTTCGATACCCGATAACAAATACGATCAAGTAAAGAAATGGGAGCAGGGCGATACCCGTACCCACCAGGTGACCTGGCCGGATGCCGCCCATATAAAGCATCAGAGTACAGGTAAGACCAATGGCCAGCGCGGTTCCAAGATCGGGCTGCAAAACAATGAGCCCCATCGCACTGGCCACAACGGCAAGGTGTGGAAGAAATCCCTTTTTGAAATCGCGAATGATGCTCTGTCGCCTGCTCAGGGAATCCGCGAGATAGACCACCAGCGCGAGTCGCATCAAGTCTGAGGGTTGAAAAGCCCCACCCGGAAATGGAATCCACCGGTAGGCCCCCCGAACCTTGCCGACTCCGGCAAGCTTGAACATCAGCACGACACAGAGCCCGACAAACCCCACGAGCAGGAATGGTTTGGCGATTTTCGCCCACATCCTGTAGTCCACCTTCATAACCAGATACATAGCCAGAAGACTTACGAGAATGCGGATGCCCCACCTCTTGAGAAAAAAATGACCACTCTCGAAGCGGACCTCGCCCAGTGCAGCGCTGGCGCTGTATACCATCACAGTGCCAAAGCCTACGAGCCCAATCACCAGCAGCACCAGCAGATATGTCTGCCGTCCTGCTCGTTCAGAAGACGGAACCATCTTGTTTCCTGGAGAATACTGATCCTGAGTACCAGGATCCAGGGAAGGGGAGATGGTAGGAGGGGGAAAGAGGAACTGCTAATTCGGTATGCGTCTGGAGACATGCCGGTTAGGGGACCAGCCGAATCCAGAGTGTTGGTTCAGAAATCCAGTGCTTTTACAACATCCTCCATTGCGAGTCCTCTGGAACCCTTAATGAGTACCAGATCACCTGACATTAAGAACTCCTGCAGGTCCTCGACAAGGTTTTGCTTGTCCTCGAAGATGCAAACGTGTTTTGAAGATTGCCCGGCGTCGACCCAGCCGTCGGCAACTTCCCTGGAAAACGTGCCCAGCACGAATAATTCATCCATGCCGTGTTTGGCGGCAAAACCGCCCAATTCTCGATGTAATTCAGGACCTGTTTCACCCAGCTCCAGCATATCTCCAAGCACTGCCACCCGCCGCCCACCAAGTTCCACATTCATTTCAGAAATCGAAATCAGTGCTGCCTGCATCGAAGCCGGGTTTGCGTTGTATGAATCGTTCAGCAACCTGATGCCATCTCGCTCCAGCAGTTGACTCCTCAGACTGGGGGGCCTGAAAGAGGCCAGAGTCTGTGCGGCTTCCTCAATGGGGACATCGAGTTCCGATCCTGCCGCAACTGCTGCCAAAGCATTGTATACATTGTGCCGGCCTGGCACGCTCAACTGAAATTTACGGCTCTGCAGAGAGAACTGACCGCAGCCCTCCCGGTCAAAGACGAGTCCCTCCCCACGAAACTGACATATCTTCTCGATGCCAAAGCCCAGGAGTCTCCCCTTTAGTCTTGCTTGCTCCTTGGACAAAATCAGATCATCGAGGTTTAAGATAGCCATTGAAGACTCGTCCAGATACTCCAGGAGTTCCCCTTTGGCCTTAGCCACTCCCTCTACAGAGCCTAAAAACTCTAGGTGTGTTGGTCCTACATTCGTAATGACCCCAATGGTGGGATCGGCGATTTCGCTGAGATACTTCATGCCGCCATGTTCGCTGATTCCCATCTCGATCACGGCCACATCGTGTTGCTTCGAAAGCCCTAGCAGAGTCAACGGCAGACCCAGCCGGTTGTTCATATTTCCTTTGGTACTCATCACGTCGTGTCTTGTGCTCAACACCAACGCGGTCATGTCTTTGGTTGTGGTCTTGCCCGTGCTGCCGGTGATTCCAATGACCGGAATCCTGAATCTCTTGCGATATTGTTTGCCCAACTCACCCAATGCCTGGTCAGGCGATTTCACCAGAAGCAGCGGTCCGGTTGGTCTGGGTGACTGCTGCTTGTACCAAACTTCGGTTACGACTGAGGCTGAAGCACCTGCTTCCATTGCGCGCGTCACAAAACGGTGACCGTCTGTATGCTCTCCCGATAGTGCGAAAAAGAGTTCGCCTTGGTGCAAGCTGCGCGTGTCAATCGATCCGCCGGTTGGAAAAATTGTTTGTGGATCCCCAACCATCGCCAGTTTTGCGCTCAGTACATCGGCCACCTCGGTGAGCGACATGCCTTCCATATACCGATCCCGCAGTCGAATAATATTGGCCTAAGACCGTCCAAGCGCCTCCCTTGCCACTTCCCGATCATCGAAATGGACTCGATCCCGACCGATTTCCTGGTAGTCTTCGTGTCCCTTGCCGGCTATCAAAATCAGATCTCCCGGTTCAGCAGAATCGATTGCGGCTTCAATGGCCTTTCTCCGGTCCACTTCAACGTGATGAGGGGCCGTCCCCAATCCCGGAATAATCTCTCTCACAATCGCCTCGGGGTCCTCTGTTCTTGGATTGTCCGAGGTCACAAAACTCAGGTCGGCCAACCTTGCCGAAATCTGCCCCATCTCCGGTCGTTTGCCCCGATCTCGATCTCCGCCGCACCCGAATACGCATATCAGACGTTTGTCAGTCAGTGCTCTGCCGGTCTGGAGAACGTTTTCCAGACCATCGGGTGTATGTGCGTAATCCACAACCACTCCGAAAGGTTGTCCCGCATCAACCGGCTCGAATCTGCCCGGCACCTTCACTCCCCACACCGCTTCGGCAATCACATCTGAAGCGATGCCCATCGAAAACCCTGTTGCTACCGCCGCTGCCGTGTTCCAGAAATTGAATTTTCCTTGAAGCGCCAGACCGAACTCGAGCGATCCTTCGGGTGTCTGCAAGTGGAGCTCCGATCCACGCCAGTCTGTCTTTCCGTCCAGAATGCGAATGTCCGCAGACTCACCATACCCGTATCCCAGAACCTTCGACTTGCAGTTCGCAAGGAGTGCCATATAGGAAGGGTCATCCACATTCACAACGGCAGTTGCTTCTGTATTCAAATTGTCAAAGAGCAGTTTTTTCGCAGTCAGATACGCTTCGTGAGTCTTGTGAAAATCCAGGTGATCTCGCGTCAGGTTTGTGAACACGCCCGCATCGAAATCCAGTCCATCGACTCTTCCAAGTGCCAGACCGTGAGATGTAGTCTCGATCACGGCGCTTCGGCAACCCTCGCGAACCATTTCGGAGAGCATCGATTGGAGCTCGTGCGCTTCCGGTGTGGAATTAAAAGAGTGCTTTCGCTGGTTACCAACGATATACTCGACGGTTCCGATCAACCCGGGATGAAGCTTTGAAGCGGCAAGCACCGCGTGAATCAAATAAGCCGTTGTGGTCTTTCCGTTCGTTCCGGTGATGCCCACCAGACTCAGAGCTGTTCCGGGTGACCCATAAAACTTTCTCGCCAGAATGCCAAGCGCGTCTCTTGTGGATGCTACCTCGACGAGTGGAGCCGAAACGAATTCGATCTTCTCTTCCACAATCGCTGCCACGGCCCCGGCTGCAAGAGCATCGCTTACATACGGATGCCTGTCGGCCTCTTCGCCCCCTCTTATCGCAACAAACAGGTCGCCCGGTTTTACTTTTCTCGAATCCGTTGAGAGCCCGAGTATTTTCGGGTCCGCCCCTTCGAATCGGACACCTGGCAGTTCTGCCACCACCTCGTGAAGCCGCATATCAGATGACGATCAACCGATCGTTCTCCTATCCCTTCTCACTGGCGCATGTCACTTTGCAAACTGTTCCCGGCCCCACCGCCGTACCGGGGGCGGGCGTTTGCCCGATCACCTCACCACTTCCCGAAGTCTTCACATTCAATCCTGCTGCAGTGAGCTGATAAATAGCCTGCCTGAGGGGAAATCCCAGCACATTTGGCGTCTGAACCCACTTGCTCTTCAAGGTCGCATCGGAAACTCTCAGCCGGGTAGAATTCCTGTCCACGGTCTGCGCCACCACGCGCTTGCCCGTCCCCACCACTTTGGCGTCATATCCATGCCTGTCCAGGACACGCTTTGCAGTCCTTCGATTCAGGCCAGTCAAGATTGGATCCGGAGCAGATGAATATCGGGTATCGTCTTCTCTCTGAGCCACGCGATGCCGCATAGGAGTCTTTCTGAGACTCAGAATCCTGTTCATTACCCGGCTGAACACAGGCGCCGCTACCTGGCTGCCCCAATGAATGCCTTTGGGACTGTCTACAACCACGAGACACAGGAATTCGGGATATCCCACGGGAAGGAAACCGATAAATGACGAGACATATTTCTGCGGGTCATATCCTGCCCCTCCCGGCTTCGCCTTCTGTGCTGTTCCGGTCTTTCCTGCCACCCGGTATCCCGGCACACTGGCATTGCTTCCTGTCCCGTCGGAAACCACACTTTCGAGAATGTGGGACACATAGGTTGCAGTTTCTTCCGAAACCACACGCCGCACAACTTCCCTTGGACCAGACGCTCCATTACCGGGCATGGTAATTCTGGGTGCAAGGAGTTCGCCGCCATTTGCAACTGCACCGTAGGCTGCCACCATTTGAAGTGCGGTAACACCTATTTCCTGCCCGATAGAAATGGTCTCGAGAGACCGCCTGGACCATTTGGAGGGATGCCGAACGTCTCCTGGAGATTCTCCCGGAAATCCTCCGGCTGTCTCACTCCCGAAACCGAAAAGCCTCACATATTTAAACAGACCGGCCTGGCCGATCTCCCTGGCGATCTTCACAACGCCGATATTGCTGGATTGGGACATGATCTCGTTAACGGTCAACCACCCGTTGGGATGCGTGTCTCGAATGGTACCCCCAGCGACCTCGATGCTTCCGTTCTCACAGAAAATCCTGTCGTCCGGACTGTAAATCGATTCTTCAATGGCACCCGAAATGGCCACCAGTTTAAAAGTCGATCCGGGTTCGAAATGATCCGTTACAGTTCTGTTTCTGCGCATACCGGCCGCAAATTTTCCAAACGCATTGGGATCATAGAGCGGAATATTGGCCATCGCAAGAATCTCTCCAGACTGCGGAGAGGTCAGAATCGCCATACCCGATTCAGCCTCGAACTCGGAAACTGCAGCAGACAATTCCTCCTCCAGAATGGACTGAAAGTCCGCGTCCAGAGTCAGAACCAGATCTTTTCCATCTTCGGGCAATGTCATAATGGTTCCGAGTGCGCCAAGAACCTTTCCTCTGGCGTCTACCCGATATTCCATTTCTCCAGGACTGCCGACCAGGTGTGAATTGAATGCACGCTCAACGCCTTCAATGCCGAGGTTATCGATATCGGTATAGCCAAGAACTTGCCCGGCCAACACACCCATCGGATAACTTCGGCGCATCTCCACCATGCGCCCCACGCCTTTTGGCACTTTTTCATCGGAGGGCCCATCAAACACTTTTCGGGCCAGCCAGACGAAAGAATGCTTTTCCCGAAGACGTTTCAGCAGTTTGTCTTCATCCGAGCGAGGGGAAAACCGGACGGCGATAGCCCGAAGGTCTTTCGAATCCAGTATTCTATTTATAAAGAACGATTCAGCTTCCAGATTTGTGGCCAGCACCCTGCCTTGTCGGTCCAGAATCCGGCCTCTACCTGCTTGCAGAACGCTGGATTTGACGTGCTGACTTTTTGCTCTTGCGCTGTAGATCTCACCAGACCAGAACTGAAGCGAAACGAGCCTGGCCGTCAGAACCAGGGCGAGGGCGACTCCCAGAAGGGAAATTGCCTTTTGACGTGAGATATGTTTCGCATCAACACGCATTTTTAGTTCTTGAGGTCTGCACGACCAGAGTTTTTATCATTCAGATAAAGGTTCCTGGGAGGCCCAGATGGAAACACCATCCCCAATCTTTCCGAAGCGATTGCGCTGATTCTACGGCTTTGCCTCAGTCCCGATGCCTCGGCCCGGAGCCGATCCTGCTCCCTGAGCAGCGCTTGTTGTTCCATTTGGAGCTGCTTCAACTCGTCTCTCTGATTCATCGTTTCAACGTGCCCCCACAGATACCCCAGCAACCCCAGCACGACGAGAACGACGATGCAGAGATATGACCTGATTGCGCCCGGCGCCTCGCCTGTCGTCTCACCCATCGCCTTCACTCTTGGTCACCGAACCGAATCAGGATCGCCGGATCCGGCTGCAGCTTCTCCGCCACCCGCAAAGTGGCGCTCCGAGCTCTCGGATTTTCTGAAATCTCTGCGCTGCCTGCCTTCACTCCCCGCTTGGTCAGCACACGGAGAATTGGTTTTTGGTCACATCCACAAACCGGTAAATCTGGTGGGCAAATACACCCCAGCGAGGCTGCCCGAAAGGTCTGTTTTACAATTCTGTCTTCCAGCGAATGATAGGAGAGAACGGCGATTCGTCCTCCGGGCTTCAGGAACTCGACTGCTGCCTTCAATCCGGAATTCAGGGATTCGAGTTCCCCGTTGACTTCAATCCGGACGGCCTGAAAAATCCTCGCGAGCGTTTTGGTAGCTTTCGGCCCTTTTGCGATGCTGGAAACAACCTCCGAAAGGTCCGAAGTCGTTTCGAGCGGCAAGGCATCGCGCCTCCTGCAAATCGCCCTGGCAATTCGACCCGCTCCCCGTTCCTCACCATACTGCCTGAAAATTCTGGTCAGTTCTTCGGCGGAGTAGGTATTGATCACATCCCGCGCAGAACGGGTTGCGGCTGGGCCCATCCGCATTTCTAGCGGACCTGACTGTTGGTAACTGAACCCTCTCCGCGGATCGTCAATCTGGTGAGAGGAAATCCCGAGGTCCAGAACTGCTCCTGATATCTCCGGGATGTTCAGGCCTTTCAGGATTTGCGTCAGGTCCTCGAAAGAACCTTCGACCGCAGTGAAGCGAGACCCGAAAACGCTCAGCCGATCTTCTGCGTGCGCAATCGCCTCTGGGTCTCTGTCGATTCCGATCAGCGTTCCGGTCGTTGCAAGTCGCTCAAGAATCAACTCTGCGTGTCCGCCGCCACCCAGTGTCCCGTCTAGGTAAACACCCTCAGACGAGATCAATAAATAGTCGACGGTAGGCTCTGCAAGAACTGGTGTGTGGTATGATGGATTCGTGCGCATCCTGGGTTCGAGATCTTGATCGTCTCCTGAATCCACTGTTTGCCGATCCAGTCTGGCTACCGGAGACCGTATGTTTCCACAATCTCCTCTAGTCCCTTGTCGGTTTCATTCATATACTCAGCATATCTGGCAGGATTCCAAATCTCAACGTGGTCGATCGCTCCGCTCACCGTAGCCCGATCTGTAATATTTGCGCGATCGAGCAGTTTTCTCGGGATCAGGACGCGACCCTGGCGGTCGATCTTTGCCTCCATTGCCCCGCCGGCCACAGATCTTCTCAACTGCCGAGCCTGCCGTTGGCCCCCATCCAGAGCAAGCAGCTGCTGAAGCACCCTGTTCCAGACACCCGGATCGAATCCGGCCAGGCATCCATCGAACCACCGCGCCACAACAAATGAGTTAACTCCCATAGGGAGCTCCTTGCGAATGGCCGAAGGCACAATAAGGCGTCCTTTGGGATCTACCGGAACATCTTCATATTCGCCTATGAATTGGGGATTTTCATCAGGCATCGGTTTTTACTCGTATTTTCTCTTGAAATGTCCTATTTTACCGCAGCTTAACACAACCCATCCCTGACCCACCACTTCCCCCCACTTTGCACCACCAAAGTTAGGGCCTGAAAAATCAAAAGTCAAGAAATTTCTATTTTCAAAATTGCTTTATCTTTAAAAAAAAACAACTCAGTGCCCAAAGGGGCACATGTAAATTCCAAACCGGAAATCACGTGGAATTTCATCAATACGACACCCTACCCGAAGAGGATCATCCGGCATGCCGCCAATCGGAGTAACAAATCTGACATCGCCGGTCCTCGGGTGGTGTTTGTCCGGGCCCTTTGACAAAAAAAAACAGCGCCATTTTGGCGCTGGGCAATCTGTGAGTCATCGGATCTATAGCTGGATCTGCGTCTTTGGGGTCTTTTTCTTATTCTCCGTTGGCTGTGCAAAGCAGGAAACCGGACTCACCGATCAAAAATTCTCCGGAATTTTCGTCGCGATGATAGGCCTTCACGGGTTGCACGCAGACAATCCCGACACCCTTCTCTCAAGAAGGGCAGCCCTGTTCCGACAGCACGGAATCACCGAAGGCGAACTGGAGCAGTTTATCGCAGAGCGTTCAAAAAATCCCCAAAAGTGGGAAATCACACTTTCAATACTTCAGTCACGTCTGGACTCCGACACCTCTTTCGTGAAGCGTCGGAACGAATTGGGTGCGTACACGAAGGGCAAAAAGTATGGGGTCGAAAGGAAATAGATCAGGGCGAGCAAACGCTCGCCCTGTCGTTTTTCCAAAGTCTCTCTGAAGGGATCCGCTAATAGAACCATCCCATAATGCGACTGATATCCCCAAACGTTACATACACCATCAGACAGAGAAGCAGTGCAAAACCTGCCTGCTGCAGGATCTCTTTCTGCCGTGATGAAAGAGACCTTCTGGTTACGGCCTCGACCGAAAGAATCATCAGGTGTCCGCCGTCGAGCGCTGGAATGGGCAGCAGATTAAGCACGGCCAAATTGATGCTCAACATAGCCATGAATTCAAGCAACGCCTCCCAGCCCTGTCTGGCTTTTGCGCCAGCCATTTGGGCAATGCCAACGGGTCCGGCGAGCAGCCGGCCCGACATCTCGCCGAAAACGAGGCGCTTCACAACGGTGAACATCAAGGTGGTATAACCTACCAGATCCTGACCACTCCGCTCGATCGCCACGCCGAACGAAACCGGGATACGTGTCGTTGGCTGCATGGCGGGTCCGATCCCGATTTTTCCTACCGTTCCTTCGTCCGATTCTTCAGAGTTGGGCACAATCCGGGCGGACATTTCCGCATTGTCCCGGATCCACCGAATTTCGATTTCTTTTCCTGCCCGTTCAGAAATGCGCTGCCTCATCTTCGTCCACGTGTCCACCGCAACACCATCAACCGAAACGATCCGGTCACCGGACAGGATGCCCACCTGGTTTGCCGGATATCCAGGAACAACAGTTCCGGCAATGGAGGTCAACATCGGCTCGATGCCCAAACTTACCGAAGGCTCCGCAGAGACGGTAAGGGTTGCCGCATCCCCATCTGCTCTCAGCACATCCATCGACACGGTTGGAGAATTACGCAGCGATTGAACCAACTGTCGCCAGTCCGTAACAGGGGCGCCATTAACAGACAAGACCTGGTCGCCGGCGCGAAGACCGGATTCGGCCAGGGGAGATTTGTCTTCCACACGGCCAATATGTGTAATTTGCAGAACTTCCTCACCTGCCCCCAGGCGAATGATCAGGATCAACAGGAATCCAAGAATGAAATTCATGGCGGGTCCCGCAGCCATGACCGCCATTTGTATTGCACGGGATTTCGATTGGAATTCCCAGGGCTTGTTTTTCACCTCTTCGCTCCCGAAATCGGACATCCCGGCCACCTTCACATACCCGCCGAGCGGGAGCCACGAGATGCAGTATTCCGTTTCCCCAACGGTAATACCGAAGGCCTTGGGAGGAAACCCCAGCGAGAACTGCTCCACACGTATTCCGGACTTCTTTGCCACAAGAAAGTGGCCCAGCTCGTGAACGAAAACGAGCACACCCAGAACAAAAATAAAAGAAATCAATGTCTCGATAAACGCCACCTGAGTGAACTCCTTAGTTGATTCGAGTTATCACATTTCCGCTGAATTCTGTCAGCGCGCTATCCTGTCTACAATGCCTTCCGCTTCTTCTCTCCCCCACCTGTCGGCCTCGAAGATCGCTTCCAGATCACAACTTGTACCGTTGGAGTGGGCGTCAAGAGCCCTTCGAACAACGGAAGGAACATCGGTGAAACCGATCCGGCCGTCCAGAAACGAGTAGACCCCGATTTCATTTGCAGCATTCAGTACGGCTGGTGCGGTTCCACCAGCCTCGGCCGCCTCGTACGAAAGCGCCAGACAGGGAAACCGTTCAAGATCGGGTTCGTGAAAACTCAATGTGCCCACAGACACCAGATCAAGCGGAGACACTCCGGAAGGCAGCCTGTCGGGGTGCGTGAGGGCTTGCTGGATTGGCAGCCTCATATCCGGAGTACTCAAGTGAGCAGTGAAGCTACCGTCCACATATTCGATCAGGCAGTGGATGATCGATTGGCGGTGAATCACGACGTCCACCTTCGACCCGGGCAAACCAAGAAACCAGGTGGCCTCGATCACCTCGAAGCCTTTGTTCATCAACGTGGCCGAATCAACCGTAATTTTCGGCCCCATCTTCCAGGTAGGGTGATTCAGGGCTTGTTCCGGCGTTACAGTTGCCATCGCTTCGGAAGTGGAATCGAAAAATGGCCCACCTGAAGCAGGAAGGATGATCCGGTTCACCTCAGCCTCTGGAACCCCCACCAGGGTCTGCCAGAGTGGGGTCAGTTCGCTGTCCAAAGGGATCAGCTGAACACCGTGGTCGGCCGCGAGCTTTGTCACGATCTGACCTGCTACCACAAGGGTTTCCTTGTTGGCGATCGCCACATCCTTGCCTGCACGAATCGCTGCCAGAGTCGGACGCAAACCAAGTCCCGCCACCAGTCCATTGATCACCAGGTCGACATGGGTGTCGGTCGCCAGACTCTCCAGGCCTTCTGGACCAGTTTCCACCTCAACTCCGAATGCCTTCAGCCGATTCGCCACGTCTGACGAATACTCTGCAATGCAGACGCGTTTCGGTCGGAACCGTTCCACCTGTTTCAGGAGCAGCTCAACATTCTTGCCCGCGGAAAGACTCACCAGCTGGAATCTCTCAGGAAAACGATCCAGAACATCCAGTGTGCTGGTGCCGATTGAGCCGGTTGAACCCAGCAGGGCTACCTTTTTCATCTCCATATTCCTGAATCTACTGGTGCATTGCAGCCAGGTATAGATAGACAAGAGGAAAGGCAAACAGAAAACTGTCGAAGCGATCGAGAAAACCGCCGTGTCCGGGAAACACGGATGAGGAATTCTTTATTCCGGCATCCCGCTTCATCATAGACGCCACAAGATCTCCCGCCTGCGCTCCGATGCCCACTATGAAGCCCATAGCCAGGCCTTGTTCCAGAGAAATTCCGGTTAATTTCACCCCCGCAACGGAAACGCCCAGGGCACCCACGAGTCCTCCGGCGAATCCCGCTCCGGTCTTGTTGGGGCTAACGTGCGGGAATGGGTGTCTTTTTCCCAGTAGCCGACCCGAGAAATAGGCAACTGTATCCGTTGCCCAAATTGCCACCAGGATCAGCACAGCGATGATCTTACCATCTGACCCGTATGTAGGGACGAAGTTTCGTACGCCGAGGGCGAAACTTCCGAGATACCCTACATAGAGCGTCCCGGCAATCGTCAGCACCGCGTCTATGAATCGGGTCTCTACGTTTCGTGAGAAAAGCGAAAGAACCAAACTTGCAGACAGCAGAACCGTCAGGGGATAAAGTGTGTGCTCGATTCCGAAATGATAGACCCAGACGCACCAAATCAAAGAGGCCGCAGTCCCGAACCATTTCCAGGGATGCAGCCCCTTGCTCTCTTGGAAATTGTAAAATTCTATAGAGCCGCCGGCTATGATTCCCAGGAGACCGACAAGCAGAAATAGCCCGCCAAACCAGAACATCGACAGAAGGAGAGGGACGCCAACCATGGCGACCAGGACACGCCGAACCAGATTTGATTCCATCATAAAATCAGGGATCTGTGCGGAGATACCGTCAAGGCCGGTAATGCATCGGCTTCAGGTATCTTTCCCTTGCCCCCCCTCATCAAGTCGAAACGCCCACTGGTGGTTTGGCTACGCCATTGCCTGTTCCCACTTCGTCTCCAGAACTGACCTGGGCGCTGGTTTTTCCGAATCTTCTTTCCCTCGACTGATAAGCTTCTATGGCCTCATACAGGTGCTCTCTGCGAAAATCTGGCCACAGCACGGGTGAAAACCAGAGTTCGGTGTAGGCGCATTGCCACAACATGAAATTGCTCATGCGCATTTCGCCGCTGGTACGGATCAGGAGATCCGGATCGGCCAGACCACCCGTATAAAGTGCCTCTGCAAATTTCTCATCGTCGATCTGGCTGGCATCCAGACCGCCGTTCGCCACTTCCTTTGCCAGACGCCGTGCAGCATTTACGATATCACTTCTTCCGTCATAACTCAATGCCAGATTGAGCGTCAATCCGGTATTCTTTGCCGTCTGCGAAATAGCATAAGTCAACGCCCGATGGGCTTGCTTTGCCAGCCGATCGGTATTTCCGGTGGCCATCAACTTGACGTTGTTTTCCTGCAGTTCGGCAAGCTCCTGGGAGGATGAATCCCTGAGCAGTTTCATCAAGGCGAGGACCTCCGACCAGGGTCGCTTCCAATTGTCCGTCCCAAATGTAAATAAGGTGAGGATTTCTATCTGGAGCTCACCACAGGCCCTGACAATATCCCGAACCACGTCCCGAGCCGACCGGTGACCCGCGGTTCTTGCCAACCCCTGGCTTTGTGCCCATCGACCATTTCCATCCATGATGATGGCAACGTGCTTGGGAAGATTGCCCTGCGCCTTGAGGGCATCGCGAATTTCCTGATCACGCGAGTCCAAATTTTACCTTTCAAGGAGGAAAAACTGAAGATCGCAATTCATCCTAAAAATCTGTAGCCGTTAAATTTAGGGTTGATGCAATGGCGTGTCAAGGGAACTTTTCCTGACGAAATCTCGCACGTAAAACCAATTATCCCTTTTCTCTATCCAAAACGTGATCCCGGTTTGACTTTCGTTCATTTCGATGTCTTACCCACGCTTGTCACCTTTGGAAAGCTTCAAATATAAGACTCGATTTTCAATACATTGTTCCTCATCTATCTCCCCGTGAACTGTTTGACAACATCATCCCTTCGTTATATTATGAAATCGCCTTCGAAAGGACATCATCCTGACCGTCTCCAAACAAGAAGTCAGAGCCAACATCCAAACAAAAAGACTCGCGCTCTCGCCGCAGCGTTCTGGGGAGCTTTCGGCGCGAATTCAAGATAATCTGTTCGCGTTGGCCGTCTTCGTTCGCGCAAAGACACTGGGATGTTATGTTTCGGTTAAGGGCGAAGTCGATACCAGAACGGTCATCCAGACGGCTCTCTCCCGGGGAAAACTTACGTGCGTTCCCCTCACCAGCAGAAACAGAGCGCTTCAACACGTCCAAATCGAATCTCTTGACGACCTGAGTCCATCCGGCTTTGGGCTTCTGGAACCCCTGAATCTATCGGGATCTGAAGTGCTTTCTTCCGCTCTGGATCTAATCATAGTCCCTGGAATCGCGTTCGACCCCAGGGGCAATCGAATCGGCTTTGGTGCGGGTTTTTATGATCGGTATCTCGAAAAAACGCCGGCGACCAAAATCGGTCTGGCATACGACTTCCAGATTCTCGAAAAGGTTCCCCTGGAACCTCACGACATCGCTCTCGACATCATCGTAACACCAACCCGTGTGTTCTTCAATGCTTAAACGGAGTATGACCGATGAACTTCTCGCACGTCGCGCCTTCACCTCCCCAGATCAGGGTGCTTCTCGACAAACACAGGGAGTGGGTTGAGTCCGACGGAAAAAAGGGTGAGCAAGCCAACCTCCAGGGGGCCAATCTGAATCGTGCGGAGCTCCAAAGCGCGTGTCTGAGCCGTGCGAACCTAAGCGAAGCCACGCTCTCGGGGGCCAGACTTCAAGAGGCGGATCTCAGCTGGGCGCTTCTCCAACGGGGAAAACTCTATCAGGCCAATTTCAGAGGTGCAAATCTCGACCATGCGGACCTGAACGGCGCGGGGCTGCAAAACGCGAACCTGCAGGGAGCGTCACTGCGCGAAGCAGACCTGGCGCCGGCGGATCTGGAACTGGCCGATCTAACAGGTGCGGACCTTTCCGGTGCCCAACTTCTCCAGGCAAACCTGAGAGGCGCGAACTTCAAGAATGCCAGGGCAATAGGGGCAGATCTCCGGCGTGCGAACCTCCAGGAAGCAAATCTCATAAACGCGGATCTCCGGAAGGCAAATCTGAGAGGCGCAGATCTCAGGGGGGCGAATCTTCAAGGAGCGAATCTTGAGAACGCCAATCTCCAAAGCGCGAAACTACAGAAAGCCGACCTCGTCAAAGCGAACCTGACGGGTGCAAACCTCGTCAAGGCGAAGATGCAGGAAACTGACCTCTACAAGGTCGAATTTCAAAATGCTGACCTCAGGGGTGCGGATCTCAGAAAAGCCGTGGGGTTCACAACCAGAAATCTCGAAACGGCGATCACGGACGAGAAAACGAAAATACGGGATTGATCCATCAACTGCCGAGGGCTTCTTCCTGGAAGCTCTTGAAACTCAGCGACAATCTTGGTATTCTAACCGGTGTATCAACTCAAATTTCCGGGTGCCCCTGAATCATGTTCCACACCCGGTTGCAAAGCAACAAACGGAAGCACGCGTGACTTTACAGGAGCATCACACAGTGACGCTATACCTATTTCACTCTTCCCAGGTCCCTATCTGAGCACAGAAATCTATGAATGAACTGAAAGCTACCTTTCCCCGGATCAACTCAAACCAGCTGAGTCTCTTTTCCTCAGAGGAAATCCCGCTCCCCAACAGCCCCTATGCAATGGGTCTTCTGATGGATGAGAAGGGAAGCCTTCAGGAAGCAAAAACATACTACTTGAGAGCCATCCAGGAAGAAGACCACGTCCCGGAGGCATACTGCAATATCGGAGTCATCGAATCGAGGATGGACCGGAGCACGCATGCCCTCACAGCCTTCGCCCGTGCCCTGGCCATACGACCGCTATTTGTAGACGCGCGACATAACATGGCACTGGAGTATCTGGATCAGGAAGACTACCTGCTTGCGGGTCTTCACATCGAAATTGCCCTGCAGCTGGATCCGGAAGCGCCAGGCTTGCATTTTTGTCAAGCCCTCGTATGTATCGGAAAAGACGATTTCACGGAAGCACTCGAGGGGCTCCGGAAATTCCAAGAAATTGCTCCCGACGAAAAGAGAGACGAAATCAAACAACTCGAAGAGCTGATCCAGGCGAAACTGAAATCGCATGAATCAACACAATCGACCACCAAACGAGGGATTGCGGGCTAGAGGCTATTAGCTTCTCTCAGCGGTGCTCCGGACATACATCCGTATGGCACACATAAGCTTCACAAAAAATATCCAGCGCCATGTGACGTGCCCACCAGTCGAGGTATCCGGCGGGACCGTTTAGGAAGTGCTCTCAAAGGTATTTTCTGGGAATCCGCAGGCGAAGGGTTATGTAGTCGATGAACAGGGAGCACTCAGAAAGCACATGGTCATCTTCGTCGACGGCGAAAAGGTGATGGACCGCAATAATCTGTCTGATCACATTAAGCCAAACAGCAAGATACATATCTTTCCGGCATTGTGGGGAGGTGTGGATGCATAGCCCTGTTTTGGTTGGAACGCGAAAAGGCTTGTTCATATTTGGGCGAAGAAACCGGAAATGGGAATTGGAGCACAGCGGATTTCTGGGAAGCGAAGTGAACATTATCGGCTGCGATCCTCGTGATGATGCCCTTTACGCCTGTCTTCATCTCGGGCACTTCGGCTCAAAAGTCCACGGTTCCAGGGCATCCCTGTGATTCAGGATCCCCACTGCGTAGCTCACTGTATTGCTGCTCCCGAACAGCTCAGGGCACAACATCACAACGGCGTATTCAGATCAATTAACGCCGGGGAGCATTGGGAGCGTATAGAAGGGATCGAGCCATCCACATTCGGGTTCGCGGTCGCCGCGCATCCTGCAGATGGGAGCACAGCTTGGCTCGTTCCAGCGGAAAGCGACGAGGTGCGCATTCCAATCGACGGCAGGGTGGTGGTAACCCGAACAAGAAACGGCGGCAGAAGTTGGGAACGTCTGGAAATGGGATCGCCGCAGCAGGATGCTTACGACCTTGTGTTCCGTCACGCCCTCGACGTAGACGAATCGGGAAATCATCTTTGTTTTGGTTGAACCTCTGGCTCCCTGTGGATTTCAGAGAATCAGGGAGACGCCTGGACGACCCTGTCCAGGAACCTTCCACCCGTTTATTGCGTTAGGTTTGCACAATAGGAAGAGCATATCGATGGATGGATTCGTGGTGAACAAAAGGGGTCAACGATGAGTTTAGAGGCAGGCAAAAAAGCACCTGGATTTACGCTTCAGGATGGAGATGGCGAAAAGACATCCTTCTCGGGCTTGAAGGGCAACTGGGTCGTCCTGTATTTCTATCCAAAAGACGATACGCAGGGATGTACAACAGAAGCGCTCGACTTCTCGAGACTGTCCGGAGAATTCGAGAAATTGAATGCCGTCGTGTTGGGACTCAGCCCTGACTCTGTAGCCTCACACGAGAAGTTTACAAAAAAACACGATCTTGCGGTTCGACTTCTGAGTGATCCGGATCATATAGCTCTCGAAAAATACGGGGTCTGGCAAATGAAGAAGATGTACGGACGGGAATATATGGGTGTCGTAAGAACAACCATTCTGATAAATCCCGCGGGAAAGATCGTCGAAATCTGGGAAAAGGTCCGCGTGAAAAATCACGCCGAACACGTTCTGGAAAAACTGAGAGAAATGGTTTGATCAGTCCGCAGCATTGCCCCCTTCTTCATTCAGGCCAACCGAACCAACGATCAGTCCCGCCACAGCCCCTTCGACCACCGTGCCCAGGAACCATGTCAGTGCCATAGAATAGGGAATCGGCATTACAGCATATGTTCCGTACCCCGACACCAACCGCGATCCCGAACCAGATTCCATATTTCAGCCCCTTCATGATATCCTTCTGGCCGTACAGCAGCTTGTAGATCGAAACAAACGCGATCGCAGATATGAGGGCCACCAGACTTATGATGCCCATCTTCATTTCTGCTTCAGGCCGCCAGAGATCCATTGTGGCCGCATAGCTGGCCTGCAGAATCACACCGTGAATCAGGAAGTCAAGAATCGACCAGGCCAGAAAAACCATAACCGCTCCCAGAACCATCCGTTTCATACTCGCCTCCTTGTTGTGTGGTAGTTTCTTTTCTGACTGTTTTCCAATATAAGAAACGTAATCGAAACCGCAATCCGTGTCCTTCGTGCCTGGCACAGAAGGCCTCACGGTTCACCTGACAGATTTCGGATATCAGATGAACGACTCCAGTTCCAGTTTGCCGGACGTCTCGCCGGAGATTCGAAGTGCCATCGACCTGTTTGTCGATTTCTTGCTACTGGAAAAAGGACTCGCAGAAAACACACTTCACGCATACCGTCGTGACATCGATCGGTACGCAGTGCTCCTCAAAACCCTCGACATCGACCATCTGTCGCAAATCACCCAGCGTGAAGTATCCGCGCTCCTCCAGCTGCTTGCAGAACTGGGACTGGAGGCCACCAGCGTGGCTCGAAACCTGACCGCAGTTCGCATGTTTCACCGATTTCTCCTGGGAGAAGGTCTTATGGAACTGGACCCTACAGAGCACCTGTCTCCGCCAAAATCGAACCGCAAACTTCCGCAAGTCTTGAATATCGGTGAAATTGAACGTCTACTCGATGGACCGGACCTGGATTCCCCTCTGGGCCTACGTGACCGCTCACTTCTTGAAACGATGTACGGTGCGGGGCTCCGGGTGTCCGAACTGCTGGATCTGGAACTTCCCAACCTGATGTTCGATCTTGGAGTGCTGCGGGTATTCGGGAAAGGAAGCCGCGAACGGATCATACCCATCGGGACTCAGGCAAGACAGTGGGTAACGCGTTACCTGGAGGAAGTACGTCATGGACTTGCGAAACCTGGTTCGGACAGAACCTGTTTCCTGAACTTCAGGGGACAGCCGCTATCTAGAATGGGTGTATGGAAGATACTGCGGGGGTATGTAATAAAGGCCGGCATTCGAAAGAAGGTGAGCCCGCACACACTGCGCCACTCCTTCGCCACACACTTGATCGAGGGTGGAGCGGATCTTAGAGCAGTCCAGGAAATGCTGGGCCACGCGGACATCTCGACCACCCAGATCTACACCCACATGGACAGAGCGTATCTGATGGAGGTGCACAAGACATACCATCCCAGGTCTTGAGCGGGTTGCGGGAGTAGGGAACACCGTTACATTCCGATTTTGGAGGGGATTATCATGAAGAAAACAAACGAGAAGGAATTGGAATGGAAGGAACGTACCTCGCCGAGAGGCGGGTTCAAAGCAGCGTGGAAAGGGATCTCCGCCGCATTGGGTGCAAAGCCGGACAAAGGGACGGGTCAGGGTGGGCACCCGTTCGATGTGGGCATCCTGAAAGTCCCTCCAAAGTGCAAACCATGGCCCATTCACAGTCACTCGAGCCAGTGGGAATTCTATTGTGTCATTTCAGGCAAAGGGAAAATGAGACTCAAAAGTGGGCTGGTCGAAATATCTGCCGGGGATTACGCGGTCTGTAAACCTGGTGAGGCCCACCAGATCATCAACGACTCGAACAAGGACCTTGTAATCCAGATCATTGCGGACAATCCGGTATCGGACATCATCGAATATCCGGACTCCGGTAAGTGGGCAATCAAACCCGAATCTCGCGTGTTCCGAATGGAGCAGGTAGACTATTTCGACGGCGAAGAATAGTCGACCTCAGATCTTTTCTCCGGCATTGTCTGCCGGAACCTCCAGAACTTGAGAGTTCAGGATCGCGTCCGCGATATCATTGAGGATCTCAGGTCGATCATAAAATTTATTCTGGATCCGCTCTCTTGCCTGCTGAACGCGTGCGACTTCGGATTCCGACACTTCATGCACCTTTGCGAGCAGGTCTGTGGAGATCTCCACCTTGTCTCCACTTTGAACAGACGCATCCTTCTTTTTGGCGCTCTGATCGGACCTGAACGACCGAATCTCCTGGCTGACCGATTCGATTCTCATACCATCACCTGTCTTTCTTGATTCCCGTTTGTCTTGTCTACAATGCCCCCTACTCTAATTTATCGGCCAAATGCAGCAGTTCTTGAAAGAATTGTTCGAAATTCAGAATAGAGAGGCTTCACCGATCTCGAGATCCATTGCAGATTCGCCAACTGCAGAGGTCAAAGACCAACTTCCATGACTTCACAATACCCTCAAAGCTAATAATAACAGTGATGTATTTGAGATATCGCAAACGTGTTCACTACAATCTATCCTGACACGCCCCCCGTCCCTCGCCAGTATCCATTCCTGATTCTCCCGTCTTGTAAACCGCAACACCGTTGACTATATTGGATCGCGCGCAGATGGCCTTATACCGATAAGAAGCATTACGCCTGCCATTTGCCCGATGTACATTTATGCGATGCTCCGACCTTGCCAATCGAGACAAGACATGCCGGAATTGCCCGATATCACCCTATATGTCGAAGGCTTTGGAAGAACCATTTTTAATGAACCGATAGTCGGCATCGACCTACGAAGCCCGTTTCTGCTGAGATCGGTTGATCCGGGAATATTTGAGGTGAAGAAAAAGGCAGTCACCGGATTCAGAAGGATTGGAAAAAGAGTAGTCTGGGAGTTGGAGGATGACCTGTTCATGGTCTTCCATCTCATGGTAGCCGGTCGATTTCACTGGAAACCTCCAGGAACCCGAAGTGGAGGCAGGAATCATCTGGCGAGCTTCCATTTTCCCCACGGAACCGTCACACTCACTGAGACCAGCACCAAAAAGCGGGCGTCACTCCACATCGTCAAGGGTGAGGATCAACTTCAAGAACACGATCCAGGGGGCCTGGAGGCCCTGGAATCCGATTTTCAAACGTTCAGGAATCGTCTGTTGAGCGAGAACCACACCTTGAAACGGGCACTCACAGATCCAACCCTGTTCAGTGGCATTGGAAATGCATTCTCGGATGAGATACTCTTCGAAGCCGGACTTTCTCCCATCATCTGGACGAACAGACTCGAAGAAGAAGAAATCGAGCGACTGTTCGAATTCACCCAATCGGTACTTACCGACTGGATCGAACGACTGCGATCGGAGACCGGGGAAAAATTCCCCGAAAAAGTAACCGCATTTCGGAAGCAGATGTTTGTCCACGGACGATTCCGAAAGCCCTGCAAATCATGCGAAACCGAAATTCAGCGAGTGGTCTATTCCAGCAACGAAACCAACTACTGTCCAAGGTGTCAAACCAGCGGCAAGGTTTTGGCGGATCGATCCATGTCACGCCTGTTGAAAAAAGACTGGCCCCGTTCCATTGAAGAGTTGGAACTCAGAAAGCGATCAGGCACAGAAAAGGCGTCCTGAGCAGATCACCGTCTCGAACCACACCATCTGAAAGTCTCCAGAGTACAAAGGTGTTACATGTCACCCAAAAACGGCTACCTCCTTCATGCATTTCAAAAAGAGTCGGGTGGTCGCACCACGCTTAGCTGCTTCGGTCGCATGCAGACCGGCGAAACATTCAGCTTCATCTCCACCATAAAGCCCTTCTTCTACATACGCAAGTTCGACATGGAAGCCGTCCGTGAAACCGTTTGCACCTATCCGGGATTCGGTGCAAGCGATGCCACCTATAGAACCATGGATAACAACCAGGTAGGGTGTATTTGTGCGGACAAATCCCGTGACCTGGCTGCCATATCGGATCGGCTACAGCAGAAAGGTATTCGCACATATGAGTCAGACCTCAGCCCGGAACGTAGGTTCTTGCTCAGTAAGGATCTGGGCAGAATATTTTCAATAGAGGGTGTCTGGGAAAGTCAGGATAGGGTGGAGAGATACTATCTGGAACCGGAGCTCTCCCCTTCTGTAACAGACTGGACACCTGATTTAACGGTAACTGCACTGGATATCGAAACCACTGAACAGGAAGAGGTTTACGCAATTTCCCTGGCCACCTACCGGATCGATTCACCCGGATCCAGGCACGAACGTGTACATATCCTGGGTGGAAACAGCAAAGGAGTTGTCCACGCGCACCAGGACGAAAGACGCCTGCTGAGCGCATTCACTCAGGATATCCTGCAAATCGATCCAGATATCATCACAGGCTGGAACCTGATCGATTTCGACCTTCCCGTTCTCAGAAAGAGATTCAGGCACAGAGGATTGCGGTTCAGTTTGGGACGAACGAGGGATGAATCCTGGATTCGCCAGGGCGAGAACTGGGGTGGAAGCCAGGCCACGATTCACGGCCGGCAAGTCCTTGACGCCATGCACCTGATCAGATCCACTCAGCGTCGCTTCGAGGACTATCGTTTGGAGACTGTCTCACAGGCCATCCTGGGGCGAGGCAAAACACTCAGCGCTAACCAGAACCAGAACACACAGGAACTGCTGCTGACCACCTACGCGAGTAATCCAGAGGCGCTTGCGGAATATTGTCTGGAAGACGCTCGCCTCGTCGCAGACATCCTGGTGAAGGAACGTCTGATTGGACTATACCTCAAGAAAAGCATGCTTACTGGCCTGTCTCTTGAACGATCGACCGGAAGCATTGCGGCATTCGATGCGCTCTACATCCGCGCCCTCCACAAGAAGGGGATGGTTGCACCTGCCGTCGGTGTAGACAGGGCCACCCAGGGGTCGGCCCCTGGAGGATTGGTATTGCCGCCGCTGCCAGGCCTGTACAAGAATATCCTCGTCATGGACTTCAAGAGCCTCTACCCGTCCATTATCCGAACATTCAACATTGACCCGTTGGGATATGTGGCGCCGGGAGAAACCCAACCCGGAGAAGATTATATCGAAGCCCCGAATGGAGCCCGCTTTAACAGGGAGCCGGGAATACTTCCGTCAATCCTGGAGGAACTGTGGAATAGTCGTGAGATCGCCAAAAGTGAAAACGACGAGGTCGGGTCATACTCCTACAAGATCCTGATGAACTCCTTTTACGGCGTCCTGGCCACGGGCGCCTGCAGATTCGCAAACCCCAGGGTTGCAGGGGCAATCACCGAACACGGGCACCGGCTGCTGAAATGGACGCGGGACCTCCTGGAACCATGTAACCTTAAGGTCATTTATGGAGATACGGATTCTCTGTTCATCGACCCCGGATTCAAAGAAGATATAGAACCTGGTATCGCCTGGACAAGAGGCACAGAAATTTGCGAATGGATAAATCGGGAACTGTCATCCCACATCGAGAAGGAATATCGGCTCCCATCGAGGTTGGAACTTGAATTCGAGAAACTCTTCCGTCGGTTCTTCCTCCCGTTCAGCCGCGGAGAAGAGTTGAAAGGACGTGCTAAAGGCTATGCGGGGCTGCTGTATAATACCAATGGCGAGCATCTCGAAATCACGGGAATGGAAGCCGTAAGGAGCGACTGGACAGACCTCGCTCACGACGTGCAGCGGGATCTTCTCGAAATGATTTTCCACGACGTTTCCGCCAACATCATTGAAGACCACATATGGGACCTGGTCAGTTCCGTTCGAAGGGGCGAGAAAGACGGGGAACTCGTCTACAGAAAAAGACTGCGGAAACCGGTCGACAGCTATACGAAAAGCTTGCCACCTCACGTAAAGGCTGCGAAGCTGCTTGCCAATCCCTCGGGCACGATCAGTTACCTGATCACCCGCGATGGCCCTCAACCCATGGGCAGCGTAACCAGCCCGATTGACTACAACCATTATGTAAACAAACAAATTGCACCTATCGTGAACTCCATTGCGCGCGTGGCCGACCTGGATGCGAACTCGGCACTGCTCGGCGCGCCATCGCTGTTCAAACTATAGCACGCATAACTTCAATCACCCTGTCTGCGATCACATGCCAAGAAACCCGAATCAAACACGTTCCAGCACGCGCCGTCCGAGACCCGAGTTGACCAATGATTTCTCGTGGTCCCCGTCGCGCCACCGGCTCTTTCAGGAGTGCAAGCGTCGGTATTTCTACAACTACTATGGGAGTTGGGGCGGTTGGGACAAGCGTGCAGATAAACAGACACAGCTTCTGTACAGACTCAAAAAAATGACAAACCTTCCCATGCTCGTCGGGACCCTTGTCCACGAAACGATCAATCAGATCCTCCTCGACCTCAGGAGAGCTCAGCCGGTAGCAGTCTCTACTGCCGTTGAACACACGATAGGCAAACTCGACAAGTGCCTCGCCGAATCGGAACGGGGAGACTGGCGGGACAGCCCCTCGAAGTGCACAAATCTATTTGAGCACTATTATGGGGATACACCTTCTGAAGATGATCTGGATAGAATCCGGGATCGCATCGTCAGACTCCTCGAAGCTTTTTACAGCTCCCCTATCCTGGACCAGCTTCGTTCGCTTCCGGGTTATGGGTGGGTGACTCAGGAAGCCCTGGACAGCTTCACATTTGACGGGCAGAAAATATGGGTCAGTCTGGACCTGGCCGTGCGGGAAAGAGACTTGATGTACATATACGACTGGAAAACAGGTAGAGAACGGGAAGCCGACAAGACCCAACTCGCGGTATACGCCATGTTCGCGACTGAAAAGCTGCACGCTTCCCTTTCGGAACTGACACTCCGAGACTTCTATCTGGATACGGGGAAAGTGGTATCCGTTGAACTGGAGGCCAAAACTTTAGAAGAAACTGGATCACTCATCCGGTCGAGTATTGCGCAAATGCTGGAGAACCTGGACGACCCTGTGGCGAATAAAGCCTCGAAAGACCGGTTCCCGATGACGGACGACACGGAGAAATGCAGACAGTGCCCGTTCAATACCGTGTGCTTCCCGACACCCGTCAAGGTCACTTCATCCGAGCCGGCTCAGCAGTTGACATTGTCCTTCACCTGACGCACTATTCTCAACGCTCTTCTCACAGATTACAGAACAGGTACTTGGGAGACTGAACATGAGCACCAATACATATACCGTCGCTGACCTTTGCGGGTCGGCTGAAATCGGAGATACGGATCGCATCTCGGAGATCCTGGGTCGGAACCCGGAGCTTGTGAATGTTTGTGTGGCAGAAAACGACGAGCACAGGGCGCTGCACTTCGCGGTTCTCAACCAGCATACCGAGGCCGTTCGCATGCTGATGGAAGCCGGAGCGGATCCGGGTTCGGGAATCTATCCCCACAGGGATGCCACCACACCCCTGGTCATGGCAGAGGAACGAGGATACGACGACATCGTCACAGTCATCCGTGATGCTGACGAGAAACTGAAGCTGGCTGCCTGCAAAAACATCACCATCAGTCAGGAGAACGAATCCCTCTTCAAGGCGGTGGACGAAGGCCGGGATGCCGATGCAATCGTGATTTTGGATCAGAATCCGGATCTGTTGGACGCGTGCCAGAAGAATGGAGGCAGTGTCATATACACATCGGCCAGTCGGGGGCGATACGCCCTGGTGCAGGAGCTCTTAAAGCGGGGAGCGGATATTACCCACCTCACACCGAGTGGGGCCTCTCCACTCGATGGTGCAGTCCAGAACTGGCGCGGGAAGAATCGGCCCGACAACTACTTGTGCTTGCTGACTGCGGGCATGCTGCTTCAGGCAGGCTGCCAACTCTCGCTGGAGAGTGCAATCGCCATTGGGGATATTAATTTCGTAAAGGATTTCGCCGGGAAATCACCGGAAAGATTCAAGCGTGATGAGGAAAACAGAGACGGGCTGCTTCAGATTGCTGTCGCCAACGATCAGATAGGCATCTTGAAACTGCTGCTTGGATTGGGCTTGCATCCGGATGACAGACACCGGCTCAAAGAGTACGAAAACAGGCCCTTTAGTTGGGGTGAGCCCCTGGCAATGGCTGCGGGAAGTTCGAGATATGAAATTGCACATATTCTGCTGGAGGCCGGTGCAGACCCGAACCCCAGCATCTACGCAAGCGGCAATGCGGTGTCACAGGCATACAACAATCGGGACAAGAAGATGCAGGGCCTGCTCTTCAGATACGGCGGCACTCTGGAACCCACATTTGCGGGGCTCGAGGGAGAAACTGCGGCTGCCGTGCTGGCCTTGCAGCATGACCCGAATCTGGCAGGAAAGCTCTTATGGGCAGCTGGATGTGGCGGAGATATCGATCTTGCGGGCGCTTGTCTCAGAGTCCTCGACTGGGGACCTGACGATTCGCAATGGTTCAACAGTCTCGAACAGCCGCTGAGAATCTGGAGATGCAATCCCCACCGAAAATACCCGGAATACGATCGATCGGTCTATCCCGAAATCTTCAAAATGATCCTCCAGCATGGTGCGAATCCAAACATAACCGGTAGATTCGGATATCGCCTTGCCCACCGGATCGCGGCCTGCGGCGCAGTTTGGGGAAAGCCCATCATGACCGAGGAAGAGCGTGTCAAATTCGCCTCTATCCTTCTGGATTTCGGTGCAGACCTCAATGTCACCGACGATCTCTTGTTGTCCTCCCCTTTGGGATGGGCTGTTCGGTGGGGAAGATATGAACTTTCGAAACTGTATCTTGAACGTGGTGCGGATCCTGCGCTATCCGGGGAGGAATGGTCGACGCCGCTTGCCTGGGCTGCGAAAAAGGGACACAAGGAGATCGCACAACTTCTCGAATCATATCTCTAACACTTTGACTTTACGAAACCGGAACAGTCACCCCTTCAAAATCTGAACAACAAACCCGCAGGGAGATCCAAATCGTGGCCACAAATCCCTATATAACCCCCGCCTTGTTCTCCTTCTTGAAAGATCTCAAAAAGAACAACAATCGAGATTGGTTTCAGGAAAACAAGAATCGCTACGAACAGCACGTACGAGAACCTCTGATTGGATTTGTCGAGGACTTCTCCGAACATCTCTCCAAAATCAGCTCTCATTTCCTCGCTGACCCCAGGAAAGTAGGTGGTTCTCTTTTTCGCATTTACCGGGATGTGCGCTTTTCGAAAGACAAGAGTCCATACAAGACACATGCAGGTGTACACTTTCGCCACGAACGGGCGAAAGATGTGCACGCGCCAGGGTTTTATCTCCATCTGGATCCAGGCGAAGTGTTCATTGCAGCAGGGATATGGCATCCTGACACCCCAACACTTAAACTGATCCGTACCGCTATAGTTGAGGATCCTAAGGGATGGAAGCGCGCGACAAAGTCCGGTACTTTCAAGAAGCATTTCACCCTTTCAGGTGAATCGCTCAAGCGTGCGCCTGCGGGATTCGATGCCAATGATCCGCTTATCGAAGACCTGAAACGTAAAGACTTCATCGGCGTCACAGACCGCTCTGTCAAAGACGCCACCGCGCCTGACTTCATGACGGAATTCGCCAAAACCTGCAAAGGGGCAATCTCGTTTACGAAATTCCTCACCGGAGCAATTGGCTTGCCTTTTTGATGCCGGCACATTCAGGAACAATCCGAATTCATCCGAACAGGATCCCGAAGTTTCCAATAGAATCCTGTAACTTAAAAGTGCTTCGCAGCTATAGACTGAAATATAAGAAGGCCCCGGTTTCCACCAGGGCCTTCTTTCGTGAATAGAGATTACAGCAATTACTCCACCGATGCGGCGAGCTTCTCCAGGGTTCCTTCCCAACCGATCGTATGATGATCTCTGGATTCTGCAGGTGAGAATCCGGTGTGCGTCAACGTCACCTCCGTCGATCCTCCAGATTCACTAAACGCCACGGTAACCAGCGACTCGTCCTCATCTCCCACCCAAGACCACGTGAACACCAGCCGTTCATTGGTTACGACCTCCTTGAACTCGCCCTGAACGGTCATGTCGCCCATAGTCGCTTCTTTGACCTTTATGAAATAGGACTCCCCCACCCTGGGTGTGAAGTCCGCTTCCAGAACTTCGCAACTCTCAGGACCGAACCAGCCCGCAATCGCGTTCGACCAGGCACCATACACGGTCGCCACGGGCGCCTGGATCTGTCGTTTGACTTCCAGTGATATATCGTTCTGAATCTCGGTTGCCATGCCTTGCTCCTTTCGCTGCTGGTTTAAGATATACGTCTCCAGTGAATCCAGATTGCCTTCCCAGAAAGTCCTGTATGAATCGATCCATTCGGCCGCATCCAGCAAAGGTTTTCCCCGCAAACTCATCACATGTACACGGCCTCGGCGTGTCCGTTCCAGAATCGAGGCCTTTTCCAGAATCTTCAGATGCCTGGATATGGCCGGGAGCGAAATCTGAAAATAGGATGCCAGCGTCGTCACATTCTTAGGCCCATCCTTCAGCAGGTCGATAATGCGGCGTCTTGTCCGATCTGCAAGTGCCCGGAATGTGTCATCCAGAGGTATTTCTAAATAGTTAACCATGTGGTTAAATATACTCATTCAAGAGATTTTGTCAATATTAGAACGCACGAAATAGCAAAAAAAACAAGCGGATGTCATTCATCCGCTTGTTGGAATACAACCTGGTCTCAAAAACGTCATCCTGAAACCAAAGGATCCTTTATTCGGCTTTCTTCATAGCCGTGGCATTAAGAACGATCCCCATCAGAAACCAACCCACAATGAGTGAGATCAAGGTGGCCAGCGTGAGTGAGGATGGATAACCGTACCAATTCCAGTACGGTACGCTAATCGCCAGCCAGGGGAGACTTCCCAGGAGTGTTACAAAAAATGTCCTGCTCCAGAACGTGCCGCCAATGAGGGTAAGCAGGTAGGAGGCCACCATCGCTGCCAGAATTTCCGAAAGCAACTGGGTCCCCATCTTGCTCCCGGACATCGGGTCCCAACCTTCAGGATAAAACAGAATCAGCCCGACGGGGCCTTCCTTATATTTCTCTCGCCACACCTGTTCACGTTCCGCCGGAGGCATCGACTGATCTTGACTGGGAAACATGTAAAAACCTGACAACGGAACTGTTTTCTTAAGGGCTTCTACGGTACTTTCTTCCTGAGGCAGGAAGCTGATCCCGGCGCTCCCGAGGGGAAGAGCCAGGTGAGCGATCATACCCCAGATAAATAAGACCAGCCCACCAATTAAACCGCCAGATACTATCCGCTTCATATTGTCTCCTCTGGTGTCTCGAGGTGTATAAACCGAATCAGGTTTAAAATTTGCCCGCGACAGTATAAATGATCATTATTCTGTTATCAATATGACTTGATCAAGTGCCTGGGATTCCACAGGATACAGAATGAACATCCTGTGGCGGTGATCGTCCCTGTTCCTTATATTCCTGTAAGACAATTCGACATATGTAAGCCATTTGCATACTATACATTTGTTCAGTATATTTCTTTCGTCCAGTTCATCAGTTCGTTCCCCGGAACTTTTCTGAAATGGTTTCGTTAACCACTGCGTAGAATGGCCATGACCCAGCCGGAGATTGGAGTTTCAACGACTCACCGTGTAGATGGGGCAAACTGTAAGCCTGGACCTATAATAAGCGCCGCACTGCAACGAAGGTGACCGCAGAATGCCGGCAAAGATTGCAAATACATAGACTGGAGGCTTACCACGATGTCCAAAGGTAAATTCGTTTGGTACGACCTGATGACCACAGACACGGCTGCGGCAACTGAATTTTATGAGAAGCTCACAGGTTGGGGAACGACTTCGTGGGACGGTGGAGAGGATTATACGATGTGGACCGTAGGGGAAACACCCATCGGTGGACTGATGGAACTGCCCAAAGAAGCCAGTGATATGGGGGCCCCGCCGCACTGGCTATCCTATATCCAGACCGACAGTGTGGACGACACTGTCACCCAGGCAGAAGGACTCGGTGGCACCACACTCAAGTCCGCCATGGACATTCCCACCGTTGGCCGATTTGCAGTTCTTGCAGATCCCCAGGGAGCTGCCTTTGCAGTCTTCACACCAAACGAGCCCATGCCGCCAAAAGGAGATCTGATGGAAATTGGAAAGTTCTCCTGACACGAATTGATGTCAGCAGATTCAGCCGCAGGATTCGAATTCTACTCCGCGCTTTTCGGCTGGGCCAAATTGGATACAATGGACATGGGTGAAGCGGGGATTTACCAAATGTTCGGACAGGGGGACAGTCCGCCGCTTGGAGGTATGTACACAAAATCGCCAGACATGCCGGGACCTTCTGCGTGGCTCAACTATTTCGTAGTTGAGGATGTACACAAGACGTGTGAATTGCTTCCGTCGCTTGGTGCCACCATCCTAAATGGCCCAATGGAAGTTCCGGGTGGCGATTACGTCGCCCAGTGTATGGATCCGCAAGGCGCAGCATTCGCCATTCACTCCCAGTCATCCAAAGCGTAGGTGAACGCTGGGCAGGTGTGAAAGTTCTTTACGGAAGACACAAGAGGCATTTGAGAAGTCCGGGGGTCGTTCGGATCCCTGGACAGGCCTCGTCCACGCCGTCAACAGTCCCACCACCAGGCGCGAAAGGCCCCAGGCCTGCGGTACGATGTCCGCCCGTCTGTGAGTTGACCTGGCAGGCTTATCCGATGCTCCGGGGATTCAAAGTTCACGGGAATTGCGCTGACTTGTCCGGTAGGAGGAGGATGGAAGATGGGTTGGGCAACAATCCTTCATTTCGACCTGGACGCCTTCTACTGTGCCGTTGAGGAGCAGAAGAATCCCAGACTCGAGGGGCTGCCATTTGCCGTGGGGGGGTCTCCCGATGGGAGAGGCGTGGTCGCTTCCTGTTCCTACGCAGCTCGAAGATTCGGGGTTCGCTCCGCGATGCCCACGGCCCAGGCCCTCCGCTTGTGCCCATCGCTCGGGATTGTGTCAGGAAGCCATCAGGCATACAGTGACACGTCTGCACTGGTAATGACACTGCTCGATTCTGTAACCCCCCTTGTGGAACAGGTATCCATTGACGAGGCGTTTCTGGATGTCACAGGATCAGAATCCTCAGGAGAGGATATCGCGCGTCAACTCCAGAACCGGGTCAACAAGGAGCTGGATCTACCCTGCTCCCTGGGCGTGGCGACGAGCAAGTTGGTGGCAAAGATCGCCAACAATGTTGGGAAAGGCTCTGCACAGACCGGTCTCCCACCCAATACCATCAACGTCGTTAACCCGGGAGAAGAGGAGGCCTTTCTTGCGCCCTTACCGATCGATGCCCTGTGGGGCGTGGGACCAAAAACGGCCCTGACGTTCAGAAACCTGGGTGTTTATACGATTGGCGATGTACTGCCGTCAGAACAGAGAATCCTGCAGGAATTTGGGGACTATGGAAGGAAAATACTTGATCACGCCAGGGGCATCGATACCCGCGAAGTTGAAACCGTTAGAGAGGCCAAATCTCACAGCCACGAGACCACCTTTTCTCGCGACATAGATGATCCCCGGGTTCTGGAGGGAACACTTTTGCACCTCTCTGAATCTGTGGGTAGAGACCTCAGACAGTCCGGAGTCCTTTGTCGGACGGTTACGCTAAAGTATCGACGTTCGGATTTTACCACCCTCACCAGAAGCATCACGCTTGATGAGCCGGTAAACCTCGACCTGAGGATCTTTGAAGAAGCCGAGCGGCTTTTTCAAAAACTCTGGCGGAACAATGAACCTGTCAGACTGCTTGGTGTGGGAGCAAGCAACCTGTTGGCAGATGGAACCCAATTGTCTCTTTGGGACACTTCAACCGGCCAGGTCCAGGACGCCATAGATTCGGTTCGGGAGAAGTTTGGGAATCTGGCGGTTCGCTGGGGAACTGAACGGAAGAGGGATGCCCTTCCAACAGATGAGACTAACCGGCTTCCTGCTCTGCCTGACGATTGACACCCAGATACTGAGCTACGTGGGCAATAATTTCCTGCTTGTCCTTCAACTTGAAAGGAATAGAGATCTTGCTGTCTTCTGCAAATTCTTTGATTTCTCTCAAGTTAAGCTTGTCCAGTTGCATTCCAGCCTCCTTTTGGGTTTGGTTTCACCTGTAATACAAGCAACTCGTATGCCGGGCTATATCGCACATATCAGTCGGAAAGTCGCTTCTGCCTCGTTTTCTTAGATTTTATGGTTCAACCCATCCTCATCGACGGTAACGTGCTATGGAAATGGGTCAATTATTGACCACCGGTTTGCTACTTATATGTCTCCTTGTGGGCTATTATTATCTCAAGCGCCTCAAGCAGAATGACGACAGAGTCAGCACCATGAGCCAATTGCTCCAGAGAATCCTCTCGGAAAACTCGCAGTTAAAGAGACAAATGAAATCTCTGGAAGAGAATCAATCGGCACTTCAGGAAGACATCCAGGGTGGAAAGATACGGGAAAAAGGATTCTGTGAGGAAATAATCGAACTTCGGGCAAGACTCGAGCGGGTTAGAGGTGACCGGAATGACGACCAATCGGAATAATTTTCTGCACCAAATCTTCAAGGATGCACGATGATCTTCGGTTCGCACCAATCCATAGCAGGAGGACCGTTCCAATGCCTTGATCAGGGGCAGGGAGCCACTTGTAACCGCATGGATCTTGAAGATGACAAACAGAATCTGAAGATGCTTCGATCGCTGATGAAAAAACCGGACAAGAAATCGTCGAAGTCCTGATTTCCTGAATTCGGTATGAACTCTGTTTTTGCCTAAGAAACCAAAAACGCCCACCTGTTGATTCCGGGTGGGCTGAATTCATGCCATGAAACTGTACGATTGTGGATCAGTTGGGGGCCTCTTGTTCGATCGCTACGTGAGTTGCGAAAACCCGTTTCGACCGGACAAAAACTATGCACAGGGTATCCTTCATATCATATATGTCGAGCATCCTGGAAACCTCCGGCAGACCGATCACGTTCCCAAGCTTGTCTGCTTCGGTCAAGAAATAGCTCATTTTCCCCCATTCCACGATTACCGCACAACGGGTTCCTGCACTGTGGAACTCACGCATGCCGTCCAGAATTTCACCGTCATCAACCACCCTCCCCATCAAATGCCTGGCTCTCATTTGTTCAGGAGGGGTGAACTGGGCGTACACAAAAGGTCCTTTTTTCGCCAGCCTTTCCAATTTCGTCATCTAGAGCCATTCCCACTTGCTTAAATCGCAGCTGGTCTCTCTAACGCAGGCCGCTCACCAACAGAATCTTCCACAAGATCTGCCAGATCCGAAGCCTCTCCAAGGTTCAGCAGGACTTCACAGTCACAATGTCCGCCTTGTTCGGACAGGAGGGTCAAATTTCGGTCGAGATCCTCTACACCCATCTGAGCCAGGATGCGTCGAGAATACCGATGGTCATGTGCACATCTCCAGCGAACCTCATCGTCGTGTTGAAATCTGCAACCTCCCTCTCCTGCCAATCGCTCCTGAAACGCATCCCATCTCGGGTGGAGCGGCGTGATCATATCGGGGTCGAACGGAATTGGGGAATCTGACATCTTATTGCTCCCGGGGAGGGTTGGGGAAAGATGGCAGACGATCGATGTGTCTACCATCGGGGAGCGTGAATATAAGATCGCTGGAAGTTCACCGCAAGCGGTTTGAAATGGTCGAGCGCTTTACTTCCCCATTCCCGTTCGTTGGGTCCGCCCACTAAGTGTTGCTGCGACATTCCCAAACAAAAAAATACCTAAAGAGTCTCAAGTTCTTGTCGATATAGCATGATGCAGGGGTAATCTACCCTAACTCGGGAAGACCATCATCACCCGGCTTCTGATAACGGGCGAGTGATGCCGAATGGTCAGGCCCTCTCCGAACAGTAGGAGCATTTTTATGCGACCGAAACGGGCGGAGGGGGCTTTTTTTCTCTGGTCCAGATGTCTTCTGACTACCCCTGGTTCCTCAAGGCATATTTCCGCCTGGCTTTATCCACCTCGACCTCCCGGTTGCGAGTTGCCGCCTGGGTAGTCAGAGACCCGATCAACTTTCTCGTGACGGCGGTCGTCTCCTCTACTGCCTGATGGAAGGCCTTCTCATTTGCCTTGGACGGACTCCTGAATCCGCTGACCTTTCTGACAAACTGCAGGCACGCTGCGCGAACCTCGTCATCGGTTGCGGGTGGTTCAAAATTGAAAAGCGTTCTGATATTTCTGCACATCCTGGCCTCCAGATCCATCTGCAAAAAGACCCCCGGATGAGAACCATCGGAGGTCTTGAGAAATGAACATCATGATTGACTACCCCACCAAACCCTTGCGGATCCTCGGCAAAAGCGGCTCGATCTTCATAACCTCTTCATCTGTCAATCACCTTGCTGGACCAGCTTCTTCAGTCCCTCTGTCGTATCACCAATTGGGCCCCCAGCCACGCCGATGGCAGAAAAACAAGACACCCTAAAACAAGGAACCAGACCGGATGAGGCAGCATCGCCATCGTAGCAATTCCCCCGGCCATCAGCATACCGCCCACGATCAGTCCGGGAACCACAGTCGACCTAGAAATCCACACCGCCAGGGCACTTCCCGAGCCGCTCCCGATCACCCAGCCAAGCAGCACAAAAAGCATACTGCCCACGGGTATTCTGTCCATATTCGTCTTAAGACTTTCGATATCTGTCGCATCTATACCTTGCGGCAGTGGAAACAGAATGTGGCCCACGCCTTCCACCATACCCACAAGCGTAGCCCCGGCAATCATCCCTACGATCACAGCTACAATCTTTCGCACGCTAATCCTCCTGTGTTTCTCGCACAGAATGCCTCAACTCAGCCAACTCCCCGATTCAGATACGGTTTGAGTTTGGGAGAGATATTCCACCGCTTCAGCTTGTTTTCCATCTCCCATCCATCGAGATCCTCAGTTCCCTCGAGCAACCGCGTTTCTTTGCCTTCCTTGATCGCCACAGGGGAACCGTTGCGATATAGAATTCGATTCGTAAAGAGGCTGGGAACCCGCTTGCCTGGCGTGATTACCCCGGTCAAGTTCAATGGATCCGCAGCACATATGGAAACCAACTGCTCCTCGTCTGCGTGTTTTCTCGCAGACCGAAGGATCGGAATCACCTCCGGCAGTGCGAACTGTTCACCCCAGACGCCTTCCACAAACCGGCCTCCCCTGATTTCACCCCGCGCCTCGAGCCTTCGGCATACGCGGACAATTTCCCGCCAGGGTGGACTCATTTCCTCGTGGTAGGCGATCTTTCGGAAAATCACACCATATCGTCGAAGCAAAGTGCGAACGATCCGCTCCACCGATTCCGATTCGGAATCCTCAGATCCTCCCGGCAGAAGAGACCATCTGCCCGCCATCTCCATACTAAAACTCGGGCTCTTGTTTCTTCCACGCCTCGAACGGTATTTCGAGTCCACCAGAAGAGCCCTCAGTCCGGTAAAGCTGTCCGACGTAAGCCTCCCCAATGCCACGAGCTCAGCGATGCCATCCTCTGCCTGGGCCTTCAAAAGCCCGGTTCTCGAAATGATCTCGTCGAAAAACAGAGCGCCACCAGCTTCCATGGCCTCCGCAACCTGGGCAGCATGTGAAGAGGGCTCGTTTTCTTGCGGAGTCTGCACCCAGAAGGTCAAATGCTGACGCGTAATCAAAGAAATAGGCGTCGTCTTGATCGGCCCGAAGAGTTGCTTACCATTTTCCAGGCGAGGTTGCCGAAACCTGCCCCACGCGATTCTCCCGGAGGCGCAAAGGGCATCGAGCCAGGTGTGGTCATAGCTCGTGAGGCGAACAGGCAGGATATCACCCTCCCAGGCTGCAGCCGGCGCTTCGAACCCCTCGAGCTGTTGGAGAAGCTCAAAAAGCGCCTCGATCCCCTCCGGCCGATCGCCCGAAAGCCGATGCCAGGAAAAAAGAAAACGCATATAATCTGCCGAGGAAACCGGTTGGATCTCTTTCCGCAGCCGGTCCAGCGTGTGCCGATGAATGCGGGCCAGCAGTCTTCGCTCGCACCATTCCACCAGCTCACAGCCCGGTGAGAAATGCCCCTGGATCGCGAACCCTTCGACCTCGAGTGCGATCAGTGCCTGAGCAACCACCCCATCAGACAGGCCCATCTCCTCGACCAGGTCCCGTTCCCTTACCGGGCCCAGTGCCTCGAGACGTGAACGAAGGATTTCGACCAGCGCATGCTCCTTACCGGGAAATCGAATTTTGACCTCATCGGGGAAATCAAATGCCGGCTGAAATTCGTGATCGGAATACAATTCGGCCATCTGGAGACTTCGCTCGGCGGAAACCCATACCCTGTGTTCACCCTTCACCAGCAGAGCCGCCCGCCCCACTCTCGAAAGCGCCCTGGCCAATTCCAACCAACTGCTCTCTCCATCGCCTTTTTCGATCTCGCGATCCGTCAGGTAACCACTCAGCACGAGGGCGTCGTGCAGCTCATCGATATCCCTTACCAGAGGCCAGGCCTGCGCCTTGACCGAATCGATCGACGCCTGGTCCAGCTTGCCGAGATCACGCGCCTCCGCCGGGTCCAGCCACCGGCGATTCCGAACGGCATTCACCCTGCGCTCCTCGAGCGGCGCGTCGTCCAGAAACGCATACGGCCGGGCATTTACAATATCCTCGGCGAGTGGAGAGGGTGACCTCAGATCCACTGGAACCAGTTCAGGTATGCCCGCCTGAATATCCCCGATCAACTGCTCCAGCTCATCGATATCCATAGCCTCGTATAGGCAATCTTTGATCGTCTGATCCACCAGTGGATGATCGGGAACCTCTCGCTCACCGGCGATATTCTCAAGACACGCGAGTTGATCCGGAAACACCAGTGCCACAAGATCCTCGCTCTGCATCTTCTGAAGTATCGCAGGAACCTTCTTACCTGCCTGACGACGTTGCACCGCCAGCGCATTCGTGGCATTCCACCGCCACCGCACCTGAAACATCGGAGAATCCAGAAGCGCCTGCGTCAAAACAGTCCGAACCGTTTGCTTCTGCAAATACTGAAAAACCTCCTCCAGACGGAAACTGTGGGTCGAACCCAGGGACAGGAGAATGGAATCTTCATTCGCTGCGGCCTGCAATTCGAAATTGAACTTCCGGCAAAACCGCTTTCGCAGGGCCAGACCCCACGCCCGGTTCAGTCGACTCCCAAAGGGCGAGTGAAGCACCACGTGCATATCTCCGGCATCATCGAAAAAACGTTCGACCACAATTCTGTTCTGAGTCGGCATACCCCCCAGAGCTCCCGCCGCTGCTCCCAGGTAATTCACGATCTGATCCGCTGCGGCTGACGATAGATCCAGATCATCTCTCAACCACGCCAGGGCATCATCCGCCCAACCCGCTTCTCCGATCACCCCGAATCGGGACGCCATTTCCTCTCTGAATCTGGAAACGGAAAATGAAAATTCGGTGGTTCTCCCGGGCGCTTCTCCCAACCAGAACGGGATGCTTGGCGCTGCCCCTTCGGCGTCTGCAACCCGAACCCGTCCGTTCTCCACTCTCAAGATTCTCCAGGAACTGTTCCCGAGCTGGAACACATCTCCGGCCATACTCTCGATCGCAAAATCTTCGTGCAATGTGCCAATGAATGTGTTGGAGGGTTCCAGATAGACATCATAATCAAACGTATCGGGAATCACTCCACCTGAGACCAGCGCGGTGATCCGCGCGTTCTTCCGCCCTCGCACCATTCCGTTCACCATATCGCGGTGCAGATATGCCCGCTTTCTCCCGGCTCGTGTCGTGAAACCATCGGAAAGCATACCCACCACGTCATCAAAAACCTTCCGCTCCAGATTTCGGTATGGATAGGCCTGCTTCACCAGATCAAACAGGTCATCCTCTGCATATTCTCTCGCCGCCACTTCCGCCACGATCTGCTGGGTCAGAACGTCTACCGGTTTATCCGGAATCACGATCCGGTCAAGTTCTCCCCGGTTCACTGCATCCAGCAAGGCCGCACACTCGACAAGCTCATTCCTGCTCAGTGGAAAAATTCGTCCCCTGGGCTCTCCTTCCACGGTGTGTCCGGATCTTCCCACGCGCTGGATCAAGGCCGCAATGGACTTTGGTGAACCCATCTGGCATACGAGATCTACGGAACCGATATCGATTCCGAGTTCCAGTGAGGCGGTGGCCACCAATGCCCGCAGCGTACCCGATTTCAGGCGTTGCTCTGCATCCAGTCGATGCGCTTTGGACATGCTGCCGTGGTGAGCCGTCACCATATGCGGCCCCAGCTTTTCTGTCAAATGATGGGCCATCCGCTCGGCCAGCCGTCTTGTATTTACAAAAATCAGCGTTGTCTGATGGCTGTTGATCAGAACTTCGAGTCGCGCATAGACCTCTTCCCAGACCTCGTTCGCCATAACGGCTGTAAGAGGTGAACCGGGAACTTCGATGGCCAGATCCATCTCCCGTTTGTGTCCAACATCTACGATCTCACAAGCACCATGGCTGCCAACCAGAAACTTCGCAACATTCTCGATCGGCTTTTGCGTGGCGGACAGACCGATCCGGATCAGGTCGCCCCGGGTAAGATTGTCCAATCGCTCGAGAGAAAGCGCGAGGTGAGAACCCCGCTTACTGCCCACCATCGCGTGAATCTCGTCCACAATCACAGTCTTCACATCAGACAGCATCTCCCGACCACTCTCGCTTGTCAGCAGCAGGTAAAGAGACTCCGGCGTGGTCACCAGAATATGCGGCGGATTCTTGATCATTTTCGTTCTGGCCGAAGCCGGGGTGTCCCCTGTCCGTACCATCACCTTGATCTCCACATCTTCCAGACCCAGGTTCGCCAACTCCTGCGAGATTCCGGCCAGAGGAATCTGCAGGTTCTTCTCTATGTCGTTGCTCAATGCCTTCAGTGGGGACACATAGACCACCTGAGTCTTTCGCTCCAGTCTGTCCTCCAGCCCCTGCTTCACAAGCTCATCTATGGTGGCGAGGAATGCGGCGAGCGTCTTTCCGGACCCTGTGGGCGCAGCAATCAAGGTGTGCGCCCGATTCTGGATCTCGGGCCACGCCCTCAACTGAATTTCAGTTGGAGATGCGAATGCTCCGCGGAACCATTCTGACGTCGCCCTGTGAAATCTGTCCAATCCCATCTCAACCCTCTATTGTGATCATTCTGTAAGGCGATTCCGAACAGTCCTCGCAGACTGTCGCTTGCCCCCGGCACCGAGCCTGGCTGCACCTCCCTCCAAGTCTGAAGGGAGACTGAAATGCAATAGCCTATCGGCGGAACTTTCCAACTGCTGCAGACCCTGTTTCCGCCGTGTGACATCCAATCTCATTACGACCTGCTGACATCTGTTCGATTTCTGTGCACTAACCATAGCCACCACGGCCAACTTGTCGTATTATTAGACGTCAACACACACAAAACAGGAGTCACTGTGGAAGTTCTGAAAGTCAAGCCGGTCCACCCGGATATGGGTCCCAAAGAGGCCAGGAAGCAGCTGCTTGAAATGCTGCAGCATTTGCCCGATGAACACGGCGTCTACATCATGCGTGATCGGGAAGGCATCATCATTTACATAGGCAAAGCCAAATCGCTGCGAAGCAGAACGAATTCCTATTTCAGGCCTCGCGGGTATGATGGCCGCCCCCAGTTTCGGGCGCTCGTCAGAAGTGTCTGGACAATGGATTACATCGTCACCGACACCGAAGTCGAAGCCCTCATTCTGGAAGCCAACCTGATCAAGACCCATAAACCCAAATACAACATCAATCTGAAGGATGACAAGAAATATCCGTTTGTCCGCATAACCAGGGAACCCTTCCCGCGAATCCTGCTTACCCGAGATATAGTCCGGGATGGATCACGCTACCTGGGTCCGTACTCCGATGTGAAATCGCTCCGGAAAACGCTCAAGTCGCTAAGCAAACTCTTCAAGGTCAGGAGCTGCGATTTCGACCTGCCCTGCAAAGCTGCCAAACTCTGTCTGGACTATGAAATCAACCGATGCGACGGACCTTGCGAAGGTTTCATTTCCGAGTCGGACTACGGAAAAATCATCGAGGAGGCTGTACTCTTCCTTACCGGACGACATAAAGATGTTGTCAGAACAATCAAAAACCAAATGAAAAGGGCCTCCGACGACCTCAAATTCGAAGACGCGGGTGCCCTCCGTGATCGGCTGCAGGCACTGGAAAATGTCACCCGACGGCAGAAAGTCGTTTCCCACGATCTCTCAGACTGGGACACGGTGGCGCTTGCCAAGGAAGACAACGAGGCTTGCGCCGTGATCATGGAAGTCCGCGATGGACGTCTCATCGGCCGCCAGCACTACTTCCTCGGAGGCGTACTACAAACCCCAATGTAGGAGGTATCGTCCAACTTTCTACGGTTATACTACAGCACCGCCAGCTTCGTTCCCCGCGAAATCAACCTCCGGTATGACACCGAGGACCGGGAGACCATCCTGGACTGGCTGCGTGACCGCGCCGAAGGATTGGTCGAAATCCGAATTCCCCAGAGAGGAGAGAAGGAACGCCTCCTGAGAATGGCGGAAAACAACGCAACCCTGCTCCTTATGGAGCGGAGACTGAAACGGGACAACCGGAAATCCCAGGTTACCGGAGCGGTAGCGGCACTTCAACGAGATCTGAAATTGAAAGTGCCCCCGAAACGCATCGAGGCGGTGGACATCTCGAACACCCAGGGCACAAAACCGGTGGCCTCACTCGTCTGTTTCGTAAATGGCAAACCTCTGAAGAAGGACTATCGCCACTTTCAGATTCACGGCATCGAGGGCCCGAACGATTTCGCCATGATGGAACAGGTCGTCACGCGAAGATTCAAGAGACTTCTCGAGGAAAATGGCGGATTTCCAGACCTGCTCCTGATCGACGGCGGAAAGGGACAACTGTCGAGTGCGGTAAAAGCGCTCCAGTCGCTCGGTATAAAGAATCAACCGGTGATTGGCCTTGCAAAGCGTATGGAGGAAGTCTTCCTTCCCGGCCACTCGGATCCCCAGAACATCCCCAAAGATTCGTCATCTCTTCGCCTGCTGAGAGCGTTACGGGATGAGTCCCATCGCTTCGCGGTCACCTATCACAGGAAACTGCGTAAGTTGGACACGATAAAGTCCGATCTGGACCTGATAGACGGCGTTGGACCCAGCAGAAGAAATCTGTTGCTCACCCATTTTGGATCCAAGAAAAAGGTCCTGAATGCCTCACAGGAAGAAATCGCCGCCCTGAAAGGCATAGGACCTAATTTGGCTGAAACTATCTACAGGAGTCTACACGGCACCGAAGAAACGGCTGCTAAATCTCAAAGCACTGAAATCTGATAAAACCCTCTGGAGGTACCGAAAACGGCGCCTGGACGCGATTTCATATCATCCAGGGTGAAATGTCCCTTAAATTCCCGACGAAGGACCTTTTTTACTTCCCTCAATGAACAGCTTTTCCAGAGTCGACCGTCAGAAGATTTTCGATATTCCATGTTAACTCCTCCTGAAGTTGATGATTTGCGTATTCATTTGTGCATCGTATACAAATGTATACCACTTTGAGCATCAGGTCAAGAGGAAAATTCATACATCACTTTACAGATCCCGATTCGTGCCTATATTATAGTAATAGAAGGAGTTATTGATCCAGGCCGCAAGCCGATTCGCTTCCTTCCCCTCCCCGGTGGCTTGCACAGTTCATCTCCCCTCCCTGATTTACAAACCGCCGAAGGGAGTAACCTCATGAAACCCACCGTCCTGGTGGTCGACGACAACACGGAAATCCGAACGATCCTTCGCGAATCACTGACCGACTCCTTCAATGTGGTCGAGGCCGGAAATGGCCAGCTGGGGCTAACTGAGGTGATGGTCGGCGATCACGACATAGACCTGGTGGTCACCGATCTGAATATGCCGGAATCGGACGGCTTTGGTTTGATAGAGAACCTGCCAGATGAACTCCGGTATATCATCATCTCCGGCTATCTCAAGCTGCCGCACTACAGCGGGGCCCTCAAAAAGCTGAAGCCGGCTGCTGTATTCGAGAAACCATTCGAGATCCAGACGCTCAGGGAAACGATCGCACAAACGCTTTCCTGAACGCCGAAAACAGGCAATACAAAAGGGACGGCCTGATAGATGTCGGACCGTCCCATTTCATTGAGGAGCTGCTTCCAGTGTCAACAGTTGTAATTATCTCAGATTCACACGGCCTGATCCGTCCGGAAATCGAACCCGTCTTGAAAACCACCGACCACGTGATTCACGCAGGTGATGTCGGATCAGATGAAATTCTCCAGAGGTTTTTAGACCTCAACGACCGAATTGTTTTCGTGAGAGGCAATGTGGACAGGGACGAAAGGGTCAACCAGCTTCCCGAAAGTGTGACCCTGGAGATAGGGGGATACCGCATACATATGGTCCACAATATCAACGAGCTGTTACTGGAGAGGGATCCACCGGATTTCGTTGTCTACGGCCACTCTCACATGCCGGCCGAAGAAATGAAGGGCGAGACCCGCTACGTGAATCCCGGTAGCATTGGCCCCCGCAGATTCTCCATCCCCATATCTTATGCATCTTTGGATCTCGATGGCGATCCGGTTTCTCTGCAATTCCACACCATCGATCCCTGACCTTCTCTTTATTCCCCGTTCGGCTCTGCAGTTTGATACCGCTCGATCACATCGGTGAGTGTTGCCTCTGACACAATGCTTTTGGCAAGCGCAGTGAATGTGTGGACGTGCAGCACCTCATCACCGATGAGCAGTTCCAATTCATGCTCCCCATCTGCGTTCACCGGAAATTCGATACTGGAAAGAACGTATGCGAAAATCTTCTTCTGTTCGAATTCCACTTCGGAAAACAGGGATTCGGACGCGGCATCCTTCACACGATATTTGACAGAGAAACTCGCCTGCGCCATACTGTCCGGGTGTCGCTGAAAAACCGCATACACCGTTACACGGGAATGCCCGCTTGCCGGTACGGTTATGGATGCGGGTGCGATAAATTCGAATGAACTGACTGCAAGACCTTGTTTGAAGACCTCGGAAAGGTTTCCTACCGACAATACGATATCTGTATCTTCCACGAATATCGACTTGCCGCTCAATTCCCTCGCCGACTCCATCATCTTGCCAAGCGCTGCTCTTCCCTGACAGACCACCTCCACGGAATGATCAACGATCACGACCTCTTCGGTCTCGTCTTCGTTCTCTTCTTCATCCTCGCCGGCTTCTGCAGGGTCGCTCAGTTCCTCGGCCTGCTCCTCAGTTGGCGATTTCACCTTGAACGCAGATGTCTGGTTCTCCCGACTGACGACTTTGAAAAAGTCTTCATCCCTACCCTTGAACCAGGCCTCTAGAGCCAGTTGCAGGTCCTCTTCTCCTTCAATAGCCTGTATCACCTTTTCTTGCATTTGTTCTGCACCTCGCGTGTCTTCACCGCAGCACTGTCCCCGGGACTTTCGCCGGGGTTGATCAATAATATGGCATCCCTGCTGTTGTGTCCAGTCCTAATCCATTATCGACACATGGCATCTTGTTTACTGTACATATGTATAGTATATTATGTGACAATTGTAAACCAGCACCGGAGCCATCACCGTGTCATCCAGCCCCCTTGGCCGATCCACCGGAGAGAATCCGCCAAACCGTTTTCAGCAATTCCATCTGGAAACTCATGCCGAGCCTTTGCGGCTTCCTACGAGATTTCTCCAGGACGCCTCACTGTCCATTCTTGCTGAAAATAACAGTCCTGATGTCCCTTTCACATACAGCGTCAACCCATATCGCGGGTGTGAACACGGCTGCATCTATTGTTATGCCAGACCCAGTCACGAGTATCTCGGCTTTTCCGCAGGTTTGGATTTCGAAACGCAGATTCTGGTCAAAAGGGATGCCCCCGATTTGCTTCGTAAAGCCCTCGGGAAGCGGAACTGGATTTCGCAATCCGTTGCCATGTCAGGGAACACGGACTGTTACCAGCCCGTCGAACGGAAACTCGAACTGACCCGATCCTGTCTCAAAGTTTTCCTCGACTTCCGCAACCCTGTCAGCATCATCACCAAGAACCACCTCATCACCAGAGACGCCGACATCCTCTCATCGCTTGCGGCCCAGGACCTCGTTCACGTAGTTCTCTCCGTCACAACACTGGACACCGATCTGCACGCCCGAATGGAACCCCGCACCTCCAGTCCACTTAAGCGTCTCGAGACTATACAGACCCTGTCTGAACTGGGGATTCCTGTTGGCGTGAACCTCGCTCCGGTCATCCCCGGCCTCACCGAAGCGGAGATCCCGGAGATCTTGCAGGCCGCCAGGGACAGAGGCGCTTCCTGGGCCAACTACATCCTTTTGCGCCTTCCGGGTCCTGTCAACTCCCTTTTTCAGGATTGGCTCAGCCGAAATTATCCCAACAGGGTCCATAAGGTTTTGAACGGTTTGAAACGTGTCCGGGATGGAAAGCTCTCCGACTCCAAATACGGATCTCGTATGCGTGGATACGGTGCCGGCGCAGATCTGCTTCAGAATTTTTTTGAAATGTCCAGTAGAAAAGCCGGGTTTGGATCCTGCGATCACGTGCTGCGTACGGATTTGTTCCGCTTACCCTCTGACCGACAACTTACCCTGGAATTGTGAGCCCATATCGGCAATGGTGCGGTACAAAGTGCGTGCAACGATCTTGCTCTGGTGCCCTGAAGGGGTGCTGCATCTTAGCCAGGGGTCCTTGGTCCCCTGGTTGGCCGTGTTGGAGAATGACCCAACCCACGACAATTAAGATCAATTTGCCGTCGGTAGACAAAGTGATATCAGTTGCAGGTTGAATGTCGGTGGAGGTAGTGTCTCGGTGGAATTCGCAGTCAGGGGCTCGCTCCTACGCGGTTTTGGAGGCATCGACAAGGCACGGGTCCATCCCCTGGATCCCTGGTCACTCGACTATTTGCTACGCGGACAGAATTTGGGCGAATTCGAAATACTGTTTTAGTTGGCGGATATTCTGGAGGGCATTTAGAATCGCTTTGCTCTGGTGGGTATTGGTGTACACCACGGCCACCTGACTCGCCTTATGCACGAGACCGATCTGGCCCTGAATACGGTCTTCGATCTGTGCTTCGGTATACAGATAATCAGCCCGTTCATCCCGGGCTTTTTTTCTGTTCGATCTCCAGGCCTGGTAATTCAACCCGTTGTATCGAACATACGCCTTCTCGGTCGTGGCATAGGACTTAAGGGGGAATACGTGTGACATAGGTGGAATCTCCACATTGCACACACCGATACCGTTGTTCTTCAACACCTGCAAGGGGTATGAATTGTGCCAGCTGGCGTGTCTGAATTCGATGTGCACATCGAAGTTTCGTTTCAGCGCCTCGGAGGCGATTTTTAGAAAATAATCCAGCGCCTGCTGACTTCTGTGCACGCGATCTTCGAGCTGGATCAAAAAACTGTAGAACTTCCCCGTCTCCACAATCGGCACCACAGCGGACATCAGCTTGTGCATCAGATCGATCTTGGGCAGAGGATCCCAGTTGTCCGTATGGGAAATATCCCTGTGAACCCGAACGGCGAACCGCATCTCCACCTTGCTGTTTTTCTCGAGCTCGTCGAAGAACGCAAAAGAGGGTTCTTCGGTAAACGTGCGATTGATTTCAACAAATGAAAAATACTTCTGATAGAACCGGAACCGATCCAGATCTTTCCCGGATACGGCCGTTTTTTTTTCGGGTGGATTGAACCCGTCCACCCAGTCGTCATAACTATATCCCGCCACCCCTACCCAAAATCCGGAACTGGTGATATCAGGTGGTGGTGTGATAGGCTTCCATGTCTTCATCTGTCCTGGCATCTGTAAGAATGTTGAGATAAGACCCATTCAGTACACTGTTAAAACCCATCTTTTCCCGGATACGGGAAATAGCGTAGGTCCGGTGTCTGAACTTTCTTGCGCTGTTGCTTTCAAACAAATTCAACTGGCCATTGTCTGCCAGTGGACTCCTTACAACTACACGAATCGACTTGATTGCGATCCTGCGCTGATACAGTTGTTCGAACGTCTCCACAACAGCGGGCATCAGCGCAGAGAACTCGTTGGTAGGACCTCCCAGGTTAACGGTCTTCCGTGTCGTCCTGTCATCAGAATACTTCAGGATAACCGTCACGCGCTTCGTCTGCATACCGCGCAACTTCAACTGGTGGCTCAATTTGTCGGAGATCAGCTTCGCATATTGTTTCAGGCGCGAGAAATCATTGATGTCCCGGTTTAAAACAGATTCTACCTTCACCTCGCGCTTTCCCTGCGCCTGCGGAATCAGATCTACCCCTCTCGACAGACTGTAAAGCACCTCTCCCTCTTTGCCCAATCTGCAAGCCAGGGATTGACGACCCAGATTGCGCACTTGCTTCACAGTCTGTATGCCATATTTTTTGATTCGCTCCCGCACCCCATCTGAAATTCCTGGCAACATCTCTACATCCAGAGCTTCCAGCCTGTCTTCCTCATCGCCGGGATTGCATATTTCCACGCCGGATGGACACGCCAGTGTTGCCAGCAGCTTCGCCAGCAGCTTGTTCAACGAAATACCGAAGGCGATATCTGTTAGCCTCACCTTGTATCTGATTTCGTCCTCCAGCTCTTCTGCAATGCACTTCGGATTTTCACTTATCCACGCGCCGGAAAAATCCATCAGACACACACCGGAATCCTGCACACAAAACTCCGGAGTATATGCCTCCAGGATATGCGCCATGTCTTCGCGGGCGGTCGCCTCCCACCGGTCATCGTACTGAACCATCTTGACCTCGGGAAAGTTTCTGCGGATCACACGAACAGGTGTGTCCGGCATGACCCCCAGGTCTGCAGCAACGGGAGAACAGGCCGATACGGACGTCTTGTGACTTTCGGAATGCTGTTTCACAATCACAAACGGCGTATTCAGAAATCTGGGATTGTACGCGGCAAACGCCTGGGCAGCGAACTGATCTATCACAACGCAGAAATACATCGCAGATACTCTCCACTGATCAAGCGGCTGCAACAGGCTCGATATCTTCATATGTATAGTTCTGGAACGAACCCTGGAGACGATTCGAAGCGAGTTCGAAGTCGACCTGGTTCGGACGCCACTCTGCTGCCTTGATGGATTGGGCCTCCAGCGAAAATGTGCCCCAGTCCTCGATAATTCTCCCCCAGATTTCATAGGGACCCGGTTTGGCCAGCACATCGCCAAATCGCTTGTAGCTCCTTGGCCAGAACAGTACGTCCACCGTACCCGTCTTGTCCTCCACCGAAAGAAACTGCATCGGCTTTCCCGTGCTGGTCACATGGATTCGCTCCGTAACCGGCCAGCCGAATACCTTTACCCCTTTGCCCACATACTTGTGCGCCTCATTGGCAGGGATGGCCCCCCTGGATCCGGGATGGAGATCCAGAATATCCAGGATATCGCCCGAAAGCATAAATCCCAGAAGATGCAATTCGTTCAGACATTTTTCCGTGAGCGTATAATCATGAAGACCGGGGTGTAAATCCCTCAGGCGGGCTGAAAACAGGGCCGATTCGCACGAACTCCCCTTCCCGTAAATCCCGTCCAGCAAATACAGCATCTCCGGCTGGCTCATGCCGAAACCGTCGAACGCGCCAACAAGGATGAGTTTTTCAACTTCGTGTCTGTCGATCTTCATTCGTGTGATGAAATTCTCCAGATTGTTGAACGGCCCTTCGCGTTCCCGTTCGAGCACAATCGCCTCCTGACTTTTTTGTGCCAAACTGCGAATGTCCATCAACCCGGGCCGAATCCAGTTGAACTTGCCCCAGTACTTGATCCCTGACTCGTTGACCTGGATGGGGAGAATACGCACGCCCCATCTTCGCGCCTCGTTCAGATACGCATCACGAGTATAAAATCCGTGATTGTTGCTGATAACCGCCGAGAGAAATTGTGCGGGATAATACGCCTTCAAATACGTGCACTTGAAGGACAACTGTGCATAACTCGCGCTGTGAGATTTACAGAAACTGAATCCATAAAAAGAACTCACACGTGTCCACAATTCCGTGGCCTGTGCCTGTGTGAGTCCCTTGTTGCCCATACACCCGGCGATAAACTCCTCGGCTGTCCGCTTCCATTGTTCAGACGGTACGTCACCTTCGTGCAGACTGTTCATCATCTTCCGGACGCTGTCGGACTTCTTGTAACTGAGCCCGGCGATGTGGTGACAGATCTTTGTCACATCCTCCTGGAATGCGCAGACATCGTGTGTCTCCTTCAGAATCGGTTCAAGCGAAGGATGCAAAAATTCCCAGTCCTTGATACCCGCTTTCATCTTGCGATGGCGATCTATAAACACACTGCAATACGATGCGCCGGCCGGCCGAACCAAACTCGATGTAATTGTCAGCTCTTCGAACGTCTGTGCCTGAGCCTTTTTGTTCAGCCGTGTCTGTGCGGGACTTTCGATATAGAAAATCCCCTTTGTTCGCCCCTTGGCGATAATGTCCTGGACCAGGGGATCGTGATAACACTTCTCCAGATCCCACACATTCGGATCCGGCAAAGACTGGTCCTTGATCTGGCTCAAGGCATCTCGCAAAACGGAAAGGGAACCGTTACCCAGCACATCGAACTTGATCAGCCCGAGCTCATCGATCCCATTGTGCATATCGATCTGCGTGATGACACGGTCCTTTTCCCCTCCCGACCGTTCCAGCGCCACGTGCCGCCAGATGGGATCATTGGTAATCAGGAGCCCTCCGGGGTGCTGGCCCAGAAAACGAGGCCTCCCTTTCAATGTCTTCGCAATTGAACCGATGCGATCGAGTTCCGAATCCCCAAGCCGTTCATTCCCTGTCTTTTGACTCTTCATAATCTGTGTGATCTGCTCTTCGCTGTACCCGTACACCTTGGCCGTTTCCCGAAACGCGGCCCTGCGACGAAAATGATTCGTCGTGCAGGTAATCGCCACCCGATCCTCTCCCCACTTGTCGATGATGTAATCGATCACCCGGTCTCGCTCATCCCAACCGAAGTCGAGATCTGCATCCGGAGGTGAAGCCCGGTCTTCATTCAGGAATCGCTGAAAATAAAGATCATATCGAATGGGGTCCAGATCACTCACCCCGAGATTGTAGAATGTAATGGAATTGGCAGCGCTCCCCCTCAAAACCGAGCAGTCCTTAGGTCTTCTGTAGACATCGCTCAGTGTCTTGTTGGCCCAATCCCGAATATCTTTCACTATCAGGAAATAGGACGGATAACCCAGCCTGGAGATGACCTCCAGTTCCATTTCCTGAATCTGCTTCGCACGGGCATACTCACCGGTGCCGCCATAATTCTGCTCCAGCCCCTCCATGGCAAATTTGCCCAACAGTGTATCGGGTGTAAACCCCTGTGGTACATCTATTTCAGGAAGAATCCACTCGTTGAGACCCAGCATCACATTGCATTGGTCGGCCAGCCGTTTGGTATTCAAAACGGCTTCCTGATGGTTGCAAAAAGACCGTTCGATCTGCCCGGCAGACATGAAATAGGCGCCTTCCGAGGCGATCTCCTCCGGCTTCAGTCGTGAACGTGTTGACGAAAGGCCGATGGCGGTCAACGTCTTGTGCAGATCCCATTCTGACGCATGCAAAAAATAGGAATCGTTGGAAACCATCAGAGGAACGCCCAGCATCCCGGCTTTTTGTTCAAGCACTCTGCTTCTCTGCCTGGTAAGTCCTGAATTATTAATCAATTCGCCGTATAAATTCCCACGATTCGGAGTGGCTGCGATCAGCTCGAGAAGGTGGGGGAAACTGGTGAAAAAGAACAAATTGGGCCACGCCTTTTCGAAAATCCGGGCATAGCTGAACTGCGGATCGAGGTGCCGACGCGTGATCACCTCGCAAATATCTCCGTATCCTTCAGCATTTTTGGCCAGAAGCACAATGTGCTCATCCGGTTTTTGCGGACTTGTAAGCTCCACACCCAGAATGGGCTTGATGCCCTGCTGCACACATTCCAGATAAAAGAGAATCAGACCGCTCATCCGGTCCGTATCTGTTAGCGCAACTGACTGCATACCAAAGGCTTTCGCCTGATTCACAAGTTCTTTAACCGTAGAAACACCGGCGTGAAAAGAGAAAACCGAGTGACAATGCAGTGGAACGAACTCGACCATGGGGAGTCTCCATTTTTTAAAAAAAATAGTGCACATATGTATACTATATCTCTGGTTTCATGTCAAGAAAAAACCGATCTTTACCTGGTTCTTTCGAACAGGCAAAGATCGGCAATTTGAGGTTTCATCCCGAAGATATCCGATCCCGCAGGATGTCTCATCCACAAAAAAAGGCCGCCTTCGAAAAGGCGGCCTTTCGAGTCCTTCTATTTCAACCCTGCATTACTTGAGAAGGAGCATCTTGTGCACCTTCGTGAATCCGGCAGTATCCATCTTGTAGAGGTAAACACCGCTGGCAACTGACCTGTCCAGACGATCCATCCCATTCCATTTTACGGTGTAATATCCGGCCACCTGGTGGTCATTCACCAGGGTTTGGACCTCCTGGCCAAGAACATTGTAGATCCGCAATGAAACCTTACCCGCCTCCGGGACCGCATAGCGAATGGTCGTAGCCGGGTTGAAGGGATTCGGGAAATTGTGCTCGAGAGTGAACTCGTCAGGCACCAGCGAGAGGCGATCGCCCAGATGCTGCACCTGGTTGAGATTGAACTTGCCGTCGATCAGGATGCCTTCTCCGATCCTGAGCAGATCACCCTGGGGATGATCGTCCAGCAGGCTGAACCGCAGCCTGGCAATACGCCCTTCACCCTCCGCGGCATTGCCCGATGTGATGGCATTGGCAAGAAGGATCTCGCCCTTTTCCGCATCGTGAGACAGTGTGCCGAACACCTCTGCGAGTTGACCATCCATTGTGAGAAGATTCTCCTGACCAGCCGATGCTGAATTGAACCGGAGAACAGCAGGATCGTAGTCGATCCGGATGGCATAACCCTGTAAGTTAGACGCGTTGGAGGCCACGGCATCGACCAGAAGGACAGTACCTGCCTCGGTAGACGTCGGCCGCCCGACCAGCTTCAGGTGGGTGGAACTGTCCAATCCATATACAAGGGGCACCGCGGGCACGATCTTGCCACTTGCACCCTGGATATACTTGCGACCGAATCTCTGTACGAGCTGGATAAAGTCCGCCAGGTTCACCTGGTCATCACCCGTGATATCGGCGCCAGCGTTGAATCCGTCGTTGCCTAATTTCTTTCCAAAACTCTGCACCAACTGAATAAAATCTGCCAGGTTGACCTGGCGGTCACCTGTGATGTCTGCCGGAAACTCCTTGGCATTTGCATCGGCTGTGAAGTTCCCCGTCAACGAGGCACTGTCGAAGGTACCGTCGTTTGCGACCACTTTGTAATGATACGTCACTCCGTCGTCAAGCGTTCGGCTGACGGTGAATGCCGTGACCCCGGAAGGATCTCCCGATCCGGTACCGGCACCCCCGGCAACACCTGTTTTGATGACCAGGGCATCTGCAAATGTACTTGAGCTGGAAACCTGGAAGCTGTAAGACAGACTACCGGATGCAGTGCTGTTGTTGATGACCACTGTGGGACTCAGACCGTTACCCTGGACAAATGCAAAGGTCGGCGCCGCCGGCCCCTTGTCCGCAGCCGGCGAAATCATATCAGAAGATTCCGAAGGGGATCCCTGGAGTTGTTGGGAGCCCAGTGAAATCACCTGGTAGGCATACTCCGTACCGTTGGTCACGGTGCCATCTGTATAACTTGTTGCTGTCCCAAGCGTAGCCACGGGGGCGAACGCACCGCCGGCGGCTGACCGCTGGACGATATAGCCGGTGATACCCGAAGAGGCACTGGCTTCCCAGCTGACTCGAACGCTGCTGTTTCCTGCTGTGACAGATGGTTTCGCAGGGGCATCGGGAGTAGGCGTCTGTCCCTCGGCAAAAGTTGTAAAGGTTGCGGTCGTGCCTACAGCCGGTCCATTGCCCGATCTGTCGATGGACTCCACCTGGTAACCGTACTCCGTACCCGGTGTCAGATTCGTGAGTGTAAGACTGTGTGTCTTAGCATCGGCCGCATCGCCTGCGGTGAATCCGAGCGTTCCACCGGCTGCACCGTATTTCACCGCACTGTCCGAGACCTCATCTGTTTCCCAGGTGATCAATGCGGACTTGTCGCCCGGGGAAACCGTCACATTTTGAATGACGGGATTGGTGATGTCAGGCGACGAATCCGTTGTGAATTCCAGGACAGAACTCTGAGTGGGACCGTTGTTGTTCTGGTCCTTGGAGGCAGCCTGGAAATAGTAAGTCGTGGCGGCCGTGAGGTTTGTCAATGTGAGTGTATGCTCGGTATCGAAATCCGGATCGCTGGAAACCTGATCCAGATCGGCCTGGTCGGTTCCGAAAGAAAGCTCGGCATCCGCTGCCTCGTTGGTCACCCATTGAACGGTAACAGAACGATCGGTCTTGTAAATCACCTCAGGAGCGGTGGTGATCGCCGGAGCAGACAGGTCCACATCCGATGGTGTCGTGCCGAAACCAACCTGACTCTCCGTGGCACCATTGCCTGTAGCGTCTGTCGAAGCCACTTTGTAGGCATACGTGGTACCCGGATCCAGATTGGTGACAACCGTCTTGTGAGCCGTCACATTCGTACCATCGATCTCTTCAGAATCCAAAGCCTCGGCGCCAGTACCGAAATTGAGCTTGCTGTTTGCGCTCTCGTTGGTCTGCCACTCGATCGTCAGGCTGTTGGTCGTAGAAGCGACAACCGTGGGACCCTGTGTGATCACCGGGAACTGGGTATCGGCCTCCGTGCTGGTTGTGAAGACGCCGAACCCTCCGGGAGGCTGGAACTTGGCCGATGGATCATCATGGGAAGAGGTAAGACCCGCCACATTGGTTGAAGATGCACGGAACTGGTAAGGCAATCCACCAGCCAATCCGGTTACCGTAATGGAGTGGTCCGTAACGAGATCATTACCAGCGATTATCAACTGAGACGGATCGCCGAATATTGGCGTGCCATCTGGAACCGCACTTCCCGCAGGCACGCCGATGGCCACCTGGGAACTTGCGAGCTGATCCGTCTTCCACTTGACGATGGCGAGTACATTCGTGAATTCTACAAGTGGACCTTCTATGAAAGTCGGCGCAACATCGATCGTACTCGTCCGTGTCTTGAAGGTGTGGTCAGCCGAAACACCCCTCACCGTTCCTGACGCAATGGTTGTAACGACATTGCCCGAGAGATCCGCGGAGCCCACTGCGTAGTGATATTCGGTTTTGGCATCCAGTTCCGTCAACGTAATGGAGTGCACCCGGGTCCCCGTCGCATCTTCAATGGTCTCGGAGTAATCTGTCGTAAGCCCAAATGACACCTTGGAGTCTGCAGGCTCGTCGGTCACCCAGTCAATTGTTGCCGATGAAGCCGTGATGTTCCTGACTACCGGGCCCCGCACGATCCTTGGAGGATTGGTGTCCGCCTCGGAAAGTGTGACGAAGGAACCTGTAGATCCTTGTCCCGTATTTCCATCGCCATCCGTGGTCACCACCTCAAAGTTGTAACTGGTGCCGGGCTCCACTGAGATGTTTACGGCGTGTTTACGGCTTCGTTCGATATCCTCCACCTCGATTTCAGAACCACCCGCCTGCTTGCCCGCGGCAGCAGGGCTGTATTTCACCAAGGCAGAATGCGGCTCATCGGCGCCCCAGGAAATGATCGCCGAGGTGGTCGTTATTCCGAGTGCAACCGGCAGAGAGAAGATTACCGGTGGGGATGTGTCTGCCTGCGCCTTGGTCGCGAATGAAAGTTGTCCCGGATTTACCGTCGGCCCATTTCCCGAAAGATCGGTGACGCTGATCTTGTAGTAATACGTCTTGTTGGGCTCGAGGTTCGTCAGTGTGATCTCGTGCTTTTTTGTGGCGATTGCCGAAGACGCGGTCTCGCCGGCGTCTTCATCCTCGAAAATCGCCGTTGACGTGTCAAATTGGACAGAGCCGGTGGCCGGCTCATTGGTCTGCCAGACGATCACCACTTCAGTATCCGTTCGTCGAGGTAGAATGGGCGCCCTTACAATCTTGGGCGCGGTCACGTCCTCGGAAGACCGGGTCTTGAAATCAGCCGGACCAGAGAGCGAAGCATTCCCACTGGCATCCTTGGTACGCACACGGTAAGTGTAAAGTGTGTCCGACAGGAGGTTGGACAGAGTCACACGGTGCTGGCGGACAGATTCTTCTATCACAACGGAGTCAGCAGAACTTGTGGTTGTAGCCGACCGGAATGCAGGGTTGGGGCTGTAGAATACGGCAGTGTTTCCAGCTTCGTTCGTATTCCACTGAATGACACCACTGTTGAAGGTGGCCCCTACAACGGAGGGTCGTCCCAATATCCTGGGCGGGATCGTGTCTGCGGTTGAGAGCGTTGTTAAGGTTAGGGCAGGCGTTTCAAATGACAGGCTGTTCAAATCTGTCAACTTGACCTTGTAGAAATAATTCGTACCGCTGGTCAGCCCGGAAATTTGAATCCTGTGGATCAACTCCGTCTTCGTGGACGACACGGTCTGATCCAACGCGGATTCGTATGTGCCATAAGAGATCTCCACCGATGCCGCCTCATCCGTTATCAAAACGATTTCAGCACTGTTCAGGGTAATTCCAAAAGCTGCCGGGCCCTGCTGAATGCGAGGCGGCGTCGTATCCACTCGTTTGCGGGTCTGGAATGAGGCAGGTTGAGTCGGGTAGGCTTCTGAGGTCCTTTGCTGGGCATCGGTGGATTGGACCTGATAATAATACCTCGTTCCAAGATCCAGACCTTCTACTACGACCCGGTGTTTGAACACCAGATTGTCGTCCGTTGCGGTCTGGGTCAAACTATTGACGGTTGGACCGTAATTGATCACGCTCGTGCTCAGTTTGTTTGTGCCCCATACAATCACTGCCCGGGAATCGGTCACTGTTACGGGAACGGGCGGATCGGTAACCAGGGGTGCATTGGTCGTAGCTGGAGAAAGGGTCAATACCACTTCGGGGGAAATTGTCGAGGCCACTGCTTCCCCATCCGTGAAAACAACACTTGTAAAATTGATCGTGGTTCCGCTGAAATCAGACTTGGCGCTGAAGCTCAACCCACCCAGGGGCGTTTCCGTGGAGGGGAAGGTGCTGTCTGTCCCTTCGGGGAGCACGGCACGGGCGATTACCGTATTGCCGTCCACCTCCACCGTGGCTGGTACCGAGGGTTCGGCTACGGTAACGGTTACGCCAGGCGTTACGTTATCAGCCGTTCCATCTGCGAAATCGAAACGGAAACTGGACAGCGTAACATTTAGCGACGAGAACCCCTGGGCAAGGGTGATCGACACCACGCCCACAACCTGCAAATCTGTCCCGTTCTGCGTCGGAACCGCCAGCGTGCCTTCATTGAACTCGATTTGGCTGGACCCGGCACTCCATTTGATGGGATCAGCGGGAAAACTGTACCCTTGCTTTTTCTCTCCAGTAACTGCTGCCACCGCAGCCGGGTTGTCGAGATCCAACCCCACAGTAAGTCCTACAGTATTCGAGAACCCTGTGGCAAAAATCTCAACCACCACAGTTTCACCACCGGTGACTTCCAAAGATTTTTCCTCGGCCAGTATATCATCGCTCGCCAGCTGCACATCGATGGATGCACGAGATTCGTCACCTGCCGAAGCACCGCCTGATCCTCCACCGTTCGACCCACCGCCGGAAGGCACTGAAATCACAAAAGGCGACCTCGGAACAAACGTTATGTTTCCCGAGTTGAGGGCATCCGCATCGATCTGGGCGCGGATTTCATATCCGGTAAGACTGCGCACACCTTTCGCGAACATCTGGACCGGAAAACGTGAACCGGGATTAATGCGTCGCGACTGCAGATTTTGATTGCCGGAAATTGAATTGAGATCTGCGGAAAATGTCTTGGGAAGGTTGGCCAGGTTGCTCACAACCATGACCTGATTCGGAGAAACCTCCTGGGACGTCCCATCGGCGAAGTCGAAATTGAGCCTGCTCCACGTCAGCTCCAATGACGGAAAGTCCGCAGAAAGTGTGATCTGGACAATCCCTACCAGCTTCAGATTCGAACCTGTTTCAGTGGGAACCGCGAGTGTCCCCTCGTTGAACACGATCTCGGACGCGCCCGCGCTCCAACTGATTGGGTTGGCCGGGAAGGAATAGCCCTGCTTCTTTTCTCCCGTTACAGCCGTTATTGCACTGGGGTCGCTCACCTGCAGCGTAGTCGAAAGACCAACGGTATTGCTGAAGCCCGTGGCATAGAATTCGACCACTACGGTTTGCCCGCCATCGGCCTGCAACTCGATGGCATCCGAAAGTGTTTCATCTGCCTCGAACTGAATATCGGCGCTCCCATTTGATACCTGGCTGGGTTGCGCGTCGGCACCTTCGGCTTGACTGTAAAGCCCGTTCAAGCCAAGGAGAAAGAACAGACAAAGAAAGGATCGAATCGTTGTACTGTAATTGGACATTGTTTCTCCCAGTAATATATTGGTGTGGGATTACTTGAAACGCTACACTTGTGATAATTTCGCCCTGGGAATCAAAAAAGCAAAAAAACCTCGGACGCGTCCCGACGGCCTTTTCGCTTCCAGACGATCATGCTACTTTAATATACTATGATTTGAGTTCGGAAGCCTGTCAAGAGAAATTTACCCGGTATCCTTAAGGAGTCGAATCCATCTCCTTGCAATCAATCTCGGATCTTTTTACATAATAAAAAAACCCGCGGACTTATTGTCCTTGGGAAATATACCAAAATTCTGTCTGTCTCTATCACTTCCCGTTTATTCCGGCTTCCTTTGCCATCAGTTCTAGCAGTTTCGAGGCCATCTTACCAGGTTTGTTCTTCCCATTTCCCCATCGACTCACGCTTCCAAGACTGGATCCGATTTTCTGTGCGAACTCTTCCTGGGTCAGTTCGAGTTCCGTCCGAATCTCCTTAACCATCCGGGGAGTTACTTTCATACAAAACAACCTTTCCATCCAGGGGAAAATACCTTAAATAACAGGCTCTGCAACATTGCACTTGGAGCGAACGATCTATTGGAAGGATTGACAAGATAAAAATGACCGCAACTATCTTTTAAACAGCAATCTACATAAGAAATTAGCAATATTCATACAATATATTGGGGATAAGGTTCCAAACACACCTTGACTTGCGTACAGTGACGGACTATATTGAAGCAGTTCCCCTTTATCCCTTATTGGTTCTCTCAAAGAAATCGGCCAAGAGGCCTGATTGGGGGAGATCAGGTCTTTAGTCATTTTGGGATTACCAACCAAAAAGCCCGGCAGATTCTGCCGGGCTTTTTGGTTTTATACACCCGGGTAAAATCGGTCGTCATTATAGATCAATTCATGCGCTTCACACGAAAAAAAAAACGCCGGCGCCTCAAAAGGGGAGGGCCGGCGGTCAAAGGGATAAGGTCCTGATGACAACAGTTATATAATCGACACAAGGCAGATTTGCTTGAGACAAATCTTGCCTGAATTCCGGATCACGGTCCAGATTTAAAATGATCTTAGACTTTATTCCCACAATCCTGCCCACCTGACCAATCCCGGGACGCTTTCATATAAATTTTATGGTGTGTTTCTGAAATACCGTAAGCTTGGACCTCGTTCAATAGTAAATTGTTTCGTGTAAACAACTTAATAGACCGAATTCCGGGACAATTTTCTTATGAAACGCTTCGCTGTCATCATCCTTTCGATGTCGCTTGTTGCGCCACTTCACGCCAAAGTCTACAAACTCTATTTTCTCGGCGGCCAATCCAACATGGTTGGTCACGGACGTGTCAGTGAACTGCCGGACTCACTCGGCGGGCAAGTTTCAGGAGTGATGATCTATCACGGAAATCCAGCGTCAGACGGGGTTGCTGAAGACGGAAAGGGAATTTGGGCAGAGCTGCGGCCTGGGCACGGGAACGGATTTCAGTCCAACGGGCTGGCGAACATTTATACCAACCGCTTCGGCGTTGAACTCACCTTCGCCAGGCGTCTGAGGCAACTCGATCCACAATCCTCCATCGCCATCCTGAAATACGCTCGCGGGGCTACTTCGATAGACTCCTCAGCATCAGGAAACGCCGGATGCTGGACCCCATTCTTCGATTCCGGTGAGGGACCTGGGAAAGGCATCAATCAGTATGACCACTTCCTTGCGGCACTCAGATCGGCAATAAGCGTGCAAGACATCGACGCCGACGGTGATCCGGACACACTGGTTCCCTCGGGGATCATCTGGATGCAGGGAGAAAGTGATGGTTACTACACCAGGGAAGCAGCCCTTCGCTATCTGGACAATCTAACACTCCTGATGAAAACCATTCGAGCTGCATTCCACCGAGACGATATACCGGTGGTCATTGGGCAAATATCCGACTCCGGACAGGACGAGGATGAAATGGTGTGGGATTACGGCAAAATCATTCAGGATGCACAGGCAGCATATGTCAAAAAAGATCCGCACGCTGCGCTGGTCACCACCACCTCCAGCTATGGATATTCCGACAGTGCGCATTATGACAGTGCGGGTTATCTTGACCTGGGCAGACGTTTCGCAGAGGCGCTATATACAATATATCCTCCCGGCCGTTAGTCTCCCTGAACCTCTGAATCACCTTTTGCCGTCTGAGCGCGTTCAGACGGTTTTATTTTTTGTAATTCGCATCCCTCACATGTGTCATCACCCGGAATTCTTAGTATATTCGCCCGGGAAATCATCAAACAGCAATTGGAAAGACGGATATGGACGGCTTCGAACTCATATCGGAACCCGAGAACACGGCAGTTCAATGGGAACCTATGCCATTTCCGCCGGACCTTGGGAAGCACCGATACTTGTTCGGAACTTCAGGTTATCATTTTGACGACTGGATAGGCACATTTAATCCCCCCAGGGGATACAAAGGTGAATTCGGCAACCAGGATCGTCTCCAATTCTACCAGCGATACTTTCCGTTTGTCGAAATCAACAACACCTTTTACCGGGAGCAGGATCAGGGATATTTCGAGAGCCTATGCAAGAGAACCGAATCCCTCACTTATTCCGTAAAAGTCAATCGAGAAATCTCACACACAAGGACCTGGAAGGCCGAAGAGGGTGAGCAGATCATGCTTCGGAATGTCCAGGCTGTTCAGCCCATCTCAGAGGCTGGAAAGTTTTATTCCTTTCTCATTCAGCTTGGAGACTTTGTCCGATACGACAAGCGGAAACTGGACTATTTGACCTCGGTTTCAGAAGTTGCGCTGGGAGCAAGCCTTGACGTGCATATCGAATTCAGGCACATCAGCTGGCATACTGTGGATACGCTTCAGACACTGAAGGATCAAGGCATAGGGATATGCAATACGGACATCCCGAGGATCAAAGACGCCTTTCCTCTAAAATCCTACGCCACAAATTCAAAGGGATATATTCGGTACAGCGGAAGAAACCTGGAAAACTGGTATCAGAAAGGACCCCGAGATACATCAAAACAGCGTACCGAATCCAGAAACGCAAGATACGACTATGAGTACACGATCACCGAACTTGAAGACTTCGCCCTTGGTCAAATCGCGCTGACACAAAAAACAGATCTTGTCGCAGTGGCGTACAACAATCACTACAGCGGACAGGCAGTCCGCAATGCCATCCAGAATATGCAAATCCTGAATGCCAAACTCACGGAGCAGGTGTCTTGAGCCTCCGTCGATACCATCTGGGTTGTGGTGTGTGGACCCACAAGGCCTGGGTCGGCAGTCTATTCTCCAGGAATGCAAAACCCGCACAATTCCTGAACCAGTACGGGGATACTTTCAATGCGGTTGAAGGGAACTCTACCTTTTATGGCCTTCCATCCGAGTCCACCCTTCTAAAATGGCGCTCAAATACGCGAGATGGTTTCCAATTCTGCTTCAAATTTCCCCGAAAGATTAGTCACCAAACTCGCCTCATCGACCCGAAACCGCACCTTGAACATCTGTTCTCCACACTAGAACCCATTTACGACAGAATGGGCCCTCTTTTTCTTCAACTTCCCCCGGACTTCGGTCCGGATCAGATTCCCGATTTGGACAGATTTCTGGATCTCCTTCCGGACGATTTCAACTATTCCGTGGAGGTTCGACATCAGGACTTCTATGTCAAACGACAGGACATTGCACTCTCCCGGACACTTGCGCGGCACAACGCCAGCAGAGTAATTCTCGACAACCGATTCGCTTCCAACTTCCCTGCGTCTGCTAAAACCATCTCAATCCACCATATCGGCAAGCACCCCATCCTTCGGTACGTCGGCCATTTTGAACCCTCAATGAACCAGGATCTTCTGACAAGATGGTCCGATGTAGTCGCTGGGTGGATCAGCGAAGGCTGTCTTCCCTACATCTTCTTCCATACGCACAACGATGATGCCGCTCCTGAATTGGCCAGACTGTTTCATGATCTCCTGTCTGAAAAAGTGGAGGTTGGGGAATTGCCAGAGTCACCAGAGGATCAGCTGACGTTATCCTTTCAACAACATGCTTCAGTGTGAAGTTTCCTCTGTCCATTCCTGACTATGATTCAGCATTTGCATTGACGATGTGATGGAATCCTTCCTGCCCCGTATACCCGCTTAACGGATCTGCTGTGAAAACTCCAAATAGCCCGAATCCGGAGGAAGACCGGCGAATAGGATCGTTACCCCGGAATGTCTGGGCGGTGAGCCTGACCAGCTTTCTAATGGACATCTCCAGTGAAATGGTATTGAAAACACTTCCGCTATTTCTCACCAACGTACTCGGCGTCAGAATCGTCCTCGTAGGACTCATAGAAGGCACCGCGGAAACCACCTCCAGCTTGCTGAAAATCTTCTCGGGATGGTTTTCCGACTACCTTCGTCAGCGGAAATGGCTCGCGGTTGCCGGATATGCCCTCTCCGCAATTTCTAGACCGCTCTTCTATTTTGCAACGGGTTGGACCTGGGTGGCTGGAGGTCGCTGGATCGACCGCGTAGGAAAGGGGATTCGAACCGCTCCTCGCGATGCTCTTGTGGCAGACTCCATCTCCTCGAGCAGGAGAGGTCTCGCCTTTGGATTCCACCGGGCAGCGGACACTGCCGGTCCGACACTTGGAATCGCTATCGCGCTCGCCGTAGTATTTTATCTGCAAACCGACTCAGATTACCTGACGGACAATGTCTTCAGAACCATTGTCCTCGTCAGCTTATTCCCTGCCTTCCTTGCCGTCTTGTCTCTAATTGTCGGCGCAAAGGACGTGAAGGTCGCCTCCCAGGCTGAGCGCCCCAGATTCAGCCTGTCCGCTCTAGGAAGACCCTTCACCATCTTCATCTGCTTGGTCGGCCTCTTCGAACTGGGCAATTCATCCGATGCCTTCCTGATCCTGCTTGCCCAGGAACGCGGCCTGAGTCTGACGGGCATCCTGGGAATGCTCCTCACCTTCAACCTGGTCTACACGGTAGTCTCAATGCCAGCCGGATCCCTGTCCGACCGTATCGACCGAAAGAAGATCATTGTAGTCGGATGGCTGGTCTATGCAGTCATCTACCTTGGATTTGCCGTGTCTCAAACAGGCACTCAAATCTGGGTGCTGTACGCACTTTACGGAATTTACTACGGAATGGCTTATGGTACCTCGAAGGCCATGATCGCGGACATCGTACCGGCTGAATCAAGAGGAACCGCATATGGCCTGTACAGTGCAGTCCTGGGCTTATTGAACCTCCCTTCCTCAGTTATCGCCGGCCTGCTCTGGGAAGGGGCGGGTTCCTGGGAGGGGTTTGGACCATCCGCTCCGTTTGTGTGGGGAGCTGCACTGGCCTTCGTGTCGGCCATTCTGATGGCACTCTGGCGACCCCCGAAACGAACTCGTTAGGCGCGCATTAAACGGGTTCAGACCCAACACCTGTATTGCTCCAGCACCTCCCCAAAACGTCACGTGAATGACCGGATCCTGCGAACCTGAAACCCGCAGAAATCGCCTCTTGAAAAATTCCCTTCCAGAGGGTCCAGAAACCACTCCGCGAAGACGGCGTACATCATCAACTTTGGGTAAATTCGAAACTTACTCGGAAAGGAATGCAATCAGGAACTTGAAATTTTACTTGTCAAATGTCGTGCGATATGTAAAAATAGGTATGTAGAACTAAGGCGCGGACCCTTGGCAATTAAAACGGCCTCCCCCAGGGTCTGCGCCTTTCCAGTTTCAGGTTTCTCATTTCCCAATTTTATATTGACAGGGTGAATTTTATTACCTAATATTGAAAAAAATTCACAATTCAGGGATTTACTTTATTATGAAAGTAGAAGTAAAAGTTTGGGAGTTGATGACCAAAGCCGGTATTCGGCGGCAGAAAGAGCTCGCTGAGCGGGCGAATCTGTCCGAAGGCCTCATCTCCAAGCTGGTCGCCGGTGATATGAAAGGCATCAAATTCAGCACCCTTGCATCACTCTGTGAGGCCCTCGAATGCGAGCCGGGGGACCTCATTAAAATCGATTCCAAAGCATCCTGATTCCGGAGGCGTTTTTTGCTCAAACAATCATCTCGAAGTGGTCACTACTGTGTTTACAGACTGGCCGACGTGCAAAGCGCCCTGAAGGCTCTCGAAAAAGGGGATATCGGCGCCGTCAAACAGATCCTGGAAGACAAACGTGCGGCAATGGGTCAGCCGGAAGGCGTCAACGAACTGTTAGGCCTTGGATCCGGCAATCGCCAGGTAGTTAGATGAGGGAGTCCTCCCGGTCAAGAGACAACCGCATTGGCGAAACCATCAAACTGGCCAGAAAAACGCTCGGCTACTCGCAGGAAATCCTGGGGGATATGGCAGGCGTCTATGCCACCTACATTGGTCAGATTGAACTGGGCAAACGAATTCCTTCAGACGAAGTCTGCAGTTCGCTTGCCTTCGCGCTGAATTTGAATCCCAATCACCTGCTCTTCCTCGCACATACCGAACGGGCAAAGGGCAGCACCAGAGTATTGATGGAGCAGATCGAAAGCCTCATATTCGACCAGAGCGAATTCTCGGAGCTCCTCCAGGGCACACTCGACAATCCATCGAGTCAGACTTCGCTGAAAGAAGTGATGTCCAAGATCCTCACAAGCACCAGGCTGGGGTCTTTCCTGAAAGAGAACATGCAAAAGATCAGGATCAGACCGGCTGGAGTTGCACCAACCACCTATCAGTTCAAAGGCGCCAATCCTGAAAAGTAATGTCAGGCCGGGATCCACAGAGATCGATCACCACATAATGGAATTCACCACTTCACCATCCTGCCTCGGGGTGGTTTTTTTGTGAAAGCTTAGTCCACTCAAGCCCGTATCCTGACGAATCAAGTCACACGGGTGAACTACCCATCCTCTCAGATCCTGCTGATTTTCTCAGCTCGCTTGATTGATGACCAGGATTCTTATATCATGTTCTCCTCTTCAGACACCCTTAAATTCGCCATTCTGACGATCATCGTCAGATTCATCAAGGAAGTGAAATGCCAGTTTTAAGAATTGCCTCTTGTTGTGTCGTGCTGATGTTACTTCTCGCTTCTGGAAAATCCTTCGCGCAAGAAAAGGTCACCCTCCTCCCACTCATCCACCCTGAGAAAACTGCCGAATACAAGCACAGCTACTTCGTCCTGTACAAAAGCGGCAGTGCGGAACAAATCGTCCCTGGAAGGGCTTCCAGAGGATGGGTCCAGTTAGACGTCAAAGGATCCTGGCGCAGCACAGAGAAATCCCGAACGCTATCGGAACCACAGGATGGAGAATCAGTCAACAGCGCCCTCGAGGTTGAAGCTGTTGTAAAAAAGGCCTTCAACAGCTTCGTCTTCGACCAGAAACTGAAGACCTATGACCAACATCCTTACACCCTCGATCAGTTGAACGATCGCAAATTCACCTGGAAGATTTCTGAACGTGGAAGGGTATCTGAATTGAACCACAAATTCGCCCCCTCCCAGCTCAACCGTTCCGACATCGTCTCGACCTTCGAGCAGACCTGGATTCCGGAAATGCATCCTGTACTGCCGGAGGGTCCTGTTGGAAAGGGCGATACCTGGACGGCGAAGCAAACCTTCACTTTTCCGTTCGATCTGATTCCGGAAAAGGCCCTGGTCGACCTGGTCAGCACGTACAAACTCAAGAAGATCTCGAGTAAAAAGGGAAACGTGACCGTGGTCATTGCTGAAACAAGACAACTGAAATATCGCGCGTGGGCATTCGTCACCCCCGTATCTGTAGTCTACGAGGGTGAAGGCGAGGGTGAGGCGGAATGGGAAATCGACGTGCGCCAACGGGTGATTCTGTCACAAAGATCCAAGATGACCATACAACGCCCCCAGGTAATGGTCGCGGCGAAGGAAAAACCTGCGGACAACATCAAAGCTGAGGTCACCCTAAGATACAGCCGGAAGCTGGACAAATTGAAGTAGCCGCTTTTGGATCAACGTCACACGACCCGGATCAAGGAATCGAATGTCAGCTGAGTTTTACGATATCATAATCGTAGGAGGTGGACCGGCAGGGGCAGCCTCTGCCCTGTACGCGAAACGGAACGGACTGAAGGTCCTTCTCCTCGACAAGGCGCAGTTCCCGAGAGACAAAATCTGTGGAGACGCGCTCTCCGGAAAAGCAGTAGCCATCCTGCACGAACTGGACCTTCTCGAAAAGGTGCGTGACCTGCCGGGCGCAACAATCGACACAGTCATCTTCGGCAGCCCCGACCACGAAGACACCAACATCGACCTGAGTACTCACGATCACAAAGACCTCCTCACCGGCAAGGTGATGCCGATGGAGGGATTTGTCATCCGTCGAGAAATATTCGACAACTTCCTCTTCCAAGAAGCACGCAGGAGTGCGGACAAGTGCCTCGAGGGATTCACTGTCAAAGATCTCATTCAGGAAAACGGCCGCACGGTCGGAATCATCGGCACTCGGAATGGAGAAACGCACGAATTCAGAAGCAGTATCGTATTCGGCTGTGACGGCTTCAACTCGATCGTCTCCAGGAAAGCCGGCCTTTACGAACACGACGACCGCCACTGGATCGTTGCCCTGCGCTGCTACTATGAAAACGTCTCAGATCTCTCGAACCAGATCGAACTTCATTTTGTCGACGAAGTCCAACCGGGATACTTCTGGATCTTCCGTCTGGACAACGGCCAGGCCAACATCGGCATCGGAATGGTTCACCATGAAATGAAGCGGAGGAACATCAACCTCAAGGACGCACTCGATCAGGTCATCAAGCGTCCCCCATTCGCAGAAAGATTCAAGAATGCGCGTCCGCTCGAGAAACCCGTAGGCTGGAACCTCCCTGTCGGCAGCAAACGCCGAAAGATTCACGGAAACGGCTTCCTCATCCTGGGTGACGCCGCTGGACTCATCGACCCCTTTACCGGCGAAGGCATCGGCAATGCCTTCTACTCCGCCCGTCTCGCGGTCGACACTGCAGTCGAAGCCAAAACGGCCAACGACTTCAGTGAAAAATTTCTCAAGCGATACGAAAACCGACTCTGGGAATCGCTGGGTGACGAACTGAAAATCAGCAGTCGAATGCAATCCCTTGGCCGATGTCGTCCGCTGCTCAACTACGTCCTCCGCAAGGCGGCTCGAAACCAGGAGATCCGCGATCTTATTTGCGGAATGATCGCCAACGCCTTCCCGAAGAAAGAACTGTTGAGTCCGCTGTTCTACCTCAAGTTGCTGTTCAAATAGAATTTTCTGGAACCGGGTAACTCACATCGAACGACGGCAATAACGCATCACACTTTTCAGTGCCTTACTGCTGCACTCCACTCCCGATTGTAGCTAAGCGATTTTGCCTTCATCGTCCATCGTCTATCGTCCGCCTGCCCGTCCGTAGCCTTTGGCGAAGGCGGGTCGTCGCCTCTGCTGATTGTGAATTACCGATTTTGCCTTCATCGTCTATCGTCGCCTTCAATGCCCAAACCGATCCTCCAAAGCCACCCCGTCTATACCCGTCGCGAAGTGGTAGCAGAAAACGGCGTCTGCTCAGCCGGTCACCCTCAGGAAGCTGAAGCGGGGGTCCGTATGATGCAGGCCGGTGGTAACGCCGTGGACGCTCTGGTGGCCGCAGCCTTCATGGGCTTCGTACTCGAACCCCACTGCTGCGGTCTTGGTGGATACGGCCACACCACCGTGTGGATCGCGAAACTCAAAAAATTCGTCTCGTTCGACCACTACGGACGCGCCCCGGGTGCCGCCCGTCCCGATATGTTTCAGATCGATCCCCGGGCAAAGAACTACCGGTCCCAACCGCGATCGCGCGACGGGAAAGCCGAGGACGGTCCCCTGTCGATCATCACACCGGGCGCCGTAGCCGGATTCTGCGATCTCCACGGAATGTTCGGCAAACTTCCGCTCAAGCAGATCCTGGAACCGGCAATCGACGCAGCCGAAGCGGGAGTCATCTACTCTCCCTTTATGGTTCAGTGCATCGCTTCACGACTCGACCTTGTCAAATCACTCCCGGAAACCGCCGACGCCCTCCTCCCAAATGGCGAACTCCCGGTCGCCGACCACGACAAGCTGGACACCCGGGCGCTCGCACGAACCCTCAAACAGATCGCCACGCGCGGCAAAAAGGCCTTCCACACGGGTCGCACGGCTCAAGCAATCGAACGCCTCGTCAAAGGTGTTGGCGGCATCCTCACCGCAGATGACCTCACGAATTACCAAACCCGAATCCTCTACGAAACGCCGGCCACCTACCGCGGACACGACTATGTCACCTGCTACGACCAGGTCGGCTACGAAGCCCTGAACATCCTCGAACACTTCGACCTCGCGAAATACGGTCCGGACAGTCTCCAGTACCGTCACCTCGCCGCGGAAGCAATGGCCATTGCCTTCGCCGACTCGCTCACCCACTATGGGGATCCCGACTTCGTCAACAGCCCGGTCACAGGACTCGCCAGTCGCGCATTCGCTGCCAAACGCCGAAAGGAGATCAGGCTCACCCGTGCAATTTCAAGACCGGTCGCCCCAGGAGATCCGTGGCCATACGATGACGGCAGCCTGGGTGTTCAGCCATCTTCTCCCGGAAAAACAAGCGCCACGATCGAAGGCACCAGCCAGATGGCCGCCGCCGACCACTCTGGAAATATGGCCGCCACAATCGTCAGCGTCAGCTCGGGTTACGGCTCGATGGTCTACGTCCCCGAAGTCGGCATCTTCCTCAACAACTCGATGCAGAACTTCGACCTTCGCCCGGATCACCCCAACTCCATTCAGCCCGGGAAAATGCCCTTCTTCGCCGTGCCTGCCCTCATCGCCACAAAAAATGGCCTCCCCCGTATCGGGATCGCCGGATCGGGAGGATACCGGATTCTAACTGGCGTCCTCCACACCCTGATGAACCACATCGACCACAAAATGACCCTCGAAGATGCCATTGAAGCCCCCCGAGTTCACTGCCAGGGCGACGCCACCAACCTCGACTCCCGAATCTCCCAAGCGATCCAGGCCAGACTCGCCGAAATGGGTCACACCGTCACCACCAGCGAAATCAAACCAGACACACACCCTTTCGCCAACATCTGCGCAGTCGCCTACAACCCACGCAAGAAAACGCTCCACGCCTCGGCATCTCCGCCTTGGAAAACGGGTGCGGCGGGTTACTAATCTCACCTTGAGCCCGACAGCGCCTCCGACTTTCGATAAACCCGCAATTGAAACTGGCCTCACAGGCAGAACGACACGCTTCGAGACCGGGACTGCCTCTCCGTAACCGATTTGCCTAACCGAGCAGGACTGTGATTGTCTCGAGCGCAATTCCGTCTTTGTCCTCATTCAAGTGACAGGTATGCACCACACGCTCGAGCGCGTCAAACGAATCATCGAACTCCAAACCGATCTGCCTAGGGTTCCTTAAATCTGTGGCCACCTTCGCCGCTGTAATGCCTACCCGAGGGCCGCAGTCCTGGGGATCGAGGTGGTAGCACATTCGCGTCATACAAACGAAGAATTAATCTGCGGGTACAGAGAAGAGATTCGGCAGAATATCTTCTTCGAATAAAATTCGTTATGCTCTATAACTGTCGTTATTACAAATACTTCTGAACCATAAGGACCCAGAAAATCTCCAAAATTGACCTTGGCAATTTCCCTTAGGTGCACTATAATCTATCTACTTGTGGCGACCTTCAGAAATGTCTCGAAAAATGACATTTCGCACTCCAATCCAATGTCGACTGGCGTAGTGGGAACGGAATCGCGAGCAAATTTGGTTCTTCGTCGGGAAGAAGCCAATATCAATTTAGTTTTCAACTGCTTTAGTAGGAATACGTTCGGAACTGCCGTCGGGGCAGCATTTGGGCTCGACAGGTTTCGTGCGTTTTTTTGTTTCACTTTTTGAGGTTGTCCTCTAGCCGGCACCGCAAAAATAAGTACCTCTAGATTCTCATCGTGATTTCGTTTCAATCTCGTTTCTAGTTTTTCACAGGTTTCTGGCTCGTTTCATCACGCCTTTAATCCAACAGGTGTGGCGAACTGTGCCCAAAACAGAATAGCCGCTAACCCCTTCGGTCTGATCAACTCAGAGGTTAACGGCTTGGCGAAGTATGTGAGAGAGGTAACCGCCTCTGCCACACCTTCTTCAATAAATATAGGGTGAAGGATCGGAATATCCAAGTCGAGGCGCAAGATTTCGAACTCTTGGCAGGAAATTTCCGGGAGATGCCGTTGCGTATTCGTTTGAAAAACATCATCTCAGCAATGTTGGTGCTACTCAGCACCTCTGTATGGACCAACATTTCCCTGAGCGCTGAAGTCAGCACGCCTTCTGGCGGATGGGACGCCTATACGGCAGCCACTGTCTCGGAGGAAATGCACCTGCTTCTGAGCGAGCAACTTGCTCGGCTTGGCCGCAGTGCAATGAATCTTCAGCTGCCCGATGCCCACACCCGAGACCTCCTTTTCGCAGAATCTCTCACCACCCTGGACCTGACCTCGCCCGGTAAGCTCACCGACATTGCCGGCTTGCCCGGATATTTGGGCATTCGCTCGCGCTCCTGGAAACTCCAATCGAAGCCAACAACGGTGAAACACAACAGGATTCGCCTTTGGCCCAGGTTTCTTGGTCAGGTGGAATGGTTCGAAACGGCCTCTTTCAAACACCTCCGGGGAGAATTTCTCAGCCCAGAAAAAACACGATACAGGGGCCTCGTCCAATTCAACGGACTTACCCGGATGAAGGTCGGCCCAATGGTCTCTGTGAGAGGCGAATTCCTTTTGGATTGGGAGCGCCGTGACCCCTCGGAGGGAACCCGGGACAAGCCCAGGTGGCTGATCTCCGCGTGGCGAACAAGCTCGTTCAAAACCCTTGAAACCGACCGGTTGCTCTTTCGAGAGGTCCTCAACGAAAGGCTCTCTAACCCTTCAGAGATCGAACGCGCCCAACGTTCAATTCCGGAAGAGCATGTCCGTGACTACATCGGTAAACCCCACACCTTCACCCCTCCAACCCGATATTTCGACCACATTTCTCACGATAGACACCCGGGTCTGGCCGTGGTGGACATCAACGATGACGGGTGGGATGACCTCTATGTAATGGCACAGTGGGGTCCGAACCAGCTTTTCCGAAACCGGGGGGACGGCACCTTCGAAGACACGACCGAACGCGCTGGTGCAGCCGACGTCGGATTTGGAATGGCGGCCACCCTGGGTGACTACGACAATGACTCGCGTGAAGACCTCTATATCAGCAATATGTTCAGCAAGGCCGGCACCAGGGTCACCAATTCTATCCAGACCCTGGACTCGAGATTCTCCAAAATGGCCCAGGGGAACACCCTCTTCCATAACGAGGGAAACCGCTTTAGGGCAGTCTCTGGTACCGAACCAGACGAGATGCACGTCCAGCGAACCGGCTGGTCCTGGGGAAGTCAGTTCGTTGACATTGACAACGACGGATGGCAGGACCTTGCGGTCTCGAACGGATACTTCACGGCACCAGACCCACACGCGATTGCGGTTGACCTCTGAAGCAGCTTTTGGCTCACAGTTGTGCGCCACGACCATCACCTGCAGGAACAAGCCCCCCAGGGAGACTCCGTCTACAAGAGCGTGATGCAGACAACGGGTGAGTTTAGAACAAACAGGGGCACAGAGGGCGGCGCCTCCTTGAGCGGCCACGAACCCAACAACCTCTTTTACAACCTTCGGGGCCGCCAATTCGAGGACCTCTCCGCGCTCTCCGGAATGGATCACAAAGGAGACAGCCGGGGCATCGCCACCTGGGACTTCGATCGAGACGGTTGGCCTGATTTCGCCGCGGTAAACACAAACGCTCCGCTCCTCCAAATTTTCCGCAACGAGATTGGAGATTCGCCCGAGGCAGCGCATCACGTGCTGGCAGTTCGCCTGATCGGCGGTAACCAACAGGATGCATCCTCAAGCGACTGGAGCGCTCGAGACGGTTACGGAGCCTGGATCGAACTCACCCTGGGAGAGGAACGTCGTGTCCGGGAGCACCGGGCAGGAGAGGGCCTTGGTTCGCAAAACAGTGCCACACTGCTCTTTGGTATCGGGACTGCACAACAGGTTGACGAACTCAGAATCACCTGGCCCTCTGGACGAACGCAGACCCAACGAGATCTGCCTGCCGATCAGCTCGTTACCATCTACGAGAATCCTGCACTGTCGCCGGGAAACGCGGCCTTCGCAATCTCGCCTTACAAAGCAACCGGGCAAGAAGCCAGGCGACCGGCCACCAGAACGGGTCAACCCGCTCCATCCTGGTTGAGTGCCACAAAATCCAGCGCCTTACTGAACCTCTTCATCACAATGGCAACCTGGTGCCCCTCGTGTCTTAAAGAGCTGCCTTACCTGGCGCGGCTGCGTGACAACTTCACCGATGGAGAATTGGGAATAATCGGCGTACCAATCGACTCGCTCGACATTACAGACAAATTGACCGGATATATGCACAAGCACAAACCAGCTTATGAATTGATCCGCGGAGTTTCCATTAAAGAGCGTACATCGATTCAGAAATGGTTCGGCGAAAAGGTCGGAATCGACGCGCTGCCCAGCACCCTGATAACCGACAATACCGGGCGAGTTATCAAAACACAAGTTGGGCTACCCACACTATCAGAAGTCAAACGCCTGCTCGCAAGGTTAGGGGCGAGCAGGACGGGCCAACAAGAGTCGCAGAAAATGGGTTCACTGATCAAGTGACCTTGATTCGCTGCGGTACAGTCTTTCAAAAGATACTACCGGGCAGGCTGCACAGGCCGGGGCTTGCCGTGACAGAGAAAGGAGGAAATCACATACGTGTGTGGGGGTGGGGTCGGCCCGTTTAAGAGGATGGATCTTTGAAACACCATATATGAAGGCATTCACATCTGAGGAAAGGTAAAAATGCGTAAATTTACTGCGGGTTTAGCAATCGTATTTTCTCTGCTGATTTTGGCTGCCACTGCAGCGGAAGCAAGTCACTTCCGTTTTGGACACGTGACCTGGAAAAGAATATCAGGAAACACAGTTGAGTTCACAATTACAGCTGCGTGGCGCGCCGATTTTGTTGATGGCGTGTTCCTGCAATACGGCGACGGAAATTTTGCGTCCATGAGTTCAGGAACCTTTACCGAAATCGCCGTTGTTGCAGGTCAGTATCGAGTACTTCGGCGAACGGTCCAACACACCTACGGAAGCGAAGGTCCGTTTACGGCGTTCTTTGAGAGTTGCTGTCGCATTGGTGGGCTCTCTAACTCTGGGTTCAATTTCCGCGTAGAAGCTGCGGTCGACCTCAGGGGCGGCAACCAGGGATCTCCTGTTTCTTCCATTCCGGTTGTTTTGCAGATGGTTCAGGGGGGAACCAATACGGTTCCGCTCGCCATTGCAGACATCGATGGCGATCCCTTTACGTGCCGAATGGCGACTGCCGCAGAGTCTGGGCTTACCAACCCGGCAGGATTGGGAGTTACAAATATCGCCGGCCAGTGCGCCCTGACCTGGGACACTTCGGGCGCTTCAATTGGCCAGCTTTATGCAGCACAGATCGTCATCGAAGAAAATCACCCTGGTGGAGCAGGGGGAAGCGTTGCGCTTGATTTCTTGATCAGCATTGTAGATGGCACTCTCAATCAACCCCCTGTGTGTGAAACACCCACGCCACCCACATTCCAGATTCCGGTTGGCCAGGCGTTCTCATTCACAACGACTGCAAGTGATCCGGATGGAGATGCCCTGACGGTCAGCAACCTCGGCCTGCCCTCTGGCGCAACCATGTCACCAGCCGTCGGGACCTCCATTTCCGAACCTGCAAGTGTCGTGTTCAACTGGACACCTCAAGCTGCTGACCAGGGGAATGCCTATTCAATCGGCATAACCTACACCGATCCAGGTGGACTACAGACTCAGTGCTCTTTCTCAATTTCAGTACTGGACAACCAGCCGCCAAATGTGAACGCAGGTCTGGACGCTACGGTGGCTTGCGCACCATCTTCAGGCGCCTCCGTCACACTTAATGGCACTGCCTCAGACCCGGACGGAGACACACTGACGTCCATCGAATGGACCGAAGGCGCCACCTCCATTGGAAGCGGTTTGAGTCCAACCGTTACCCTTTCACCGGGCACCCACATCCTTACGCTTACCGTCAGCGATGGAACTGTAAGCAGCTCTGATGACGTGAGCATTACGGTCATCGAAGATGTCACCGACCCTGTGATAACCGTTCCGGCAGCCGTCACAGTTGAGTGCACAGGTGCCGGACAAACCGTGGCAATCGGTACTGCAACAGCCACCGACGACTGCCCGGGTGTGACCGTCTCCAGCGACGCACCTGCTACGTTCGCGCTTGGCACGACCACCGTGACCTAGACCGCTACGGATGCAGTAGGCAATACGGATTCCGGAACGCAGCTTGTTACCGTGGAAGACACTACGGCTCCCGAGTTGACACTTCCAGCAAACGTAACGGTTGAATGCACCAGTCCGGGCGAGCAGACCGTTGAAATCGGCTCGGCCACGGCCACCGACGCCTGCGGCAATGTCACCATAACAAACGATGCGCCCAGCACATTTCCTCACGGGACAACCACTGTCACCTGGACGGCTGACGACGGGAATGGCAATAGCAGTTCCGATGAGCAGTCGGTCACCGTGGAAGACACTACGCCCCCGGTTATCACGGTCACAATGGACGTACAGAATCTTTGGCCACCAAACCACAAGATGCACCTTGTGGGCACCGGAACCGTCACGGACGTGTGCGCAGAAATTGGCGCAGGCCTAACCTTTGGCGGCACTGTTACCAGCAACCAGGACATCAACGGCCTGGGTGATGGCAACACCGATCCGGACTGGACCTTCGAAGACAACGGTGACGGCACCTTTAACATCTGGCTCAGAGCCGAGCGAAGTGGTAAAAACGGCGAACGAATCTATTCGATCTCCGTCACCGCCACGGACGGACTCCAGTCCTCCACCACACCGGACCCCATCGAAGTCCACGTGGTCCACAACCAGGGCAAAGGCAAGAAGAATGCCTCAAAGGTGATTGTCATCTCCTCGCCCGATCAGAAGGCAGATGGCCTGACCTCCGTAGTCTCAGGCGCGCTGCCGGAAAACTGGGGAGCCAGTCTGGCCAGCAATATCACCGAACCGGCACTGCTCGAAGCCTTCGACCTCGTGCAGAACTACCCCAACCCCTTCAACCCTTCAACCACCATTCGCTACGACCTCGCACAGGCCTCCGAAGTCCGCCTGAGCATCTTCAATGTGCTCGGTCAGCGAATCCGTGTCCTGGTCAACACTGCCCAGTCCGCTGGCACCCACTCCGTCCGCTGGGATGGCCGTGATGCTGCAGGCAAGGGTGTGTCCACAGGACTCTACCTCTACAAACTCGAAGCCGGCGTCAACTCCGCCGTCAGAACAATGGTCTTCGCCAAGTAATCAGGGAAGACATCGCAGCAACCAAAGAAGCCTCGGCCAAATGCCGGGGCTTCTTCTTATTCACCAAACGCGGCTCGACACTCCTGCAATACTAAACGAACGACTTCCTCTTCCCTCTTTTCTGCTGACTCTCCCGGTATTCATCAGAGGGGGTAAATTAGCCCGGTGCCAGTTGAAAAACCCCTTCGTCCGGAATCCAGTTGCCTCACCGTAACCTCCTAAGCCAGCGAAACAACGCCACCTTTCTCCCACGCCCACTTCCTGCTTTGCCCTCCCCCCTCCGTCCACTATATTGTCCCCACATATCCGAAACACGATATCAACCTTCAACGTTCCAACCTGCCAACTTTCCAACTTTCCAACAGGTCTTCATGCCCTACAATTCACTAAACGCTTGTCTTAAAGACCTCGAACGAAACGGTCACCTCCTGCGGCTGCCGAACGAGCTCGACCCAAATCTCGTAATCCCGGAAATCCACCGTCGCGTCTTCCAGGCCGAAGGCCCTGCCCTCCTCTTCGAGAATGTGAAAGGCTCACCTTTCCCGGCCGTTTCTAATCTCTTCGGCACCGTAGATCGCGCCCGATTCATCTTCCGCGACACCCTCGAGCGCGTCAAACGAATCATCGAACTCAAGGCCGATCCACCAGGGTTCCTCAAATCAGCTGCCACGAATCCCGGTCAACTTGTGGACCTCGCAAAAGCGGGTCTCACCAGTCTTCCCAAAAAGGTCCGCTCCGGATCCGTACTCGCCAACCAAACCACAATCGACCGACTCCCGCAGATCAAGTGCTGGCCCGAAGACGGAGGTCCCTTTATCCTGCTCCCCCAGGTCTACACTGAGGACCCGCTGAACCCCGGAATCCTCAAGTCGAACCTCGGAATGTACCGAATCCAGCTCGGCGGAAACGACTATGTCACGAACAAGGAAATCGGTCTCCACTATCAGATCAGAAGAGACATCGGCATCCACCACACCAACGCGATCGAAAAGGACGAACCCCTCCGCGTCAGCATCTTCGTCGGAGGCCCACCCGCACACACCTTCGCAGCCGTAATGCCCTTACCTGAAGGCCTCCCGGAAGTCGCCTTCGCAGGAGCGCTCGCCGGCCGCCGTTTCCGATACGCCAAAATCGACCACGGACCACAGACCACAGACCACGGAAACGGCCCCCCGGACTCCGGACACCGGACCCCGGACGCTTCTATCGTCTCAACCGACGCCGACTTCGTCATCACCGGCACCGTCACCCCTGGCCAAACCAAACCCGAAGGCCCCTTCGGCGACCACCTGGGCTACTACAGCCTCGCCCACGACTTCCCGGTCCTCCGGGTCGAACACGTCTATCACCGCAGCGACGCCGTCTGGCCATTCACCGTCGTTGGACGTCCACCTCAGGAAGACACCGCCTTCGGTCACCTCATTCACGAAATCACCGGACCAATGGTCCCCGTCAGCCTCCCCGGTGTCAAAGAAATCAACGCCGTGGACGCAGCAGGAGTTCACCCGCTCCTCCTCGCGATCGGCAGCGAACGTTACATCCCCTACCAGGAGCGACAGCCGCGCGAGATCCTCACCATTGCGAACGCAATCCTTGGTTTCGGCGCGTGCTCCCTCGCCAAATATCTCATCATCGCCGCTGGCGAGGACGACACGGATCTCAACACGCACGACATCGATCGCTTTCTCCAGCACATCCTCGAAAGGGTCGACTGGACCCGCGACCTCCACTTCCAAACGCGCACGACGATCGACACCCTCGACTACTCGGGAACCGGGCTCAACGAAGGCTCCAAAGTCGTGATCGCCGCGGCCGGCAAGAAAAAGCGGGACCTCGCAAAGGAAATCCCGTCAAATCTGCCGCTGCCCGAAGGCTTCAGAAATCCCACCGTCGCGTTGCCCGGAATACTCGCCCTCGAAGCCCCAAAGTTCGCCGATCCTGAACGCGCAGCCGAACAAGTCGCCAAACTCACGAATGCCCTCGAAACCGTATCCACCTTAGCGACCAATGGAACCCTCTCCGGCTTCCCCCTGATCCTGTTGGTAGACGACAGCGCGTTTGCCAGCCGAACACTCAACAACCTCATCTGGACCACCTTCACCCGGTCCAATCCCTCGCACGACATCCATGGCGTCCACAGCTTCACCGAACACAAACACTGGGGCTGTCACGGATCCCTCATCATCGACGCCCGCCTCAAACCTCACCACGCGCCACCGCTTGTCGAAGACCCGTCCGTCACAAAGAAAGTCGACGATCTCGGCGCATCTGGAGGCCCATTGCACGGCGTGATCTGAGTCGGTCCATATAATGCAGTCGGGGAAATCTGGTGCTGTGCCAGTACGGAACAATGGTGCCCGTGTGCGATCCTCGCCAAACCAGAAGGCCTGTTGCCTCCACGAAAGTCTCTTAGCCAGAGTTCACCACTTTGCTCATCTAGAAAACACCACCCCACTTGGAATCGTCAGGATCAACATCACTCACCTGAAGAAGGACCACCTATGAAACACTTCACCGGTATCAGTACGCTTCTGTTTCTGATCGTCTTCCTGCCAGGACTTGCCTGTGGCTCTGAAGAGTCTGTCACGCCACAAGCGGAACTGGAAGTTGCTGTGAACTGGTACCGGGAATTCGAGTCAAAATATAATGACCCGCACACCGGCCTATTCGATCGGGCGAAGGGCTCACCTGGGTGGACTTACACCTACCCCGTGTATTCGTATATGGCGATGTACCGCGCGAAAAAGGATCCGAAGTGGCTGGACCACACCATAGTGAGAATCGATAATCTGATCGACCAAATGAGAGAAGTACCCGATTGGGGAATTGATTCCTGGACCGGATACAAGGACGGCACCAGGGGTTGGGGCACAGTCACCTACACCGATCAGTACGATGAGTTTATGGTCCACGACGGCCACACCAGCGGCGCAATTGCCCAATTTGTCAGAGCAATCTACGCGGATCCAGACTTACACGAAAAATACAAGGACAAAGCGGACCATTATCTGAACACGCTCGAAAAAAATATTGTGACAAAGTGGTACGTGAATAAGGATGCCAAACGTGGGAAAGAGCTGCACTTGCGGGAATGGGGTGGGTGGCGCAATCTTCCGCACAACCAGTATCTCGCCTTTGGTACGCTCTGCCTGATCCTGCGACAGGTCTCACTATCATCTTACTATGTTCCGACCAACCCGGACTTCCCCAGATTCTATATGAAGACGGCCACGGAAATGGCCCGCTTTTTCAAGGAGGAGCTGAGACATCTTGAGTCGAAAGATGCATACCTGTGGGACTACAGGCCAGGCGGACGCCGCGAAGATTCCGGACACGGCAATCTGGACATCGAGTTTGTTATACGTGCCTACCGCCAGGGAATCGTATTCGACAAAACAGATATGGAACGGTTCGCCAGAACGTTCATCCACGTGCTTTGGAATAAGGACGAAAGCAAACCGGAGTTTCGCAGCCACGTCGACTTTGAATACGGAAAAGAAATTGGCAAATATCATTTACGACGCTGGATGTGGCTGTACGAGTTCAATCCACAAATTGGTAGGCTGATCAGCCAATACTACCTTAGCCATCTAGATCTCAAACGGATGAACGAAGTGCTCGCGAACCTGGCCTGCTGGCAAGCAGGTGTTGTTGCGGGGAAATGACATTCGCCATTTGGTCAAGGACGGCTGTTCCAACGGAACTTCAGCATTGAACACGCAAACAGTATCCCCTCCTTCGTCAACTACCCTCGGAGTGAATCGCCCGTTCCACATCAATGTCTCTGGCAGTAATTACCTCACCACGCACCACTACCTGTCGAAAACCTCGCAGTAACCGCCTAGGTGGACCGGCTCGGCCAGGGGATCGCTGCACGGGGATATTTGAGGTGGACCCCTTTCGGAATGCTCTCGTTCCGAATAATCCAGTCGGGGAAATTTGGTGCAGTGCCAGTACGGAACAAAGGTACCCTGGCGCAGACCTCGCCAAACCAAAACGCCTGTTGCCTCCACGAAAACCTCTTAGCAAGAGAGCACCAACGAGCGAAGTAGTTCACAACTTTCTAGTCCCCGAGGGCTTTGAGATCCTTCGCTTCGCTCAGGATGACAGCCGGCGTCAGGCTGAGACTTTGTAAAGGAACATCTGGCCCCGACACCAGTTCCGAGATTCCCAATTGCGTTTTTGTGCGTTATAACGTATAGTTCTATTAAGAATGATAAGACAGTTGAAATCTACGCCTCTAAAAATGGGAACAACTATATGCCCAAATCGATTCCCTTCGAATCGCACCACCAGGAATTCCTCAGTGATCCAGAACAGGCCAGAATCTACCTTGAAGTAGCCCTGGAGGAATACGAAAAAGACGCCAATTCTGAGGCCTTCCTCCTTGCCTTGCGGGATGTAGCCGCCGCTCGGGGTGGTCTGGGCAAGCTCGCCCAGCGCACGAAACTGAATCGGGGTCACATTTACCGCACGCTCTCGAACCGCGGCAACCCTCGGCTGGACACCCTCGTCAAAATTCTCCGCACACTCGGGTTCAAACTCTCTGTCGAACCTCTTTCCACGAAGTAGCCCAACACCCTCCGCTTTGGCCTTACGAGACAGCAAGCGCCAACCCAATGCTCCCTGCAGACAGCTTGACCCTCAGTGGTCTTCGTTCCAGGTTGGTAAATCCTACCTCTAATAAAGGTCCAGGCGCCTGGACTTTTATTATCTTTCAAACAAATTGGATATTAACATATTATAAACAATCTATTATATCATATATTTCAATCTATAAATAAATTGCTACTATATTGTATCTTTAGGTTTTGTATGCTGATTGGGTTAATGCCCGTGTTTGAGGGAGGGCCAGCAGCCCAATTCGAAAAGCCTTTCTGAGCTGTCTCGTTTTTCTTTCATTCTGAATCGAGACCGGGCCCGTCATCCTGGTTTCAGTGGCGGCAAACCTTACTGATTCAATATCAATCAACTTGCCGCGCGTCCCGTGGTATCAAGATCAGGAGAATTCGCCGTGATCAATCGCTCAGCTCTCCTTCTGAAATACAAAAGTCCAGCCATTCGGTGGATCAATGATGCCGATCCCTATGACGACGATCCCGGGACTACAGTCGATTCTGTAAACTCAGATCGAACGGTGTATCTGATTACCGAAGAAGACGCAGACACACCGGAATCCCGTGACCGTTGGATAAAGCGAAATTATAAGGCATTATTCGAGGAGGAACTGGAGGGTTGGTATACGGATCCCGATCTATGGCCGAAGAAACGGACGCTCAAACTGTTTCGCGAGTGGTTTGAAGTTGAATGTCACACAGTTCTGATCGATACCGTAGGTGGAGCCATCTATGAGGATGACATCTGATCTCAATAGCCGGGCCCTTGACCATTTGCGCATTCGAAACTGATTCGATCTGCGGTCGTTGGCAGGCTATCGCAGACTGTTGGAATTGGAACTGAACAATTCCTGAACACCTCTCCCAGTACACACAAAAGGAGCACACGGTGAAAATATCAGAAATCAAAGTTTACCCAACCTGGGTAGGTAATCGAAACCAATTGCTGGTGAAGGTGGAAACCGACGAAGGCCTGTACGGCTGGGGCGAAGCCGGCGTATCAGGACGAGAACTGGCGGTCAAGGGTGCGGTCGAACACTATCGCGAATTCCTCCTCGGGCAGGATCCACGCAATCCGGGCGCACTCTGGCAGGAAATGTATCGCAGCCAATACTTCGAAGGCGGCCGCATTCTCACTGGCGCAATCTCCGCCATCGATATCGCCCTCTACGACATCATCGGCAAAGCCCTGGACGTGCCCGTCTACCAGCTCCTGGGCGGGAAGCATCGCGATCAGGTACCCTGCTTCGCCACCACCGGTGCGCCGTCTCTGGAAAAACTCGTCGAGAACTGCAAACTCCTGATCGGCAAAGGCTGGTCGGTCATTCGCTCAACCATCGCTCATCGCGGCAAGACCAAAGGTAAAAATCGCTTCGAGCCGCGAGAAACCATTGGCGTAACCGCAGAGTGGCTCACAGCGCTCCGCCAGGAGCTCGGCCCCGACCCTGTCCTCGGAATAGACTACCACCACCGGCTCACCGTGGCCGAAACCGCCTCCTTCTGCCAGCGAATGCCGGCCGGCACCCTCGACTTCATCGAAGAGCCCATTCGTGACGAATCACCCGAGGCATATGAATCCCTTCGCACAATGACCGACATCCCCTTTGCCATCGGTGAGGAATTCGCCAGCAAATGGCAGTTCGCGCCCTATCTCGAGCGAGGGATCACCCAATTCGCGCGCATCGACATCTGCAACGTCGGCGGATTCACCGAATCTATGAAAGTCGCCGCAATGGCCGAATCACATTACATCGACTTGATGCCGCACAATCCGCTCGGCCCGGTCTGCACCGCCGCCAGCGTCCACCTGGGCGCAGCCGCCCCCAACTTCGCCTGGCTCGAGGCGCGTGTGTCTCCAACCGAAAACCTGAAATTCCAGGACCCCGAACTCTTCCCGAAACAGCCTGAAATGGACGGCGATCGTTACCTCGTTTCGAACGATCCCGGCCTCGGCGTCGAAGTCAATGAAGAAAAAGCGGCGGCGCAGACGTTTGAATTCTGGGAAGCACCGCACCTCAGGCGGGACGATGGGTCTTATACGAATTGGTAGATGGAGCGACCGGATTTGATGAAAGCGATTTAGACCTTTTGGTCGAACTCGGTCCAATGGAACCTTACGCTCGGGTCGACGCGTACTTTGGCTTCCGGGAAGTGCTCGGAGACTTGTTAGATCTGAAAATCGACCTGGTAATGACCGGAGCCATCAAGAACCCATTTATAGCCGACGACATCGAGCGCACAAGGCAAGTGCTATATGCCGCGTGATCCACGTGCATACCTGTCAGATATCTCCGATTCCTGCGATGCAATAGCCGAGGCAGTACCCGGTCTGGATCGGGCAGAATAGGTGCGCACACGCCTCGTCCAGCTCGAGGATGGGCGAATCCTGTTGGGGATCAGCCACTACCGCACGGTCCGGCCCCAGACCAGCGACCTGGACGTAGCCCTCTTTGGCGAACAGTGGGTTCAGGACGGTTGATCACCTTCACATGAGGAGAGCCCGCGAGACCGGGAACCGACCTAGGGAATCGGAGCCGAGCCGGCCGTTGCAGCCGACACCTGACGGTGGGCCTGACCTGAGTCGTTACATGCCTAATTTGATCTGAGTCATCAGTTCAGAACTGGAGTGATGTATGAATGAAGAAAAAGATAAATCGAAACTACAGAGTAAATCGAGAAATGGCTTAACTCTTGGCATTGTCATTGGAGCCGGGTTAGGTATGGTGTTTGGTAGAGTATTGTTTGGTGAAAGCGGTATTGGGTATGTTTACGGTTCAATTATCGGTGCGGCCTTGGGGCTTGCTTTGAGCATATTTTTCTCAGGTGACTCAAATAAGAAGAGTGATGCTAATGATTCTTCTAAATAATTGTCCAACAACGGGATGAGCAAGGCTAAGGAACAACGGTCGGCTCCTGTGCCGACTTTTCCGCAAATCAGTTACGGGCCGGACTCACTCAACCACATGACCGTGTGGCTTGCGGAGTCGAGTCAGTCCACTCCTGCCGTGCTACTGTTCTATGCAGGTGGATTTCGAGTGGGAGACGGGCGCGGGCCGAGTCCGCAAGTCAAGTCGACCGATGCGATCCCTGTGGACCAAACCGACTTGCCTGCTCTCCGTGTAAAGCAAGACATCCTCCGTCTTCTATCGTCTGGGATATCAATCGCTGAACCGGCTCAATGGTCCTTGTACAGTAAGAAGTCCACTGGATCAATTTAGGAAGACCCATTCCGAATTTAGGGAAGATGTCCAGACCCGCTTATCTTGACAGGCTTCACAATATTTTCAGATAGCATCGGCTTCTGAAACAGATATTTACGGGAATTTCGTTAGCAAGTAGAATTCAAGGTATACAGACCAATATGGCAGTGTTTTTCATTTGCTATACAGGTCAGCGTATTTACTAGTTAGCGCAGCTCCTTGGTGCTAGAGAAGGCAGGATGCTCGCAACCTTGGTGGGTACAGATACAGAGTCCGGCAGACACAAGACTATCTTTGACAGTCTTATAGGTATGGCCAAAGATCGCGGATTCATTGCCGGAAGTAAGGTGCTCCACGTTGAGCCTGACCAGCTCCCAATTCCGGGATGGTCGCTCGCATTGCGGGGACCTGACGCAGGAGACGCGGAATTTCTCTTGGCTGTGACAGCACCCAAGGTTCCGAGCATTTCTCCGATTCCTGTGAAGAAGACTGTTTCCGGGCCGCTCTTTGCCGTGGTTGTGATGAATGACTTCCTCGGGATCTGGCGAGGTGGCGACTTCGCGGAAGTCAAGAGGCCTACCCAGGTTGAGAGCGAGTTCTCTGCCTTTCTCGATGTCATTTCTGTGGAAGTGCTCAAAGACGGAGGACTATCAGTATGCCAGACTACGATCTTCGGCTTGATGTCGCGGGCCACGCTTACCTCAACGCCCAACTGGTCTTCCTATTGGAAAAAGGTGGCACACTGTGGGATGCGAAGAAGCATCTTTTCTCGCAGAAGCCCTACGTCGATACGTTTTCGGATGAGCATGTTTACAGTTACACGCCGGGAGATCACTCCTTGGCCGTGTCACTCCTTTTCTGCACCATTGTTGTGCCCCGAGAGATCCTTGATCTGCCTAAGACCCACCAGATCTGGAACGATTTCGACGATCAAAACGCCATGAACTGTTTCACCGCTATTGAACCGTCCATGGATTCCTACGACTTCATTCGCCGTCTGAGGAATTCGGTGGCCCACGCCTTGTTCTCAATTACGGAAGAAGATGGAGAAGCGCGATACAAGTTCTGGACAGACCGAGAACCACGCCTCAGACAAGCAATCATCATGCACAGTGAATTGCTGAGGTTCATCAGCCTCGTCGGACAGCGCTTGACGAATGCCCTGCTATCCCGAAAGAACGACATGGGCTAACCTGCGGCTGAAGTTGACTGCGGCTGCCAATCCAGGTTTCACATACGTCAATCTCATTGTAGGCAGCCCCGGCAACTTAGCCTGAGCGTTATAAAGCAAAAAATTACAGATCGGACAGTAGAGCGGGAAGGATAAAAAAGTTACGTGGACATAATCACTCAGGGTTTGATGGGTGCAACAGTTGCACAAGCTGGCGCAAAACCCAAAGAAGTGCGTTTGGCCTCTTTAGTGGGCTTCTGTGCACCGCTGCTTGCCGATGCCGATACACTAATTCGTTCCACTGAAGATCCACTCCTCTTTCTGGAAAATCACCGCCACTTCACCCATGCTCTGTCGTTTATCCCCGCCGGTGCCCTGCTTGCATCACTGCTGCTCTGGCCGTTTTTGAGAAAACGGCTTGGATTTATGAGAATTTATCTTTACTCACTTCTCGGATACGCCACAGCCGGATTTCTAGATGCCTGCACTAGCTATGGCACCCACTTGCTATGGCCATTCAACGACGACCGAATTGCATGGAGTATCATCTCTATTTTCGATCCGATTTTCTCTCTGGCCTTAATCGCGTCAATTGTCTTTGGTGTTGTAAAATATCAACCGCTGGCAACGCGGATTGGTATGGTTTTCGCCGCCACCTATCTATCACTCGGCGCGATTCAGCATAATCGTGCTGAATCTATTGCACATATACATGCTCAACAACGTGGCCACATCATCGAACGCCAGATAATCAAACCCACGATAGGCAACTTGCTGCTATGGCGTTCGGTTTATGAATCGGATGATTTATATTACATCGACGCAGTGCGTGTGGGCATCCTCAACAACGGCAAGGTTATTACTGGTAATATCGTGAAGGCCTTTGATATCAGCCGTGACCTTCCCCAATTGACGGATCAGATGGTGGTCTATCATGACATCCAACGCTTTAATTTATTCTCTGATGGCTTTCTGGCCTGGCATCCGGAAAATCCCAATGTCCTCGGGGATGTACGCTACTCTATGCTGCCGACCAGCATCCGTCCTCTTTGGGGGATCGAGTTGAACCATGACGCACCTAATGAGCACGTTACATTCAATACCTATCGCACGATGTCTACTACCGACCGCAAGGCCTTCTTTGCAATGTTGCTCAACTAACCTATAATTAATAATTTTGCTTTATAACAATGCGCTGTAGCGGACCCCGCCTTGGCGGGGCAGCCAAGCGCCGCCCGTTAGGCGGCTGAAAACACCAGATTCAGTTACCACGATCGGAGCAGGTATGGCTCATTACATCGACGGATTCGTCCTTCCCATTCAGCGCGCTCGCCTAAACGAGTACAAGCGTCTCGTTGAAGCGGTTGCAGAGATTTGGAAAGAACACGGCGCGCTCGACTACAAGGAATATGTCGGTGACGATTTGTATTTGGAGGGAACGCGCTCGTTCCCTGATCTCGTAGCTGCAACGAAGGATGAAACCATCTTATTTGGATGGGTGATATTTGATTCTCGCGAGGCGCGTGACTTGGCAAACCAGAAGGTCGCGGCTGACCCAAGGATGGCGGGTTTGTTCGATTCATCGAATTCAGGTTTTAATGCTAAACGGATGGCATACGGAGGGTTTCAGTCACTCGTTTAATCGCTTAACGCGAACACCGGATAGCACGGCGACGCACCAGATCGGGCTACGTTCTTGGCTTTCAACGTCGTTCGCTTCGAATCAGTTTTGGTTCTTTCACGAGCACTCGCGTTGGCCCACCAGCTGATCTTGGCAGCTAGGCGGCACCCGGTAGAGACATCGACACGGTATTGAAGAGTGTCCAGTTCTAAAACACAGAGGCGATACAAATGGCAGAAACGACAGAGGATGACGGGCAACGGAGTGGGGGCCGCGGCAGTATGGAGAAACTAAAGATCCATTCACTGATATCGGCAATAGTTATTGCGATCGGCATAGTGCTTATGATCGGAAAGATCTATGCAGACAGTGAACCAGGAGGTATTCCGATACTGCTGGTTCTGCTTGGTCTTGGCTGGTCTTTTATTACGCGCCTCCGAATTCGATCGCAAAACAAGAATTCTCACGATGCCGCATAACAATAGGATGGAGCTGACAGAAAAATGTGTCACCCGCCTTGCAAGAGGAAGAGCAAGGCAAGCGACTTTCCTCTTCAACTCATCCCCGGTGTTAGCTGCTAATGACTAAAGCCTTACAGAATCGAGTAACTCCTAGGGGGAATTTGGAGGCTGTGCGTGCTCAAGGCGCATGGCTGGGCAATCGCGGAATCCTACACAACGACCGCCGGGAAATTGTGGCGCCCTGGCGTCATAAAGCTTGGGTGACATGCAAACTTGAGTTCAACGGTAGAAAACGCGTTGTTTTTAGCCCCAGAACTTACTCAGAGTTGTTTTTCCTGGACGAAGCTACAGCCTTTGCAGCTGGTCATAGACCTTGTGGTGAATGTCGCCGAGAGAAGTTCAAGGCATTCAAATCGGCGTGGTGCACTGCCAACCGTAACCTCTTACAATCTCCAAATCCAGGGATAGGGTTTTTGGATAAGCATCTTCATATAGAGAGAGCCGTGCTCAAATGGCATGGGTATCTGCATACTTGGTCACACCATGGCTACGTCGAGCAACACCCGATCAGTGCCTCGTCTGCTGTGGTTCAAGTGCTTACACCAGAGTCAGTCGTAGCAGTCCTTCGAGAAGGACTCGATGTTGAAGTGCATGAATCGGCACGCAGAGGCAATCGGTGATTCTGTCCGCAGCTGAACACTGCGTTCTGTTGCTGAAGCAGATCTACAGATACGCGTACTAAGAGGCATGCGATGTCAATTGAATTCACCCACAACACGCCGGTTCTACCAGTAACCGATGTGACCGCGGCGCAAAACTTTTATCGTGATAACCTCGGTTTCCAAGTGGATTGGTGCGCGGGAGACACTTTCGGGGCAGTCTCACACGGCAAGATCAGCATATTCTTTAGCAAGTCCCAAACGCCAATTCCAGAATTCACTCTAGTACTCAACACTCCTGATGCAGACAACGTATTTTCTGAATGCAAAACGCCCGGGATTGATATCGTCTCCGAAATTGCAACTCAACCATGGGGCACGCGCGAGTTTACGGTCCGCGACTTGAATGGTCATCTTCTTCGAATTGGTCATGTCGACGAAAGTAAGGCGAATTATAGCGACTTCTCGTAATTGGGCGCTCTCAAAACGCAACAGAACAAACGCGTTGAGACGGACTGGCCGCCAAGTTTGAATATTGCTGGTTTTTTGCTGTTTCTGGCCGGCCAGCTGCTTACGCTAACCGTTCAGGGCCTCAGCCTTTAATTTACCCCTTCTGATACAAGTACCCAACCAACCATAGAACTTGACAAACTCTTTGGTATGACATAACGTCATACCAAAGGAGGTTTATTGTGAAAGCTAAAATTGCTATAACACTTGAGCAGGAAACTGTCAAACAGTTGGACCGCTTAATCGAAAAACAGACCTTTAAAAATCGAAGCCAAGCCATTCAGCAAGCTGTAACTGAGAAATTAGAACGGATTGATCGTAGTCGATTAGCGAGAGAATGTGCAAAACTAGACCCTGTTTCTGAGCAAAGCTTAGCTGAAGTAGGATTCACTGAGGATGTGGCCCAATGGCCAGAATACTAAGAGGGGATTTAAGATGGGCTGATCTTAATCCGGTTCGAGGACGAGAACCATCTGGACATCGGCCGGTTCTGATTTTAAGCCAAGAAGTATTTAATCAACGTTCCGGTACAGTCATTGCGATGGCGGTAACAAGTCAGACGCAACGAGCGGGTTTTCCTTTGACCTGGGCTTTGGACTCTGAAGATTTACCAAAACAGTCCTGGGTAAAGATTAGCCAGATACGCACCCTATCGATTGAGCGAATTGGTCAAAAATTGGGTCAGGCATCTACAGAAGAGTTGGATCAGATTATCGAAGGCTTAAACGAAATTGTCGGTCCCTAAGCACTTAGTTGAATGTGACGCTACGGGCAGAGCATAGTTTTCAGCGTTGCGCGATTTGAATCCGATATTGTGTACCATAGGCGGTGCCGTCTTGTCCTACGCTCACCCGCCAAGTTCTTGGTAAAGCAGGGCAGCTTCAGCGAAGGATGTTGGGGAATCGAAGAAGGCACACCTCCTGAAGATCTCCGACTTGGTCATTTCAACCTCCGTCTCAACCCAGTTTTCGTACTTCTTCTCCTACGCATGAAATCCATCGATGAACTCCATCAGAATAAAACCTTATATACTCCGGCTCTATCTCATCGTCTTTATCCTTTTCCTCGTCAACAAAGTCGTCCTACGCCCCATCGTGCTCGACCACGACTCCCTACCCTACCTACAGATACTCGTCTTTTCGATTCCGAACACGTTTGAAGCCATCATCGACATGAGCAATATTGCCGGCTTGCTCATGGTCGCCAAACTCTATTTCCGTCCCCGATTTGATGGCATTCCGAACCTTACTCTCTATCTCCTGGCCACTGTTTTGGCCGGTACGTATGTGCTGACGCAGGAATTCAGGCTCAACGATCTCGGTGGCAGAAATGCATGCAATCCATACGATGTAGTGGCATCTATAATCGGGATATTGGGCATGTTGTTGGTATTGTGGCGCTACTGGATCGTAGAGCGCGTAAGCGCGTCGGCATAACCAGTCGCTCAAGCGAAAATGGGCGCAAGGGTCTTGCCCGAATCATTGTCGGCGTCTACATTACTTTGAGGATCTATTGTGCCGTGAGCCCATTTCGGCTTAGGTTGTCCGTGAGCCGTCACCACAGTCAACCAGCATCTGAAAACGGAGGGAGCGACAGACCAATGGCGGAAACACAAGCATTCAAAGCAGCTTTTCCGTACCAGAAGGATATTTTGACGCTGCCGGTCACGAGTCTGGATACCGCATCGCAGTGGTACTCAACACACTTCGATATGGTCGAGGTTGAGCGACAAGTTGCTCCTGTTCCCTCCGTTATTCTTGAACGGGACGGTATAAGAATTGGCTATGCCATCAATGGAGGAGACGCTTCGCAAGACGGCGCAGCCATTCTAGTCAGCAATATTCAGGGTATGAAAATTGAACTGGAATCAAAGGGCGTGGAAATTGGGAATTGGCGAGTCGATGAGCGCGAGGGTCAGAAGTTTCAAGTGTTCTTCGTGGTCGCTCCGGATGGTTTGTGCTATTACTTCCATGAGCCGATTCAGTAATTGGCGCAATGACGCCTGCCAAAGCGAGGGAGCCAGATCGAAGCGGCGTTGCAGAAGAGACTGTTCGAAGGAAATTGTGAGCAATCCGTGCCACTTGAGAGGCCGCGGGACTGTTGGGTGTTACGCCAGGCTGGGCAGATATCCAATGCAGTCGGTTCATCCGCTCCCAGGTGATTGCAGCGGTATACAAACAAAAAAAGTTTTTACGGATAAGAATGAACCCTAAACAACGTCCAAACCATCGACTGTATATTGAGATTCTACGCAAAATGTCACCTGAAAAGAGACTACTCAAGATGTTTGAGCTATCCTCTTTTTCAAATCAGCTTTTTGTCCATGGATTGAGGAAGAAATATGCCGATATTTCGGCGGAAGCTTTTTCTCAAATCCTTAAGGATCGATTGGAAAAATGTCACAACAGGAGCTCCTAAAAAAGGTCGTCAAAACGCTTGATCAGAATGGCCTCGATTATATGATTACTGGATCTGTGGCTTCAAGCTTGCAAGGTGAACCTCGATCGACCCATGGTATCGATTTAGTAATTTCCATTGAGGAAACCGGCATCAAAAATTTGGTCGAAGCCTTTCCTCCTCCCGCATACTACCTCGATGCGGAATCTATCCGGGAAGCCATATCTCATAGGTCGATGTTCAACCTGATTGATGTCACAGAGGGAGATAAAGTTGATTTTTGGATTTTGACCAATCAGGCGTTTGACCAGTCTCGTTTTGCACGCAAGTATACAGAAGAAGTATTGAGCATGAGACTAAAAGTATCCAGCCCCGAAGATACGATATTGGCTAAACTGCAGTGGGCATTAAAGTCGGGAGGAAGCGAAAAACAGTTCACAGATGCCCTGCGTATCTTTGAAGTACAGTATGATGGTTTGGACATGAGCTATTTGAATAAATGGGTGGCCACTCTTGGTGTTGAAGAAATGTGAAAAGGCCTACAAGATCAGGCCGAAACCATATAGAAGGGCCATTGTATAACCACTCCCTGCAACGGACGCTACGCGCTGTTGACCTCGAAGGCGCTATTCGGACGACAGACGAAATGCGGAGTGGCAAGGAAGAACTAGACGCGGTAGCTGCTTCACCCACGTGCTCATCCCGGTTCAGGTCGAGTGCGGACAATGCAAGAGAAAGCTCACGGTTTCTCCTCCTGAACCGACACCAATCTGGAAGTGTCTGGTCTAGATAGTTCGTACAGTGTATAGAGGCTTTGAAGGTAGTTGGATCCAAACTGCCTACCCCCCACCTCAAGCTGAAGTTACGCCATTGCAAGGCTCTGGCCACCCGCCCGCAACTAACGAGATTATTGAACCGCAACCAACAACACCTCACCACCCTCGACTACCCCCAACCTTTCCTGGACCTCCCTCGGAGCTTTGACTGACATGCCATTAGACATTAAAATCAAAAAAGACATTCTGATCCCGGCGGCAGAGAATCCTGACGTTCACGAGTTTTTCTGGGCAGTGAACTATGCGTACACGCGCCACACCGGCCAGGACATGATCATGACGGTCGTGCGCCGTATGTCTCGTGGCGATGACGACTGGAAGCAGCGGAAGAGCACGAACCAGCGTATGATTTCCGACGACAACGGCGCAACGTGGGTGCCGCACGGTCCGGAGATCCCCGGGGGCAGCTACGAGAGCAAGAACACCACCCTGGCGTGGATGCACTTTCTCGATTCGGCCAAAGACCGCTTGCTATCGCTGCACCAGACCAGCGGGCCGCATCCTGGCGATGGTCAATGGGCGACGGCGCTTAATTACGAAATCTCGAACAACGCCGGGCAGACCTGGGGACCGCTCCGACAGATCATTCATCCGGACAGCGCGTGCAATGAAATCCACTGGATGCCTGGCATCACCGACAACCACCAATACATCGGCGTCGACCAGGCCCCATTCGTCCATCTTGACGACGGCACAATTGTGCTGGGTTTCACCGTGCATCCGGCGAATCCCGATTATCCCCGCGAGCAGTTCTATGTGGGTGCGGTATTTCTCAGAGGAAGTTGGAACGAAGACCACACGGAGCTATCGTGGGAGGCGGGCGACATCGTGCAGGTGCCCTCGGATGTGTCACCCTACGGCGCCTGCGAGCCGGACCTGCTGCACCTGGGTGGGCAGCGCTTACTGACCACGTTGCGCGTTCAAGGTGCGGAAGAGCCGGCTGGTCTCTTCAGCTCGCGGCACTGGTCGATCTCAGAAGACGGCGGCAAGACTTGGAGCGAGCCGAGAATGCTGTGTTACGAGGACGGGTCGAGGGTGTGTGTGCCCGCGAGCCTCGCGGCGTTTGAAAGACATCCCGAGACGGGCAAAACGTATTGGTTTGGCAATATTCTCGACCATCCAGTAGCCAGGCAGTTGCCACGCCATCCGCTGGCGATGGCTGAAATGGATACCGATCGATTCTGCCTGATCAAAGATTCGGTAACCGTAATACAGGATCTCCCAAAAGGAGCGCCTGAGAATCGCGGTTATACCAATTTCGGTCACTACGTCGATCGCATCACCGGCGAGTTTGTTCTGACCCCCGCCGAAATGCCGAAATTCAGCACCAGAGATTTCAGGGCGGATACGGTCCGCTACAGAATCAACGTACTCTCGGGGTGAAACTCTGCATTCGTTTTCACTGTGAGCCGTAAACCCACCGCAAGGAGAAAGACCATGAAGCTCGGCGTCATGCCCGGGGACACCATCCCCGCTGCCGAACTGAAAGCCGAAGGATTCGACGCCATGCAGCTCTTCTGGGGCGAGGGCGATGATGCCGCGGTCAGGGATGCCGAACCTGCGAAGATCGCCGCGACCCTGGCTGCCGGCGATCTGGATCTGGCAGCCATGACATTGCACATTAATTTGGTGGGCCCGCGCGGCCGCATCGACGCCGACGTCGAGCGGACCATCGATCTGGTCGGTCGCACAGCCTCCCTGGACCTCCACAAGGGTGACAACCCGCGGTCCATCCTCGTCTGGCACCCCTCAGGCTACCCGGAGAGCGAGGGCGTAGATGACGGGGCAGTCTTTGACGGCCTGTGCGGTGCACTGAAGGACATCTGCCGCGCCGCAGAGTCGTCCGGTGTCGACATTGCCATCGAGATCACGCGCAACGGCTCCGTGGGCAGCGCCGAAACCTTCCTCCACCTGGCAGACCGCGTCGGCTCTAGCGCCCTCAAGGCCTGTATCGACGCGGCCAACTTCTGCCCCGACCGCACGCCCCTCTTACGCGCCGTTCGCCGCCTGGCCCCTTACATCGTCATCGCCCACGGCAAGGACTGCTCTTTTAAGGACAACGGGGAGCCCGATACATATGGTCCAACCGGATCTGGCCGACTGGACTACCACACCTACATCCAGTCCCTGCTCGAGTTTGCTCCGGAAGTGCCCTATTTTGTACTGGAGTACTACAAGTCGCCGGAAGACCTGCTGAAAGCACGCGACATTGTGCGAGCCGCGATGGCAAGCTGAGGTTGCCGTATCTGGGAAACCTGTTTTGCCTGAGGACGCATCCACTTGGCAAAATGGGGCGGGCGATCCAAGCCCGTGTTCATCCGTGGAACAGGTAAAGGGAAGCATATAGTATGAAAATTACCCGCATTGAAACCATCTGGCTCGATGAACAACAGAATACAACCTGGGTGAGAATTCATACCGATGATGGTCTGATTGGATTGGGTGAAACCTATTATGTACCTCGGGCCGTCAGCGCCGTGGTCCATGATGTGTTCGCTAACCTTCTCCTGGGGCGCAGTCCCTTTGATATTGAAAATCACTGGCAAAATATGTTTTCGACGGTCAATTTTTTTGGCTTCGCGGGTTCTGAAACCCGGGCTATCAGTGCTGTTGATGTGGCCCTGTGGGATATTGTGGGTCAGTACACAGGCCAGCCCATTTACAACATGCTTGGCGGCCGTTGCCGAGAGCGCATCCAGATTTACAATACCTGCGCAGGCTACGGAACACTTCAGGATTTCGAAACTTGGCGCAGCGGTCGCGCGGGCGCATTGGCTGAAGACCTGCTGAAGAGCGGAATCAAAGCAATGAAAATCTGGCCGTTCGATCAGTTCGGCGTATCACTGGGTGGGCCGGTTGGGCAGCGCGCCGGCGCGGAGGCAGTGGGACCGGTGACTCATTATCTGAGTAAAGAAAATCTCAAGAAGGGCATTTCCTATGTCGAAGACATACGCAATACAGTCGGCGATAAGATGGAAATTGCGATCGAAGGTCACGCCCGTTGGAATTTACCCGAAGCAACAAAAATCGCCCGCGCGCTGGAACCTTACGATATTATGTGGTTGGAAGAGATCATCCCCGCCGATAATATCGAGTCATATGCCCGGCTTAAGGCCAGCACCTCAATACCCCTGTGTGTCAGCGAACGACTTTTCACGCGCTTCGGCTTTCGGCAGGTCATAGAAGCCAACGCCGCCGATATCATCATGCCCGATATGGCCTGGACCGGCGGCCTGACCGAGACTCGGAAAATCTGTTCGCTGGCCGATACTTACTATCTGCCGGTTACAAGCCACGACTGTATCGGGCCGGTCGCCGTCTGGTCGGCCGCGCACTTGATGTTACACGTCCCCAATGCCCTGATCGTGGAAACAGTGAGGGCTTTTTACAAAGGCTGGTACAATGAGGTAATGACCGAACCCCTGCCTATCTCTGATGGGATGATCTCACTCTCGGACAAGCCTGGCCTGGGCACGGCCTTGCGCGAAGAAGTACTTAGCCGGTCCGACGTGCACATGGAATTTTCCGATGAGCAACACCGATTTGACCCCTCGAGCGGATAAGGAGCAGTCAGGCTGATGACCGGTTTGGTTAATGAGCTATTCTCACACGTTTCCCAGTGTGCCCCATATACGGTCTGGATATCCTGCTCATCACTTTCGACTCCTGAAGTCGGCGCTGATGCATGCGTGAATTAAAATACACCGGGAAGAATTGACCGCCAATTGAGCAACTGGTGAAGAAATGCTCAAACTTGAGCCGTCAATTTCTGCGCATTCACCTGACACAAAATGGATTATTAACTAATGAAATTGATAATTCGTAATCTTGATCGCAGCACTACTGAAGAAGAGGTAAAAGCTCTTTTTCAGGAATATGGCACCGTACAATCTTGTGATTTGGTATTAGACAAGAACACCGGTGGATCCAAGGGTTTTGCTTTTGTGGAAATGCCGAAATCAGGAGAAGCCAGGGCAGCAATAAAAAATTTGAATCAAACGACCCTTTCCGGTAACAGGATTCGTGTCAAAAGAGCTGAAAAGAAGACGGAGTAATATCGCCGTCACAATCGACACCGCGAACGGCACCTCCCATCTTCGCGTTCTCTATAAAAAACACTCAGCGTTACTATCGGAGCATCGACTGTTATGACTATTGAACAACCGAATAATCCCATGCATGGCATAACGCTCGAGAAAATTGTAACGAGATTAGTAGAGCATTATGGTTGGGATGGAATGGCTAAGAGAATCAACATAAGATGTTTCAAGAGTGATCCATCCGTAAAATCATCACTGAATTTTTTGCGTAAAACCAAATGGGCAAGGCGTAAGGTGGAGAAATTGTATATTTCGAAATTTGTAAAGCAATCTCCCCCGGGCAATGATAAATAGTGCTGAATTAATTGCACATTTGCTCCGATTTTATGGCTGATTTGGGATTATCTCAAGAGGTGCATTTTGATTGAAATTCGACCCCGGGAGAACGTTCTCCTCGCAACTGATTTTCATCGTTTGCTGGAATGGTACCGAGATGTATTGGGATTCAATGTTACAAACCTGGTTGATAAAGGCTTCCATTCCTGCAATCTGGAAACGAAATTGGGTATCAAATTGGCATTGCTTCAGCGGAAGAGATGGGAGTTAGTCCCGAAGATCGGTCGAAGAATACAGTACTTCTACAAATTGAAGTTGATGATGTTCGGACGTTTTTTGAATATCTGGAGCAGAACAGTACGAAGATTGCGGGCGGGCCATCCTTTGAAAAAAATGATGAATTTTGGTTTGGCAGCTTTTCGGATCCCGAAGACAATCCTATCTGGGTAGTAGATAAGAATTGTCCGTAGGTCCTGAAGCGGGTGGTGCGCCTAACGCCGCGTTATGCGTGAATGGCTGCGCCAGGGACAGCGATGCGCGAAAAATCAGCCTGGGGGACTTACTCCAGAATGTTGAGGGTCAATAGCGCCATCCGCTTACGCACGGTCTTTGGCCAGGCTGGATCGGAACTTCTGGGCCATAGGTGACTCCGCACGCAGATGATCTTTCCGTTAGACCGGCCGATTCTCCACTCCAACCGTTGAAGGAGATTCAGATGAAACGCGTCACCGGAATAGGCGGTATCTTCTTCAAGGCCAAAGACGCACCGGCCTTGCAAGCCTGGTATAAGAGACATCTTGGAATCGACGTGCAGGAATGGGGTGGCACTGCTTTCACCTGGACCAACGCAGAGGGTGAACCTACGGCAGGAACGACGGTCTGGTCGATTGGCACAGCCGAGGGCGACCTTTTCGCCCCGGGAAAAGCCACGTTCATGATCAACTATCGCGTCGAAGACTTGCACGCTTTGGTGAAAGTGCTGAAAGAAGAAGGCTGCAACATACTCGACGAGATCGACGAGTCAGAGCATGGAAAGTTCGCGTGGGTCCTAGATCCAGAAGGAAATAAGGTTGAACTCTGGCAACCTCCTGTTGGCCAGTAGCGAACAACCGCATGTCATTCCCCCGGGTGAGGCCTAACAACGGCATGATGCCGAGCGTTCGGTAGACAGAAGAAAAGTTTTTCGACATCCAGGATATTCTGGAACACCGAGTCGTTCGCCTGCACAGTCAAAGGAGAAGAGGTAGTTATGAAAATCGCATGTTGGTGTCATCTCGAGCGAGATGTCTTTGGCAAGGATCAACAAGTGAGGAGCCACCTGGATCGTGTCGTGGAGGCTGGGATTGACACGCTATTGCCCTTTGTCCATTCTGACAACGAAGTCTGGTACCAGTCTGATTTGAACAACCTCAAGGGAGAGGACAGGTTCACCCGGTTTCTGATAGCAGCCAGGGAGCGGGGGCTTCAAGTCCAGCCGACGGTACTTCCAATAACGGAGTATGGGCTTTCCGAAGCAGAACGGACCAGACGCAGCTATCAGAGCGGCCAGCCCGGCGGAAACCCGACAGACGGCCGATTTTGTGCTTCCTGGCCCGAGACTCGGAAGGAGGGTGGGCTTAAGATCATACAAGATATTATGGCCCACCACAGCGTAGATGGGATCCACCTGGACGCCATTCGCTACATTGACACGGGCCAATCCCTTCAATGGCCCTGCCGCTGTGAAGCCTGCCGAGCTCGATACCGGGAATTGTTCGGGAAGGATGGGCTTACGGCCGATGATCTGAAAGTGCCCGGCATTCTCCAAAAGTTTCTCAACTTTCGGGGAGAGAACATCAGGGGTCTCGTTGAGCAAGTGAAAGCTACTACCGATGAGGTTGGGCTCGGCCTTTCAATGGCTGCGCGCGCCGACTATTTTAGATCTGCTCTTGTGGAGGGGCAAGATTGGGTGCAATGGGCCAGGGACGGGCTCATGGACTTCATTTGTCCAATGAACTATTCTACAGACCGGGAAATTCACAAGGCACGTCTCTCTGAACAAATGTCGCTGATTGGAAAATCGGTACCGATCTATGACGGCATTGGCCGCAAGAGCAGTGCCGGAGAAATCACCCCGGCAGAAATGATCCAGCAAGCCGAAGACGCGCTTCTATTGGGCGTATCTGGCATCGCGATTTTCCACCTCGCTGCTCTGGGAGACGAGGATTTTCGTGAACTCGGTGCGTTTAAGAAGGCCAATACGTGAGGAAGCGCGGCAGAACAATTTCAGTTTCCCGTAAATGATCTCAATCAGGCATGGAAATACTCGACTGCTGAATCAATAATGAAACACCGACCAATGCACTCCACCTGACTGGCAGTTGGCTGGCGCTCATTGCCAGCAGGTGGGGTTTGTCGTTATGTGTTTGGCAATGCTTGGGGTTCTTAGGAATATTCAGATAACCCGGAATCTGGCAGTTAAAGAGAAGATTAGATCTTTATCCCGCGAAACGCAAACGTGGTAGCGAGAGGTTGGAGATAATAAAATATATGGATAAAATTAATGTACGAATTGGACTTTTTATTGGAGTTGCTTTAACGTGGTCATTGATTTGGGTGACTCAACGAAATAGACTATTTGACTTAATCAATACAGACTCTTTTTTACTTTTGCTATCAGGATTAGTCCCCACATTTGGAATAATTGTCGGGAGTTTTCTTATGCGAAAACATTTGTCCAAAAATAGAATTGGTTTCACAGGTAACAACAGTTCTTATTCAATTACAATCTTGGCAATACCTGTTCTGTGTTTGTCAATAATTGGAGTCGACAATAATTATACCATTCAAAAAAACATATTTGGTTTTGCTATCGGGGCATTCACCATGCTTTATGCCTTTTGTGAAGAATATGGTTGGAGGGGCTATTTACAAGCGGAATTGAGTATCAAATTCAACAAGTGGACTGCTTATGTTTTCATTGGAATAATTTGGTATCTGTGGCATTGGTATTTTTTGCGAGAGGGTAGTAATCCAAAATTGATAATGCTCCCAATCCTAATTGGAGCCAGTGTTGGAATTGGAGAAACCAGTAAATCCACAAAATCCCTTTTAGTCTGTACCGCACTCCATGGAATAGTTAACACTTTATTTATTTACGGCATAATTTCGAACCAATTGTCGAGCCAAGAAAAGGTGATAATATCCGGTATCTGTTTAGCAATTTGGATTCCATTAATTTTGAAGTTAGAAAAAGCGGGAAATTCTCCGGTCAACAGGTGATCGCTTCGTAAGATGTCTCACCTCCGGATGCATCGAAGGGAACAATCACGATACGATGCGGATTACAGGAGTACGTTAGGCACCAATGATCTCAAAACAGGACCTCAATCCTGAGCAGAGGGCTGCGGCCACTCACGGCACTGGGCCTGCCCTTGTGCTGGCTGGACCGGGCACGGGGAAGACTACAACACTCGCTGGACGATATGCTCATCTCACCGATGCTGGTGTTGATCCTGCACGTGTGTTTGTCTCGACATTTACGAAGAAGGCCGCCCAGGAGCTCCGCGACAGAATTCGCCAGGCGGCTGGGATTGATCCGCGTAAGCTACCGATTGGGACCTTCCATGCCTACTGCTTTCGCCTTACTGGAGCGCCTCAGGTCATCGAAACCAGCACGCGTTTCGGCATCGTCCGGGAATGCATACCGGACTGGAAGGGTGACCTCTCCACTGTAGTCGACGCTATCGACCGTTTCAAGGACGCGCTCGTATCTCCCGAAGAAGCCCAAACCCAGGCCAGTCAAGCTGGAGTAGCCGATCGGGACGAACTGCAGCAGATCGCCGCTGCATACACTTGCTATCAACAGCGACTCGCACAAGACGGGCTGGTGGACTTCGGTGATCTGGTCTGGCGATCCATCCAGTTGCTGCAGGACCGACCCCCGGCGGATTCTCAATTCCAACACCTGCTCATCGACGAGTATCAAGACATAAACCCGGCGCAAGACGCGCTGATCAAGAGCCTCTTGACCCAGGGCGCTCAGCTGTGGGTCGTCGGTGACGACGACCAGGCAATCTATGGCTGGAGGGGCAGCGATGTGCGGTACATCACATCCTTCTGCAGCAGATATGAGGGCGCAACGACTTACCGATTGAAGCGAAATTACCGTTCCTCAAAGCTCATCGTTGATGTAGCGCAGGCACTCGTATTTGGCAACAAACAACGACTTTCCAAGTCACTCGTCGCGGCTGTCGGGGTGACCTCACGGCCTGTATGCCTGTCTCGCTGTGACAGTGAGGAACATGAAGCGAAATGGATCTCCACCGCCGTCCGAAAGCTCATTGGTTCTGGTGTGCGTCCCGAGGAGGTAGCGATCCTCCTGAGGACAAACTTTCAAACCGTGGAATTCGAGAGGGCGCTGTCGCGAGAGCGGATCAAGTTCGTTGTGCGTGGGGCCGGTAGCTTCTGGGATCTTCCAGTTGTCAGAGCCCTTATGGCGGCAATTTGGCGCACACGGTCGCCAGCCAGCCGCGCGCCGTGGGTTGGACCAAAATACCTGGTCGACGTTCTCGACAAGGTGGCTGAGACAGCCGGCGCGGTGGGCTTCAAAGCCCTTGCGGGCCGGATGGTTACCGAGGCGATATCTGCCCGGCCGAGCGCGATGCCATTGGAGCAGCGGATACAATGGGATGGCGGAGCGAAGCGGCTGGGTGACGAAAGTGACCGGTTTTCGGACGCAGAGGCCTTCTTGACGCACTGCCGAGAGTCAAGTGCTCAACGCGCTCGCGCTGAGGACGGAGTAGCAGCCGTGGTACTCTCCACTATCCACCAGGCGAAGGGGCTTGAATGGGAGGCGGTATTCATCGCAGGATGCGAGGATGAACTCTTGCCTCACAAATCGGCCATGGACCACGAGGAGGAACGCCGCCTCGTGTACGTGGCGGTAACCAGAGCGAAGGCATTCCTCACCCTGACGTGGGCAACCAGCCGAAATGGGACCAGGCGGAAAGAATCGCCCTTTCTGAACGAGCTGACCGCGGGCGCAGATGAAACACAGCTTGATCGTCGGGGACACAAAGCAGAACACGACGATTCCCGACTCGATCCGAAGAATGACTCTGCTCAATTGCCTCGTGCTAAACGCAGGAAACCAGCAGTACGGGTAAGGCACCTGTCATTCGGCGATGGCACGATCAAGTCAATTAGGGACGACAAGTACGTCATTCAGTTTGACCTGGCCGGCAAAAAGACCATCCTCTCCACCTACCTGGAGATCCTGGGATAGGTGTGATAAGCTGGTTGCCGTCCACAGAGATATATAACAAGCGCAAGGAGCGGACGCGGCTCCCGATGCGCAGCGTTCCACTTCGAGTATAAAGTGAGGGTATCGACTATGAGAATCGCACAGATTGCACCGTTGACCTACACGCCGGGTGGACTCGAGTACGCCTCGTTCATACGCGGCGGTACGGGTGCCGACTACCACCAGAGCCCGGCCTTCTATCGGTTTCCCTCAGGCCAACTCATGGTGTACTGGCATGCCTACGACTTCGACGAGTGCTCCAGCAACGGCATTTTACTGTACTCCTTGTCAGACGACCTTGGATTGACCTGGTCGGATCCGCAGGTGTACCTGGCCGATTTCCCTGGGGGCAAGCTGATGGGAGCCGAGATCCTGAGGCTGCGCAACCAGGACACCGCACTGATGCTCTATGCACAGACTCGGCATACGATCCAGGTCGATCGTCAGCGACGGGTTCGAACTGCTGCCAGTGACTATTTTCAGAGTCGGACGCGCCTCTTCATCCGTCGCTCCGACGATGGCGGGGAACATTTCGGACCCAGTGAGGAACTGCCCTATACGCTGGTTGCCGACGACAGGGAGTTGCCCGGAGTCGGGTTCTACGGCTCGATCGACCAGGTGCTCGAACTCGAAAGCGGACGGATCGTGACGGCTTGCTGCTTCATGGACCCCGCCCGCGCCGATGCCGACAAAGGCGGAGCGGGGCAGCATTACACAGTGGCATGTCTACTTTCTGAGGACCAGGGCAAGACCTGGACCCGCAGCGGGGAGATCACCGTCGACACCCCCCGCGGGGTTATGGAGGTGCAGATCGTCGAGACCGAACCGGAACGGCTCTTCTGCCTGTTTCGCACCCAGGGCGGGTATTTGTATCAGACCCGGTCGCAGGACGGTGGGCAGACGTGGAGCGCATCGCAGCCCTCGCCACTTCCCTCTCCCGAATCCAAGCCGCGGATGATCAAGCTCCAGAGCGGCAACCTCCTGATCGTGTGGAACAACGTCTCTTCCGTCACACAGGAACCTCGCTACCCAATGGTTGCATCGCTCTCGACAGACGGCGGACGGACCTGGGGGAAGCCGCATATCATCAGGAACGAAACGGGCACCAACCAGCTCAGCAATCACGGCCTGATCCAGCTAGACGATGGCCGCATCCTGACGTGCATCTCCCACTACCACGACACCCGACCAATGACAAGCGATCTCGATATGGCGCTCTTTGACGAGCAGTGGCTTCTGCACGGTTAGTCGCCGCCGCATACCTTCAGAACTTGGGATTTACAGGGAGTGCCGGTGCCGAACCAGCAGGTGCAAGCGACATTTGACAGCCCGCCTGACCTCCGACGTCAGGTTGCTTTTTACCTCAGAATATCCTGACGGCTTTGGCGTCAGGATTTTTCACATCGAAGGTTCGCAATAATGACCGGCACAAGAACAACCCCAAACCTGCAAAGCATCCCGACAGGTGTCACCTTTCAACAGGATACCCTGTCTCGGCTCGGAAATCGAGGTGGCAACTGGTGTATCACCTGGGCAGCAGATGACACACAGATCACTTCTATGGATGATGGAAAATGGATCGAAGATGGGGATGAGAGGCAGTTCCACAACCATCTTTATCGTATTCTGGGCGGGGCCAATGACTTTTCCAGAGCCGATATTCCGAATTATCCAGATTTCAGAAGAGGTGATGGCGGTTGGTTTGGCTATGGCATTGTGTCAGTAGATGGAGTTTTGTACGCCGCCGCGTCAAAGACACCTCGACTGGCATGGAGCGGCCCTTTTCCGGGTGTCAAATTGCTCAGGTCTGAAGACAATGGGGAAAGCTGGCATCGTGTGAATCGCGAAGGCGAACTACGCTATCTGGAGAGACACGATCCTGCCCGACACTCAGTAGACCCTGCTGAAATGTTTTTCTGGCAGGAGTATGGTTTGACACACAAAACACAAATTGCCTATCCCTTTTCCTATTTCGACTTCGCGCAATGTGGGCGAGACAATCGTGCTGCGAAAGACGACTATCTCTATATCTATTCCCCGGAGGGGGCCCAGGCGCATCGTTTACTATTGGCGCGCGTTCTCAAAAAGGATTTGGGCACCCGTGAAGCCTGGCAGTTTTTCACAGGTTACGACCAGGATCAGCCGCAATGGTCGCCAAATATCCAGGATCGCCAGGCAGTGTATCTCTATCCAGAGCACAGTCAGGAGGGTCATTATTTCGGTTGGTATTCCTGGCTTCCTTCGGTCGTTTGGAACGAGGGACTGAAGCTATACATTATGGTCAATGGGGGAACCTATGCCGGATATGGGATGACGGACTCCGACGAAGACTATTATGATGCCTGGATGCATACCAAAACAGGCAGTCTGGGTTTTTGGTACGCGCATCAGCCTTATGGCCCGTGGCACCAGTTCTTCTACACGGACTACTGGTTTGCGGAAAGCACCGAAAACCGAACCTATCAGCCCAAGCTCTCCCCCAAATGGATCAGTGCCTCAGGGCGGGAGATGACCTTGATCTGGTCTGATGCCATGAAAAATGAAGCAGGCAAATCTCACTCCACAAACTATAAATGGAATCAGATGGCCATCACCATTGAATAAAAACATAAAGGTCATTTAGGAGACAAGCTCCAGCATACAGAACCAAACCTGTACATATCATAATTCTGATCGAACATCCCGTCTTTGACCTATCTAAAGGCCGTGAGGATCCGCCTTGCTGTCCGCGACTTGGGACATGCCGCAACGGCTACGTTGCGGGTTGATGGACTCAGGCACGCCTGGTAATCCAATCTGTTCGAGGAGAAGGGCGCAGCGATTTCTTTCGAGACGGATACCCTTCAGATCCCGGTCAAGCCATTCGAGATCTGCACAATCCGTATCGCTCGACGGGCGCGAGGTTAGGGCCCTGATCCTGGATCTCCCTGGCTTCTGCGTCGGGATTCGCCTGTCGGCGGCGAATCCGTACATGGGAACGTGCTTTTGACAAATTGTACAACAACCGGGAACGAGCGAGCCTCTGGTGAGCTTGGTCGTTAGAGAGAAGGAACAGACTTCGGGAGGATAGGCGCCACTCTGGATTGGGATTGACGCCTGCGAAGGAGGGATCAGGCAGGAACGGGGTTCTTAACCTCCACGGAGAGCTTCAGGCCAAGCTCCCGCAGGATGGAAGTCAGGCTGGCCAACTTTGGGTTCCCCTGGTCTGACAGCATTCGGTACATCGATTCACGGTTAAGTTGGGTATCTTCTGCCAGCTTCTTTATTCCGTGTGCTTCCGCAACGTTTCTCAGCGCCATCAAGAAGAGTTCGTTCGAGTCTTCTTCCAGCGCCGCATTCAAATACTCGGCTGCTTCAGTCGGATCCAGGAGCGCTTTCAGCAACTCCGGCTTATACGGTCTCGATACCGTGCTCATCACGCTCGACTCCTGTAGTCGGCCCAGTAGGTTTGAGCCTGATCAATGTCGTGTTGCTGTGTCCCCTTAGTTCCGCCGGTCAGGAGCAGAACAATCCGGTTCCCAGTTTCCCCGAAGTAGACGCGGTATCCGGGACCATAGTCAACCCCTAATTCGTGAAGAGCACCGCCAAGAGAACGGCAATCGCCAAAGTTCCCAAGACTCAGGCGGTCCAATCTTACACGAACTCGAGCGCGGGCCCTGCGATCTCTCAACCCGTCGATCCACTCGCTGAAGGGACTTCTTCCCTCAACAGTGAGATATTCCTCCAGTGATCTGGGCACAGCTTCGTTCATAAATCAAATGTAGCCTAAAAGCTACACGCTGGCGAGTGAATATTCAAGGTCAGGGCTGTTGTGGACAGCCTTCTCTTTCTACACAAGTCTATATACCCAATGAGCCAGCTCCAATGCGACTTCTACAACTGGGTTCCCCGGCGTCCCACTAAGATGGGGTAGGTGAACGTCCGATAGTAGCGAATCTCCATCTGGCAAAGTGTGCGTGAACCGCCTGGTCACTCGTCAAGCAACTCCAAATGGAAGCCCTGCCAGTCATCCAAGTCATTAAGATCTGAAGCAATCCACACCGTATCGTCCTTCGGCAGACCTAGCAAATCGAGCATCTCCGACCGTTCGGGTTCGGGCTTTGGGAACAACAGTACCCGCTGATTGAACCGGTCGATCGCTTCCGGTGTAAGGCGATCAGGCTCTGCTTGCTCCTTGACCCAGGCCTCGAAAGCGAGATAGGTCGGTTGAGACCCGGCAACGAACGAAGTCGTGGCATCCAAACTCAAGCCAAGCGCTTCGAGCAGCGCACCGTCAAGACCTCCTTTTCCTGCGCGATATCCCTCCTTAAGCTTTCCCTTCGCAGCCAGGCGCATCTTCAGCCACAGCCTTGGAAGATGTACCAGACCCAGTGGACCCTTCGAGCGGTTGCTGATCAACGGAATGATTGTATCCATAGCCGGAATCCCTCTCATCGGATAGGAGTATGGGTGAAGGATGTAACCTAACAATCGCCTCGATTATCACGATTGATAGGTGGGTTGATGTTCCGTAATTGCACCCTGACATCGCAGGATAAGACAACTCCGGAGGGTGACACTCCCTGCCAAGCGATGCGGGCGGGGAACAAAGAACAACGGCTATCTGATTGGCTTCACGGAGATGTGCACCGCGTGAGTGAAGCGCTCACGGCTTAGTCTGGACGGGTCAAACAGGACCGCAGTTGAACGCGCCTCATAGAAGCCCCTCGCCGGCGACTCAGTTGGTCTCGGACGCGCCAAGCCTTTCGGTGATCTGACCAATAACAGACCAGTAAACTGCAGCCTGGAGAATACCCGAGGCGGGGAGAATGCGGACGTCGTAACCAGGCACATCGACAAGAGAGTCGGTGTATTCCCAGCCGGGGTCGATTTTGTAGTCGGGTTCATGACCAACTGAGGCAGGTTCGCGGGCGCCGGCAATTATTTCGACGATCGTACATTGACGCCTGCGTGCAACTTCATAGGCCGCGTTCGGACGTCGGTAATAACCAAGGAAGAAGAAGAGGTCGCCTGGGCCGAGCTTGCGTTCGAGCTCGGCGACATCGGGTGTTTCGCCCGTGAAGGTATCAAGGGTTGTCATATACCCTGGGTCTCCGGGAGCGCCGGCCTGGTGGACCGGGAAGTGTGCAATGAGAAAGGCATGGATGTGCCTGTCGTTCTTCAATACTTCGACCGCAGCAGCGGCTGCACGGGCAACTGCGGGGGCTTCGTGATGCAGGGATGTCAAACAGGTCGAGATCCTGTCCAGATAAGCGCCACCCAGCCGCCCTGGAGAAATGGACGGAACATCGTGTGTCGCGTGGAATCGGTGACTTCCGAAGGATGTATTTCGCTCACGCGCCCCCTCCGTGAGCACACTCTGGTACATCACCGGCATCTGGCCTTCCCGTGTCATAGCGGCAACGAGTTCTGCTGTGAACGTCCAGAGCAGGATTAGATTCTGCAATGATATGAGTGGGTAAGATTCGTTGTTCAGGTGCCCAAGGACGATCTCGGGACAGGGTGGATCGCTGTGCAGAAACACGTCCAGATTCCGGGAGAACTGTTTCGCTTCGGGACCGATGCCGATCACGAACGCCCCGGTTTCCACGAGGCGGGAGATCAGACGCCGGTCTGCATCTGATTCCGTGTCGGACCAGCCGGCAATTACAACATCGCCCTGCTTTGGTGTACTGGATGTGCATTCCTGCATCATCATCATGCCACCCGAACGGACGTAACCCTCGGACATGAAATCGGGTCTGCTGCTGGCAATGTACAGGTCGCCACCACCGATGAGCCGAGAAGCGGCGGATTCGGCAGCTTGGCTGATCTCGGGCAGGAGAAGGCGAACAGATTCAGCACCGTCGATCATCGTTTGGAGATAGGATTCGCAGAACACGCATTCACTCGATTCAGGATATAGTTTCGCTGCTTGGCCAGAATCTCTTTCAGGCCATTGTCACACGGAGGAGGCCCGGGAGGACATCACGCCCCCTGTTTTCTGCTGAATTTTTTCACTGACAAATCGCTGGTTACAGCAAATACACCCGCAATATATATGAATTCTTGATACGTCCACTATTTCAAAACGCATCACACCTTAACATCTACCTCAAACAGCCAGATCGCCTGTCACGCCTCCTGCTGAAGTAACCGCTTGATGGGGTAAGTCTCGCACCGAATGCCCGCAACCTACGTGCGTTTTAAGCAGATTTTTCGACGATTGCCTTTGACAATTGTCACGTGACACAGTACATTCGTGTGATAATTAATACGTTCGTGGATAGGCAAATCGAGACGGTATCCGCGATATCACCAGACGTGCAATACGTAAGTTTCAATATATTGATTTAGCGACGAGCCCGACGACTTGAAGATCCCCGCAGGCAATCGACTTCGTAAACTTGCACGGGATCTGAAGGGGGCAGTTTTCGATCTCGGTCAATGATCAGTGGCGTATCCGCCTCTGTCTCATTGATGGCGATCCTTTGGTATCGAATTCACAGATAATCATTGAGCGGAGGAGGGCAATGAGTATTCCAAATACAAGGGAAAGGACGATTTGTCCGACGCATCCGGGCAAAATGCTTCGGGAAGAGTTTCTACCAGACTATGGGCTTACGGTAAAGCGCCTTGCAGAAGCACTGGGCGTGTCGCGCCAAACAGTCAACGAGTTGCTCAGGGAGCGTCGGGCTGTGAGCCCCGAAATGGCACTCCGGCTCTCGTGCTTGTTTGGCAACACACCGGAGTTCTGGCTCAATGCACAGCGCGCAGTCGATCTCTGGAAGGCTTCACGCACGCTCAAAACAACAATGGTACGAATTCAGCCGTTAGAGCCCGTCAAACAAATGCAATAACACGGGCCTGGAGGACGCCTTCCCGGGAACAAACGGGTTTTCCCGTACCGAACATCTGGCGCGTGAGGCAGTTCTATCTCGTCCACAATAAATCTGAATATCTCGCGCAGGTTGCGCGAGATATCGGAACTCAATCTGACATTCCAACCTGTCCATCCTCTTGATTTAGGAATACATCACCCAAATGATTCATCCCTACGACAACTCCACGCAGACACGCTGGGACCACGGCGAGTTCAAAGTTCAACTCAATCAACCCAACAATCCTCGTCCCATCGGGTTCTGCGATGGAAGCCCCGAGGACGTCGCAGAACTCCTCTCAATCGCCGAAGCGGAGGGCGTTGACGATGTAAAGATCAACAAGAAAATCCTCAAGTCAGGGCGTGAGCTATGGACCTTGGGTGGCCAAGAAACTCCTGACGATCAGAATTCATTAGAATAAGAGGTCGCAGATTCAACTATGAGGTGCAATAAAGTGAACTTGGGTTGAGTTTGTCCAGGTTTCGTGGTCTTTGTGCGCTGCGGGTTATCCACTTGGCTCGCCGAAAGAAATGGAATGACAGATGCGATCCTCTGTGTTGCTTCTCGTGCTACTGAACCCTTGAACCAGAAGTATCTCGAGATCGCCGGACGCATCACTGCCCTGTTCGTCGGGACCGTGTCCGTTGAGATGATCGTGCAAGGAACAAGATCTTGGGCAAACAAGTTCTGAGATAATCACCAAACCAGGCATTGCACGTAATTGCTTGCTACAAGCGCAAAACGTGAGTGCAGACGTCGAGCCAATTATCATCAATCTGAAATAGGAGTAGGCATGTTAAAACGACACAGAATACAGTTTCCAAAACTCGAATCTACCAATCTTGATCAGGACGAATCCTATTTCTATCTCGAGGGATCAGGTGGGCACCGTAAAATCAGATTTCATGACTACGATGAGATTTACCAGATACCAGGCCTGTATGAACAGATATTTTATGATCGCCTAAAGTGCACATCCCCTGTCAAAGTAGCAACCATTCTTGAGTCTGCTGTTAGGCAATCTGGCGAAAACTTTACGGAATTACGAGTGCTGGATTTGGGGGCGGGAAACGGCATGATGGGCGAAGAACTAAAAAAACACGGTATATCTCGCTTGATTGGCGTGGATATTATACCAGAAGCATACGAAGCTACCATTCGTGATAGACCGGGTTTGTATGATGAGTATTATGTCGAAGACTTTTCCAACCTGGATAAAGACAGGAAAGATGATATCGCATCATGGCAGTGTGATTGCATGGTAACTGTCGCTGCCCTGGGATTTGGAGATATCCCAGCCAGGGCATTTATCGAGGCATATAACATCATCAAGCCAGAGGGGTGGGTGGCATTCAATATTAAACAATCCTTCTTTGATATCAGTGATGAATCCGGGTTCTCAAAAATGATTCGGGAATTGGCTTTCTCGAAATTTCTGGATGTTTATCACATAGAGCTGTATAGACACAGGCTGTCCATTGATGGAGAACCACTTTATTACTTTGCCATCGTAGCCCGAAAAAAAGCAGATGTTCCAGATGAGTTCTTAATATCGAAAGGTATTATGACCTCACCAGACACTCCAGCCGACCGCTAGCATGTAGGCTGGCTTTTAGTGAAAATCTTGGATACTATGCCGGACATTTATTGCATGAAAGCAAAACATAAATTTAGGTCCGGAGCTCCTTGTGGGACCTGGGTTTGGAGGGCATACTTCGGAAACTTGAAGGATGCCCTTTTTACCTGGGACGAGATATGAAAGCGTCCCGCTGGACAACATGAGGCGTGCTATGGCAGATGAAAAAGGTCACAAACCTGTGAATCCCACCCGGGCCTATATTGCAGACCGGATCTACGACGGCGACCGAATCCTCCACGACCATGCAGTGCTTGTCAAGGACGACACCATCTCCGGTGTCGTGTCCCTTGCAAAACTCCCGAGCGACCTCCCGATACACCGGCATCCAGGTTGCACGCTCATCCCTGGCCTGATCGACACCCACATCCATTTTATGCACTGGCAAGGGTCGGTCTTCCTTGCCTATGGAGTGACCACTGTCCGGGATACCGGCAACGACCTCCGGTGGATTCTTCAGTGCCGCGAAGAATGGCCGTCCCAGAACTGGCCGCGCATCCTTTGTATGGGCCCGCTTCTCGACGGCAATCCGCCCGGACACCTCCTGGTCGCTCGCGCAATCACCGATACAGAATCTGCCGTCACAGCCGTCCGCGACACCGCCGCTGCCGGCGTAGATGGAATCAAGCTCTACGCCAGCATCTCCGCGGAATGGATCGCGCCAATGGTCCAGGCAAGCCACTCTGCCAACTTGAAGGTCTCCATGCACTGCCTGCCGCACGGCGTCCTAGTCGCTGGCCGCGCAGGTGTCGATGAATTCTTTCACCTCGACGGCATCCTCGCCGACGTCTGGCCGGACCATCCCCCTGGCTGGCTCTCCATCTGGGGCCACCCGGAATTCACCCACACCTGGGATCGGCAGCAGCAGGTCGCCGATGCAATCGCCGAGTTGGGCATGGTGTCAACGCCGACGCTGGCCTACTGGGACAGTCAGTGGCGGATGCGTCAGGAAGTGGGACCCTACCCGGAAGAGCGTCGATACATGCCCGCGGATTTATTCAGATGGTCTTCCGCTGAGCCCAATGCGGCACTCGGAGTCACCTGGGCCCGAGCAATGGACGCGGCACAGCGCTTTCAGGGGCTGCTGCTCGAACGGAATGTACCGGTACTTGCTGGCAGCGACACGCCCTGTGGAGGCATCCTCCCAGGCCAGAGCCTCTGGCGAGAACTCTCGCTGTTGGTTGAAGCTGGGCTGGCACCTGTCGACGCGCTGCGTGCCGCCACTTCAGCAGCGGCCGATTTCCTCGAGCGACCCGAGTTGGGCCATTTGAAAAAAGGGAGCGCAGCCGACATTGCCATCGTCCGCGGTGACCTGACGCGGGGCATTCCCGATCGGCCCGACATCGAATGTGTCGTGCGCAACGGTGTTGAACACCACCCTCCTGAACTGCTGCAAACCCCGGACGACACCGCATGGCGAGAGGATCCCTGGGGCCAACAGTTCGCCCTGCACTGGAAAAAACGCACACAATCCTGATCGAAGCCAAATGAAGATGGAGGAGGGTGCGGCTTACTCGATGAAGAACCAACGTTCGCTTCAGGTCTTGCTGGGACCCGGAGGAATAGGAGAAGTCACGAGATCCGATAGGTCACTACAGACAAAACAAGCCCAACCAGATGTCAAACGAACATCCTGAGGGAGAAATACCATGCAGCCGAATTCACCTGAACCCATTTTGCTCAACGACGAGCAGATGCGCGAGTACATCGCCAATGGGTACGTCATTCTCCGTCCCAGCGTTCCCAATGAAGTCCATCGGATGATCGATGAGAAATTCGACTTTATCGACAAAAACGAATTCAATCCCGGGAACAACATAATACCTCGGATTCCGGAACTGGATTTGATACTCGGGAGCCCGGAAGTTCGCGGTGGCCTCATCAGTGTTCTGGGTGAAAACTACCTCGTACATCCCCATCGCTACTGGCACATGCTGCCGCCAGGGGAGGACCCCCTCTCGAAAGAGGAGGTGACGGAGAAAGTCTTCAACAACTGTCACCAGGACCAGTATAGCCCGTCCAGCCAGCCGCGATCTCACCGCACCCGCTATGCGCGCATCATGTATTACTCCCACGATACACCTGTCGAAATAGGACCGACCCATGTCCTTCCAGGTACCCAGTATCACGACACATTCACTGATGAAGATCGCGATCGCGTACGTCCGGTCCACGGGGATGCAGGGCTCGTCTTTCTGTCCCACTTCGACATCGGTCATTCGGCGGGGGTGAATTTGTTGAACCGTCGACGCAACATGATCAAATTCATCTTCATGCGAGCAGAGGAGCCTCAACATCCAAGTTGGGATACCGAGAATAGCGAGTGGTGCCCGCCCAAAGACCTCGCGGCGCCATACGACCTGGAGCCTGCGTGGCAGTCTATGTGGAACTGGCACCGCGGCAAGAAGTCCGTATCGGTATCGTCTCCTGAAAAGCCGAAGAAAATATCGCGCCATATCCAAACCCTGGCGGGTGAGGTCTCAGTCGAAGAAAAACTGAGTGCCCTTAAGGAGCTGGCTAAAGCCGGCCCTGATGAAGCGGAGGCGATTCCGGCGCTTATCGACATGCTGCAAAACGCGCACCAGGCGCTGCGTACTGCAGCGATATACACGCTTGTGGCCATCGCCGATCCAGCAGTGGAGGCTCTGTGCCAGGTGCTCGATAAGGCTGGCGAGCAAGTCAGCCGCGGCGAAAATCCGCCCGACCATGATTTCCGGTGGATCTGGTTGCACGATGCCGCTTATGCACTGGGAGCCATTGGTGCACCAGCAGTCGAACCTCTTACGAAACTCCTGGAATCTCCTTTCGAATGGACCCGCCTGAACGCGGCCTTCGCCCTGGGAGAAATGGGCTCAGATGCAGCAGCGGCCGTCCCGTCCCTCGAAGCAGCGTTGAAAGACCAGTCACATTACGTCATCCGAGTGGCCGCGAATTCACTGGGTGCTATCGGGAACGGTGCCCCAGCAGAATCGCTAGGCCGACTTCTTGGCGCGGACTCCCCGGATTGGGACGAGGAAAAGAACTGGGGTTGGACCATTCGCAACGCAGTGAATGTCACCGCCGCCATAGCTCTTGCCAGGCTGGGGCATCGAGCAGCAGATTCGGAGGACGCCCTCATCGAGTCGCTGCGGAATCCATTCGATCAGGTAGGATTCCTGGCGGTTCAGGCACTCAACCGAATCGGGACGGATACAGCCAGGCAGGCAGTCATCGATGATCTGATATCCCACCGCTGGGATACATCGCTCAGCGCAAAGCGGTCTTTCTAGACTTAAGGAATTCACGTGGTTGAGAATCCGCATGCCCTACTCAGGCCTGGCTCCTCGTCGAGTGACGCCTTGGGCCTGTAGCTCGAAACCCGACTCGCAGCAAAGGCCGCTGGAATCGGTTGTGCTACCTGCCGCCGTACTTAAATTACACCTGCAAACCTTTGCAACTGATGTATGACCAATGCTCAATCCGGAAGAGTCAACGGCGGACCCTGAAGGTCTGCGACAGCCATGGAGATAACACACATGTCCGATGACAACAGCACACACGACTTTGAAGTTTTGGGTGAACCCGTTCGGATGCGGGAACTGAGCTTCAGTTTCGTCACGCAGGACCCGGACGGCTACCACATCGCCTGGGCTGCGTACCTGGAGACTGTTCTAAACAGCACGGCCCTGGTGGGTGTTCGTACAGACACGGGAGAGGTCCTGCACCTCGACCTGAGTGAATACGGCGAGGGAAAGATCACCATCACGAAAGGGGCAGACGGAAACGTCTACGTCTATGCGGGAAACCCCGGAAGGTTCTTCCGGTATGACATCCAAACACGGAAACTCGAGAACCTGGGTATCGCCGCAGAGCCGGCCAACTACTATAGCGCAGGCGCTCAGGGACTGGACGGAAAGTTCTATGTGGGGTCCTATCCCAATGCAACCCTCGTCTGCTGCGACACGAACACTGGAGCAGTCGAAAATATTGGTCGAATAGCCGACGACGAGCTGCAGTTTTACATCTTCCCTTCGGTAGCCGTGAGCGACGACAATGTCGTCTATTGCCCCGTGGGCCTTCACCACAAAGAACTCTGGTCCTACACTCCGGAGACCGGGGACAGGAAGCAGATCCTGCCTGCGCCGCTCAACACGCTTCAGGGGACCTCGAACGTGTGGACAGCCGAGGACGGACAGGTCTACGGCAAGGCGGACGATCAAACCTTCCTGTGTCTGCCGGACAGCATCGTGATCGGTAAAACAGCGCCAGCCAGGACTCGGCCACCATTGCTGGCTGGGGACAAGCAGGTTGGGACGATCGACGACACGGGACACCTGACACTCACGGACCGTGGAACGGACGAGGTCACCCGGATCAAGACAGACTACCGCGGGAAACGCGCGTGGGTCTACAGTGTTTCCTGCGAGCGTAAAGGAAACATCTACGGCTCCTGCGCGCTTCCGGGCAGGTCCTTCTACTATGATACCGATACCAAAGCGATGACGGATCTGGGCGTGCTCGGATCGGGCCACTGCCAGGTGTATGACACCATAGATTTGCCTGAGGGACTGTTTCTAAGCAGCTACATGGGAGCCTACGTGGACGTGCTGGATCCGGACCAACCCATCGAAGATGGTGTGAACCCCCGATGCCTGGGCCGGGTGGAAGGTCAGGAACGACCAATCCAGTGGTGCCTGGGACCGGACGGGATGCTCTACACGGGAACGGAACCAGCGAAGGGCCGACTCGGAGGAACGCTGATGCGTGTGAACCCCGGGGACGAATCCATGAAAGTGTGGCCAACGCCGATCGCCAACCAGAGCCTCGAATACGTTGCACCGGTGCCCGAGACAGGTGAACTCTTCTGCACCACATCGATCCGCGGAGGAAGCAGCGCCATTCCCACCGAAACATCAGCCTGCGTGTTCCTGTGGGACACGGCGAACGAGGAAATGGTATTCCGCGCGGATCCGGTCCCGGGCACCCAGAATTACGGGCGCGCGGTGAGGGGACGCAACGGGCTGATCTATGGGCTGGCGGGAGAAACGTATTACGTTTTCGACCCCAAAGCGCGGTCAACCGTTTTCACGGGTGATTTGCCGGTCAAGAACCTGCGCTTTCCAACTCTGAACCGCGAGCCAGTAGGCCCCGGGGGCCTCATCGTGGGTCTTGGGGACGATGCCGTGTACTGCATCGACCCGGCGGACAACAGTGCCCGCATCCTGGCGCGTCACCCGAGCATCGGAAGTCCGGGTAAGCGCGGCGCACACGGATTCTTCGTGACCCCGGACGGCGTGCTCTACTTTGGTTCGGAAGCAACGCTCATGCGGTGCCAGCTCGCATTATGAAAGTGAACGCATCCCGTGAGAATTGGCGGGACAATGCAGTGATCGAGTCTTTTTTCGACTTGTATTGAATCCAATAGCTTCCACCGTCTTCCAGGACCGAGCGAATGTGTTTGCCTGGAAATCGAATACTGACGCAACCAGTTGAAATCCGTTGGAAGCATCTCTCAAACCTCCGGTCATCTTCACGCAAAACCGGCCGAGTGGCGAATGCAGCAGGCTCACTGGCGGTAAGCGCCTTCAACCCGATCTGGAATTACCAAAGTCAGAACGCAGGAGGAAATGATGACACCGACAGGAAACAGTACAGGTAGCGCAGCGAACCGCGAACCCGATAAGGCCGATGCCGTACCAACCGTGATCCAGGGATTCGAAGAAACGGTCACAGATGAAGACGCATCAAAGAACTGGGAGCCCGTTTCCGATCGAAAGATTCGGGTGGGGATCGCAGGCTATGGTGTATGCGGGTTCGGAGCTGCGTTCCATTTTCAGGACCATCCGAATGTAACCGTTGGCGCGGTTGCGGATCTGGACCCGGACAAGTGTGCAGAACTGGCCAGGTTGTGCCGCTGCGAAAAGACGTACGCTTCGTGTGAAGACCTCCTCGAAGACGATTCCCTGGAAGCGGTCTTCGTGGCCACCGATGCGCCGAGCCACGCACGGTTAGCCATTGCCGCGCTCGAAGCGGGCAAGCATGTAGCCTCTGCCGTACCGGCCGTCTTTGGGTCACTGGAGGATGCGGAGAGGCTCTTCGATGCCTACAAAGCCGCAGACCGCCAGTATATGATGTTCGAAACATCCTACTTCCACGAAGATCTTTATTCCATGCGGGAGCTGTACCGAGCCGGGGATCTGGGCAAGGTGATTTACGCCGAAGGCGAGTACTGGCACTATTTCGGAACACCCCTGGGTGCACACGAGGGATGGCGCACGGGTCTGCCCCCGCAGTGGTATCCCACGCACTCCAACGCGTACTATATAGGTGTAACGGGCGGAAGTTTCACCGAAGTCTCCTGTATGGGGATGCGATCCACGATCGAGCACCTGAAGCCGGAAAACAATCGGTTTGGAAACCCATTCGGCACCGAAGTCGCGCTGTTCCGCACCAGCGAAGGCGGCATGGCTCGCATGGCGGTAAGTTGGGACACGCCGGGTGCGGGCGGAGAAAGAGGACGGATTCGTACTGAGAAGGGCACATTCTACGGCAAGTTCCAAAGTGTTAATAAGGACGATGTCCCGCCGACTATCTCACGTCCCCCACTTCCACCCGGAGTCGCAGCCGGTGGTCACGGCGGCTCACATGGCTATCTGATGAACGAATTCGTCGAGGCGATACTCCTGGACCGCACCCCCCTGGTGGATATCGCACAATCGCTTAACATGACCGTCAGCGGGATCGTTGCGCACGAATCCGCTCTCAAAGACGGCGAACTGATGAAGATTCCTCAATACACTATGTAGAACGACAAGAAGGAATGCACCGTACAGACGGGGGCACGAAGGTCGAGATGTGGCAGCATCATTCATCTATAGCAGGGATAGAAGGGATATCATAAATGGCTACGCACGATTCGCTTTTTGATGTCAGCGGAAAAACGGCAATTGTAACGGGAGGGTCCTCCGGGCTTGGCGCTATGTTTGCCAGGACGCTTGCGGAACGAGGGGCCAATGTGGTCCTCACCGCACGTCGGGAAGAGAACTTGAAACAGGTCCAGACCGAGATCGAGAGCTCGGGAGGCACTGCTGCGTCCGTGGTCTGTGATGTGACCGATGTCGAACAAGTGCAAAAGGCTCTCGCGGTGACGAAAGAGACATTTGGTCGCCCGGACATTCTCGTCTGCAATGCGGGTACGGCAGCAGATGGGGGAATGATGCCGGAGAAGGTGCCGCACGATGTGTTTGAGCAGGTGATCAAGGTCAATCTCACGGGTGTATGGCATTGTTGCCGTGAGGTGGGAACTGAGATGCTGAGCGACGGGAAGGGCGGGTCGATCATCAACATTGCGTCAATTCTGGGTCTATCGGGACAGGCCGATTACCCTGTCGCCTATCACGCGTCGAAGGCCGGCGTGATCAATATGACCCGCGTCCTCGCGTGCAGCTGGTCAAACCGTGGCGTGCGTGTGAACGCGATTGCACCCGGATATTTTCCCAGCGAGATGACCGAGGCGCTCCTGGATACGCCTCCGTTCAGGGAACGTGTGGAGAGCCAGTCGGCCATGGCACGGGTTGGGCGTCCCGAGGAACTGGCAGGAGCGTTGCTTCTCCTGGCATCGGGGGCAGGCAGCTTCATAACAGGACACACGCTGGCCGTGGATGGCGGCTTCAGTGCCTCCATTGGTGCCACACCATTTGGTTCTGAGTTGAGCGGACTTTTTGCGGAAATGATGCCGGACGGGTTGGGCAAGCGGATTGGAATCGAGTGAGGATGACGAAAATCCCTCAATCCACTCAGTAGAACACCGGGAGGGATTCCGCCAACAGACCCTGGACACCGAGGCCGAGTCATTTCATTACCCTGGAATTAAAAGGAATTGCGAAGCATGAACAAACCTCGCCCCAACATCGTCTTCATCATGTCCGACGATCACGCGTCACACGCAATGAGTTGTTATGGAAGTCGGATCAACCAGACGCCGAATCTGGATCGCATTGCCAATGGCGGGATGCGTTTCGACAATTGCTTCTGCACCAATGCCATTTGCACGCCCAGTCGCGCAGCGATCCTCACCGGAACATACAACCACGTAAACGAGGTAACGACGCTCGCGACGCCGATGGACAACCGACTGCAGACGTTCCCCAAGCTTCTCCAGGACAATGGCTATCAGACCGGCATCTTCGGCAAGTGGCATCTCGGCACCGGTCCAGATCACTGCCCGACCGGGTTCGACGACTGGGCTGTATTGCCGGGCCAGGGGCGCTATCACAATCCGGAATTCATCTTCAAAGGCCCCAACGGCGGCACGAAACGAACGGTACCCGGCTATGTGACCGATCTGATCACCGATATGTCCCTCGACTTTCTGAAGGATCGGGATCGAGACCGACCGTTCTGTTTGCTCTATCATCACAAGGCCCCCCATAGGCCCTGGTATCCGGATGAAAAGCACGCAGACATGTATTTGAACGAAGACGTTCCCGAACCGGAAACGTTGCACGATCAATACGAAAACCGTTCATCCGCAGCAGCCGCCGCCGAAATGCGTGTAGGGGTGCATATGACACCCACAGATCTCAAATGCGAAATCCCCAAGGAGATGCCTGAAAAGGAATTGCGAGAGTGGGCGTATCAGCGCTACATCAAAGACTACCTCCGGGTTGTGGCCAGCATCGATGACAATGTCGGGCGCGTGCTGGACTTCCTGGATGAAGAGGGATTGACTGAGAACACCCTGATCATCTATACCTCCGACCAGGGATTCTTCCTCGGAGATCATGGCTGGTATGACAAGCGGTTCATGTACGAAGAATCTCTGCGCATGCCCTTCATTCTTCGATACCCGAAGGAGGTTCAGCCCGGTTCGGTCAACGATGACACGCTACTCAACGTCGACTTCGCTTCTCTCTTTCTGGATCTGGCGGGCGTGCAGATTCCATCTGACTTCCAGGGTCGAAGTTTTCGTGAAATTCTGAAGGGTGATACGCCGCCGGACTGGCGAAAGGCCATGTACTATCGCTACTGGATGCACAAATCGCATCACAACGTTTATGCGCACTACGGTATTCGGACAGAAACTCACAAACTCATCTACTACTACTCAGATGCGCTTGGGCAAGCGGGCACAATTGATGAAACGTACGAGCCCGAATGGGAATTGTTTGATCTTCGGAAGGACCCGCACGAACTGAACAACGTCTACAGCGATCCGGCCTACGCTGCGACCGTCGAAACATTGAAGGATGAGATGCACCGGTTGCAGGAGGAAGTTGGAGACGAGCGCTATGTCAAAGACACGGCCTGAACAGCATAGTTGCGAAACGAACATTGGAAGGTGTATGCAGTGATTACTTCCGTGTTGAGCACTACGGCATTTCTCACTGGAATGTGACCTCCCCAGTCTGAGATAGAAACCAAAATAAAAAGACGCACCGCACGAGTCATATCGCTCGTACGGTGCGTCTTTTTTCATGCCCTGGTGTCCAGTTTACCGCAACTGGTCATCCAGAAGAGAACTACCAAATCAGTCGAGGTCGAAGCGATCCAGATTCATCACCTTGTTCCACGCGGCTACGAAGTCACCTACGAATGCCTCCTGCGAATCCTGACACGCGTAGGCTTCTGCGACGGCCCGGAGCTGAGAGTTCGAACCGAAGACCAGATCTACGGCGGTCGCCGTCCACTTGACGTCACCACTCGAACGATCCTTACCCTCGAACACCCCTTCGGATGCGGCCTGCCAATCAGTACCCATATCCAGTAGATTCACGAAGAAATCATTCGTCAACGTCTCAGACCGTTCGGTGAACACGCCGAGCTCAGACTGTCCGGTATTGGCGTTCAGAGCACGCAAACCACCGATCAGCACCGTCATCTCCGGAGCTGACAGCGTCAACAGGTGCGCCTTATCCAGCAGCAGCTCTTCCGCACGCCCCTTGCGTCCATCTGCGATGTAATTTCGGAACCCGTCAGCAGTCGGTTCCAGCATCGCAAACGACTCTGCATCGGTCTGATCCTGCGTTGCATCCGTTCGTCCCGGTGAAAATGGAACCTGCACGTCGTAGCCTGCGTTCTTGGCGGCTTGCTCGATGGCTGCACACCCGCCCAGAACGATCACGTCCGCTAGGGATACTTTCTTCCCAAAATCTGCCTGAACCTTCTCCAGCGTCTTCAGCACATTGCCCAGTTCCGCCGGGTTGTTGACTGCCCAGTCCTTCTGCGGCGCCAATCGAATCCGTGCCCCGTTCGCCCCACCGCGCTTGTCCGTGCCGCGGAACGTCGCTGCTGAGCCCCACGCAGTGGACACCAGTTGCGAAACGGACAGACCTGACGAAAGGATCTTCGCCTTCAGATCTGCGATGTCTTTGTCACCGATCAACTCGTGATCAACTGCAGGAACGGGATCCTGCCAGATCAGCTCCTCGGTCGGCACTTCAGCTCCCAGATATCGCGAGAGCGGACCCATATCGCGGTGCGTCAGCTTGAACCACGCGCGTGCGAACGCATCGGCGAACTGGTCCGGATTCTCGAGAAAGCGCTTCGAGATCTTTCCATAGGCCGGGTCCATCCGCAACGCAAGGTCCGTCGTAAGCATAATTGGAGTGTGCTTCTTGGATGGATCGTGGGCATCCGGCACGGTGGTTGCCGCAGGATCCGTTGGAATCCACTGCTGTGCACCGGCGGGACTCTTCGTCAGATCCCAGTCGTAAGCGAACAGTGTTTCGAAAAAGCTGTTGTCCCAGGTAATCGGGGTGGGTGTCCAGGCGCCTTCCAGCCCACTCGTGATCGTATCGACGCCCTTGCCGCTGCCCTGGCTGTTCTTCCAGCCAAGACCCTGCTCCTCGATGCTCGCGCCCTCAGGTTCGGCGCCTACCTGGCCCGCATCACCTGCACCGTGCGTCTTGCCAAACGTGTGTCCACCTGCGATCAGCGCAACTGTCTCTTCGTCATTCATCGCCATACGCCTGAACGTCTCTCGAATATCACGTGCAGCCTTCAGTGCGCTCGGCTCGCCATTCGGTCCCTCGGGATTCACGTAGATCAGACCCATCTGAACCGCACCCAAAGGACTATCCAGTTCCCGGTCGCCGCTGTAGCGCTCATCGGCAAGCCACTCCGCCTCGGCGCCCCAGTTCACATCCTCCTCGGGCTCCCAGACATCCTCGCGGCCACCTGCGAAACCAAACGTCTTGAAACCCATCGACTCCAACGCCACATTGCCTGTAAGCACCATCAGATCGGCCCACGAAAGCTTGCGCCCATATTTCTGCTTCACCGGCCAGAGCAGTCGGCGCGCCTTGTCCAAATTCGCATTGTCAGGCCAACTGTTGAGCGGTGCAAAACGAAGCTGTCCGGCGCCAGCCCCACCGCGACCGTCACCGATACGGTACGTGCCGGCAGCGTGCCAGGCCATTCGGATGAACAGCGGTCCGTAGTGACCGTAGTCGGCGGGCCACCAGTCCTGCGACGTTGTCATAAGCTGCTCGATATCCTTCTTCACAGCGGCCAGGTCGAGCGACTTGAACTCGGCTGCGTAGTCGAAATCCTCGCCCATCGGATCGGCCGGTGGCGGGTTCTGATGAAGGATCTTCAGATTCAACTGGTTCGGCCACCAGTCCTGGTTCGATCGGGTGGCGCTCACCGTGCGTGCGCCTGACATCGGGCATTTGCTCTCTTCGTTAGACACGTGTTCCTCCTGCTGTTTGATTTTGAGGGTTGTAACGCTATATGGATTTAACTCTTATCGTAATTTTTTCAAATGTTCGGAATTCGCCTCATTCCCCCTCTGAAACTTGTGCTGCTGCGACACATTCGGGGCAGCGACCCCAATACACCACCTCTGCCTCATCGATCTCGTAACCCGAATCGTCCGAGGCGGTCAAACAGGGCGTATCACCTACCGCGCAGTCCACATCCGTCATCTGACCGCACGAGCGACAAATCAGATGATGATGGTTGTCGTCAATCCGGTCTTCATATCGCGCAGGCGACCCGGCAGGCTGAATTCGGCGAACCATACCCTTGTCGGACAGGAGCCGAAGCGCGTCATACACCGCCTGGCGAGAAATCACGCCAATTTCCGCCCGAACGACCTCGGCAACGTCATCCGCAGTCCCGTGAGGTCGACCGGACACCGCACGCATAACGGCCAGGCGCTGGGCCGTGGCCTGGACGCCATTGTTGCGAAGAAACGTGGCTGGGTCGTCAATCATGGCCGCAATGTATGTCTAATTCTGGACTGTGTCAAGAATCATAGTATAGTCCAGAAAATTTCAGGGGTGAAAGTTCCAGGAGTAGAGCAACTTTGTCCTGAAAAACCGACGCTGTAACTTGACAATCTTAGGTGAAGGCTTTTTCTTTATAACGTACCAATCTGCGGGAGGGATACGCACAACCTGCTGCCCGATCAGGGTTTATAGGTATTCACATCAGGTGTGTCGACCTCAAAAACGGATATTCCATTCTTGAAATTCGGACGCCTCGGGAGATCATACAAGATGCGTAAAAAGTCTACAAAATCTTTTGATTGTGTACAGAGCATGCGCCAAATTCGGGATGGTATCAGCTCTGAGATTTCGGAAATGAACTACAACGAGCTTCGTATGTGGCTTCGAACCCGAAAATATTCGGACCCCAACATTAAACGGCTGAAAGAACTGGTTGATCGACAAGTGTCCGACTTCACTCCTCAGAGTTAGCAGACAGTTGGCATACGTTGATAATTCTTAGAATACTGAGCTGAATGCAATCTCCTCAGTTCAAGGTGCTCCAAGCAGGTTTGCTCAACACCCGCGCATTGAATAGTAGGTCCCCCATCTTCGCACGCTCGCTTCAAAGACGCGTCCTACCATATCCTCGAGGTCCGGGAACCCCTCTATCGTCCGCACCACAAGCCCCATGTCGTCCCGAGGCATTAACTCGAAAGTCTCAGACTGAATCTATTTCCACAGATGCAAACTCAGTCGCTACGAGCTGATGACGCCCATTTAATGCGGATTTTCTTCTTCGAGTCGGCGCAATCACGAAGGAAAAGGCTGATTAAACTCTGATAAGGGATCCCGCTATCGGCCGCCAGCTCTTTGAAGTAATCGATGACATCCGTTTCAAGGCGGATCGTAACCTGCTTCTTGAGCTTCCTGGCGTAGGGGTTCTTCTTCGCCTTTGAGAAATCGTATTCGTCACGCATCGTCAAGGTCCCAGTGTGTATTTCCGAGCCTCATTCCTGGTGGCTCTGCGGGCACTCATGAGCCTACGGAACCCGTGAGAGCTTTCATTTCGTGATCGAGCACAGCTTCAATCTGCCAGGGTGCCACACCAGGGAACCACTCTAGAAACTGCTCCGTTGAGGCACCATCTTTGATATTCTCAAAAAGGGCAGCCAAAGGAACACGTGTGTTCTTGAATATCCAGGCGCCACTGACTTTTTCAGGATCGCGTTCAACTGCCTCACAGGTTTCCCAGGTTGCCATTTGCCTTCTCCAGGTCGTGTGTTCAGGTCTAAAATTGAGGATATTCTGGCTTCGAACCTGACGCAGATAGTGTACTTCCGGGGTGCCTTTCAGAGTAAATATAGCCCCTATTACGTACTCCAACAACTTCCGCGATTATTGGCTTTGGTGTCGTGGTTTTTCGGCGGCTACCGGTATACGTCACCTCGATGACCTACCTTCACGACATGCGCCACGAGGGTTGCACCGCAGATGGCTTGATGAGAACCTATATCTTGCCGCCGCGCTTAAGGTCCTTCACGACCTTCTCAAACGAGAGATTCGCCTCGGAAGCCCGTTCCTCGAACGCGTTCAGATCCTCGGCATCCTCGGCCAGAGAAGCCTTTACTGCTTCGTTCACCAGGTCGGAGACCGATCGGTCCATCTCAGCCGCCTTCAGGCGTAATACCCTGTGGATGACCGGATCGAAGTAGACGGTGGTGCGTTTGGTGCGAGTAGACATACGGTAAATGTAGCAACCTTAACGTTATAGCGTCAAGACACTAAGAGGATACTCTGAAAACCACCTCGCGCTGGATGTCTATCGATAACCGGCCCTCCCGACCTGTTGACGATTCGCACCTCACGAAATGGGTCTTATTCTACCTTCGTCAGGAATGCCATAAGATGAGCGGGCGGCATGTCCTCGCTGCCATGAGGGTATCAATCAGTGGAGGGTGACCGGATATCAGGATAATCAAGGCTGCCTTGAATATGGAGAGAATCATCCCCTATATTCAAGGCAGCCTTGATTATGGATGGCATTTTATGGCATATTCTAGGCAACACGACATTGGCGACCTCTTCTAGGGGATGTAAAAAATAGAAATCGATGAGCAATCACCTCAACGAGATCCACACAACGACATGCTGGTTGGAATAACACGAGCAGTTGAAGATCTACAGTATAGCCGCATAGCCGCTTGACGTGTTGGGCGCCGAAACCTGTGATAACAACCCGGTGGCGTCTGCGCCTCCGTTGCTACATTGAATCTGGAGACACTATGATGGACAAATTCACTGACCAGGCGAAGCGATTCTGGCAGGATAGTATTGCAGCTGCATATATATCATTCAAATTCATATTAAACAAATATTTAAACGTGAACGATGTGTTGTCTTGTTTCTGGGAATAGGTCATCTAATCGGAGGACATACGCAATTCTTGAACGCACCCAAAGGCGCCGCGCACAAATTCAATGATTTCTCCTAACTCATTGAGGATTCCATAAGAGATCCGGATCTATACGGACCGGGCATACTGAGTGTAATTCTTTAAGCGTTCAGGAACTTGATCCTGCCTGAGCTCCCTGTAGTCCCAAACTGCACCTTGGCGGTCCGCTAGAAGCAGGCTGCCCATTTGATAATCCCCCCTACAGTTGCCACCACACGTTAATTTTCCTTACCTTTTTGCTTGTGTCAAGATTAACAGGGCGCCTGGTTGTCCTTCGGTTTTCCCATTATCTTTGATCTAGGCTCCGCCTCTGAACCGGATGCTACTATAGCGTCTTGCGTGGTTTGATTGATTTCTTGGCGTTAATTGATTTATGGATAGTACTGAACCATGTTATTTTTGTCACTCAGAAATCAACTGTTGCGTTTATCAACTACGAGTTGCCCCAAGTGAACAGCGATCACAATGATTTGCTAATAACCAGCTGCGTTCTGGATCAGCTTGTACATCTTTGCGGTCAATACCCAATCCGGAAAAAATCGCTGTTCCTCCCCTCCCTCCAAACCGGCTACAACCTGATCTCTTCCCTGACCGCATCAGATGTCTCCACCCTCAACCTCAAAACAACCACCCCTTCCACCTTCGCCCTTGATCTGATCCAGCCGCAGCTCGATGCTGAGGGTTTGAAATCCCTCGACACCCAATCTGCCCCATTCCTCATCGAGCGCCTCCTGGCCGACATAACCAATCGCCTTCCCGACCACTACTTCTCCTCCCTCCCGCTCACCCAGGACCTGCTCAGCACCTTCCTCCAACTGATTCTGGACCTGCGCCGCGCCAATGTCTCACTGGATCACCTTAAGAGCCAGACGCTCGGATCGCAAAAAGACGAATTGATCTCGGAAATCTACGCTGCATACCTGAGCTTCCTGGCTCAGGAGCAGTACGTTGATGCTGCTGATATACTGTCGCGTGCGCTCGCCTCCTGCACCAATGCAAACCACTCAGATACGATATTCGCCATCCTGGACGAAACCACACTCTCTGCCCTCGAATACCAATTTATCCACGCGATATCTGGTGGCAACATCTACCGCATAGGCCGAGATGATTATGGCGATGTCCCGCTGCCGCCGCACAGTGCAGCCTTCCGCTTTCCCGATGCGCCCTTCCCTTGCAAGCCGCAGGAAATCGCCCCAGGCGGAAGACTCCTCCAACCAGACGGGCTCACCCCGGAAGACGCGGACCGGTACATCCTTAAAACCGCCATAGGTGTCGAGAACGAGGTGCGGGCCATCTTCCAGGACATCCTGCACCAGGAACTCCCCCTGGACACCGTCGAAATCGCGTACACAGTAGAGAACCCCTACCTCACCCTTCTCTTCGACACCGCAGACGCACTGGGACTGCCGGTAGCATATGCCGGCGGCATCCCCATACACCTTACCCGTCCGGGCCAGGCACTCCTGGGTTTCTACGCCTGGATCGCCTCCAACTTCTCCATCGATGAACTCCTCTCGCTGTGCCGGGCAGACCTCCTCACATTCAACAACATACTCAACGAAGACTCGTTCCTCGATCCCCAACGGGCAGCAGGCATCCTCCAGCAGATGCCTCCACCAAATCATCGCCATGCCTACGCTCGCAGCCTTGATCGTCTTAGCCAGTTAGCAAGCACACAGGTTGACAGGGAACAGGATGAAGACACACCCTCGGAGGATCCCGCCGCGGCCGAACCAATCGTAAACCAGACTCGAATCTTTGTCGACAAATTGCTGGAAATTGTCCCGGAACGCGAAACCAGTGTCACCGAAATGGCCAACGCAGGCCGGACCTTCCTGGAACTCTTCGCCCCGGTACGCACCAATCTAGATGCCACGGCAAAACGTGCCCTCACCGAAACCCTCGCCGGTCTGGAAGTGCCCTTTGCCGTCTCATCATCCCCCGGCCGAATCTCTACTCAAATCAGATCCATCCTGTCGCAGCAGAAAATAGCCACTTCCGTCGCCGGACCCGGGCGCCTCTATGTGGTCCCACTCGACGTGGCGGGCTACACGAACCGTCCCAACCAATACGTGCTGGGCATGGCGGAAGGGTCATTCCCCGGGGGATTCACCGAAGATCCCATACTTCTGGATCACGAACGCCTCTCGATCTCCCCCGAATTGCCTCTGCGCCGCAACCGTCCGTCTCGCAATGTCTGGCACCTCATCCGCCTCCTGGGTGTCTCGCCCGGAAAGGTCACCCTCACCGCGTGCACCCACAACCTGGCCGACGGCCGTCAGACCTATCCCGCCGCCCTCTTCAGGCAGGCGGGCGAACAAATGGGCGGTGAAGATTTCGAACCCCGCATACCCCGTCCGGTGCCTGCAGCTGACCTGGCGCTTAATGAAATGGAACACCTCCTCGCGCACAGAGCGAATTCGACTGCCAGCAATACGCTCGTCGAACACTGTCCCTGGCTCATATCCGGCCAGGACGCGCTTGAATCCAGAACCGGTGTGGGGTACACACGCTTCGACGGCATCCTCGGCTTCCATCCCCCCGGGCAAAACCTTGCAGACGGAACCGAACTCCTGTCCGCCTCACGTCTCGAAACCCTTGCGACCTGTCCCAGAAAGTACTATCTGAAATACGTCCTGGACATATCACCCCTGGACACACCTGTCGCAGATCCCTTCGTCTGGCTTTCTCCCCTGGAATTGGGCTCCCTGCTGCACGACGTCTTCTGCACCTTCATGCAGTCACTCAAAGACATCGGCGCCAAACCCAGCGTGGAAACCCACACACCCCTCATTCAGGAAATACTTCAGCTCGCCATCGATCAAATACGAAAGCGCGTACCCGTTCTCCACGAAGCCGCATACCGGTCGGACTGCACTCGCCTAACACGTTCTGCTGAAATATTCCTCGCAAGCGAAGCCGCTCGTACCAATGTAGAACCCGTGGCATTCGAAGCCGCATTCGGGTACCCAACAACGTGCCCCACGGAATACAACAGTGTGGAACCTGTCCGAATCCGCCTCTCGGACCGGATTGAACTCCTGATGCGGGGACGCATCGACCGGGTGGATCGCACCGAAGAAGGCATCGAAGTCTGGGATTACAAAACCGGATCCACCGTCATATTCGACCAGAACGACATGCTCGGAAAAGGCAGGCATCTGCAATGGGCGCTCTACGCCTACGCCCTGGAGGAAATGCTCAAACCAACCGATCCCCAAACACAGGTCGTGCGCTCTGGATACTTCTTTCCCGGAGACCGGGGCGGTGGCGTACGAATAGCCGACTCCCCTATGAACAGACAGTCTCTCGCGGACACCCTGGAACCCCTCCTGGAACTTGCACGCTGTGGAGGTTTTGCACCTGTTCACAGACACAGAGACCTCTGCACATACTGTGAATTCGCTCGTGTCTGTTCTAACGAGGGCCTCAGCGGTACCCGCTTGGAAGAGAAACTGTCTGCAGATTCCGAAAACCCTGAAGGCGCTGACCTGATCAGGAGGTGGATCGATGCCTGACAAACCTGAACTCAGGGATCAGGATGCCCGCGAGGTCATCAGAACGGACCTCGACCAGAACCTGATGGTCCTCGCCGGAGCAGGCGCCGGCAAGACCCACGAACTCATCGAACGCATGATCAACACCATTGCCTCGCGTGGAACTGAGGTGCAGAACCTGGCCGCAATCACATTCACCCGAAAAGCCGCTGGAGAAATGCGGTCTCGACTGTTCTCCGGCCTCAACAATGCGGCGAAACTGGCAGAGGACCCCGAGACGAAGAGAAGACTCACCCAGGCCCTCGGCGACATAGACAAATGCTACATTGGAACCATCCACTCCTTCTGCAGCAGACTCCTCCGCGAACGCCCTGTAGAAGCCGGCCTCTCTCCGGACTTTGTGGAACTCGAAGAACGCGAGGAGGAAATTCTCAGATCCACCTTCTGGCACAGATACATCCAGGACTGTCACCTGAACGAAGATCCCCGTCTCTCGGCATTCGAAGCCCTGGGCATCAAGGTCCAGGAACTCTACAACTACTTCAAGGACCGCTGTCGCTACAGCGATCTCCCCCTCAAACCCACGGAAACACCTGAGCCAGACCTGGGACCCACAATCCAGAGTGTCCTCGACGTGATGGACGAAGCAGAATCTCACCTCCCTGAAAACACCGGCTCCGACTCGGACGGCTTCATGAAGACCCTCCAGCGGGCTCGCCACACCCAGCTCTACCAGAACCTCGAAGTCCCCGCCGTAAGCGTAGAATTTCTGAAGCTCTTCGCGAAGAAAAGTCCGGGCGTCACCCTCAGATCCTGGCAGGACCAGGGCGATTACGCAAAGGTGCTCAGGGACGAGATTTATCCCAATCTCAGAGAAGAGATCGTCAATCCTGCACTCGACACGTGGCGCGAATACGTCTACACGTGCACAGCCCCCTTCATCGACGACGCACTCGAAGCCTACGACCGCCATCGCATGGAAACCGCCCGGCTCACCTTCCAGGACCTCCTCCTGCAGGCAGCGGCATTGTTACGAACCAGGCCCGACGTCCGCGCCTTCTTTCAGCAACGTTACCACCACCTCTTTGTGGACGAATTTCAGGACACCGACCCTGTCCAGGCTGAATTGCTCTTCTACCTCACGGGAACGGACACCACGGAGCAAGACTGGCGTCGCCTCATCCCGCGTCCGGGCTCCCTCTTTCTTGTCGGCGACGAAAAACAATCCATCTACCGCTTTCGCCGTGCAGATGTGGAAACATTCCGCCTGGTCAGCAACTGCATTGAAAAATCTGGAGGCCAGGTACTCGAACTGAACACCTCCTTCCGGACCCTCGGCAAAACGGTCGACTGGCTCAACAAAAGCTTCGAAAACCTTTTCGATGCCGAGGAAGACCGCTACCAGGCCTCCTTTACCCCCATATTCGAATACCGTCCCGACGGTACGGACAGCGCAGGAATACGCAAACTCACCATCCCTCAGATTTCCCGAAACAACAGAACCGAAATCGCCACGCTCGAAGCCGATGCCACCGCCCAGGCAATTGCTGCTGCCATTGCGGGTAAGAGCCCACTGAATGGCACGGATGAAGATGCGCCTCTGCCGCCCGTCGCATCACCAGGCGATTTTCTCATCCTCACACTCACCCGAAAAGTGCTCCCCATCTTTGCCCGCGCCCTGGAGCAAAGGGGCATCCCCTATGACCTCACGGGAGGTGGGCGCATTGCAGACTCGGAGGAATTCAATGGCCTCGTGGATCTTTTTGAAACCCTCTACGTCCCCGAAGATCCTCTACCTTTCATCGCCTACCTGCGAGGACCCTTCGTGGGCCTCGGAGACGACGACCTCTATCACTTCCGCCAGGCCGGCGGCCGGTTCAATTACACCTACCCGGTTCCCACGGATCTCGCACCGGCCCTCGCCTATTGCTTCAACAATGCCATCCAGCGCCTGGAGCGAATCCACGAGTGGCTCATCACGAAAAGCCCCGGAGCTGCTTTCGATCTGGCGCTCAGAGACCTCGGTCTGATCCCATTCGCCTCAACACGCGAAGCCGGCGCCTCCCGTGCCGGAAACCTCATCCGTCTTCTCGCCTTGGTCAGGGAATGGGAAAATCAGGGCCATCACTGGGGCTATGTCGTAAACGAAGTGCGCGCAATGATTGAGGACGAGAACTACAAGGTCGAGGAAATGACTCTCGAGTCCGGTCGAGAGGACGTCGTCCGCCTCATGAACCTTCACCAGGCAAAGGGACTCGAAGGTCGTGTCGTATTCCTCGTAGACTCTGGCGACAGTCCCAAATCCCGGGATCCGAATTTCCACGTCACAAGAACAGCGGACATTCCATATCTCTCGCTCCCGCTCCGTCTCGCGGGCCTCTATCACAGAGAGATCATCGGTCAACCTGCCGGATGGGCGGAAGACGCCGAAGAGGAAAAGCGTTTCCTCTCTGGCGAAGCCCTGCGCCTCCTCTACGTCGCAGCCACCCGGGCCCGCAACCTGCTCGTCATCTCTCACTATCAGCGCAAGAGCGGATCCGGTCCCTGGGACAACTTGTATCCCTTCCTCGAAAATATTCCGGAACTGGAGCGTCCCGTGCTCACCAATCCCCCGGAGGAACACCAGGAGCCGATCGACCTCAAAGCATTCAACGCCTCGCTTCAGAGGAAACACGACGCCGTCATCCAGCCCACGTACCAGCATCGATCCGTCACAGAAAGTGACGATCCAGGAGAGGCTTTCCAACGCACGGTCTCCATCGAGGGACGCGGCAAAGACTACGGCTCGTTCATCCACCACCTCTTCGAACTTGCAATAAAAAATGCCCTGCCGGAAAACGAGCAGGGCTACATCCAAATCCTCATGCAAAACAACGACCTCGAACAATACATCGACGACGCGCTGAGCGCCTTGTCTTCCCTCAGGGCATCAGACCTCTGGCAGGAAATCCAGGAATCGAATGCAGTCTACACGGAAGTCCCCTTCGCAACGCGGCTCCCTGCCGAGTCACCACCCGCAATACTCCGCGGCATCATCGACCTCGCCATCAGCAAACCCGAAGGCTGGAAACTCGTCGACTACAAAACCGACACCATCCCCGAATCCGAACCCGACTTCCTCACAAAAAAATACGCCCCCCAGGTCGAAAGCTACGCCGAACACTGGGAGGCACTCTCAGGTGAAACGGTTTGCGAAAAAGGCATCTGGTCAACGGAACTGGGTTGGGTGAGCGTTTGACCGACTTCACCGTGAATCTTGCGATTCTGGCCGGTGAAACCATCTTCTTCAGCTAACATACACGTTGCTACTTCCTGGCCTGAGTGTTACCTCGTGCTTTACAAAGCTGGCAGGTAACGAGGCAACTTCACTTGAGGTTCACGAATTCGGGCGATTCTGCTCAAAACTGTGTACTTCACCGAGTGATTTTTACGCGAGAGCGTTTTTATACACCCCCCTCAGATATCGTCTTCAGTTTCAAGCAACTTGATCACATCTTCCAACAGAACTTCCAGGCTCTCTTCGATAATGCCCCATACAACACTATTGTCAATGCTGTCGTAACCGTGCACGAGAATATTTCTGAATGACACGATGCTGCGATGTTCGCGTATTTGGTTGAGCATGTCAGGATTGCCGCGTCGGATCCTATTGAGGGCTTCGCCAATAATCTCGAATTTTCGTTCAACTCCGCTTCGAAGCAACTCATCCTGAAGATAATCATCAAACGTCTTTCCATCGACAAATCGGAAGATTGCAGTCGCTGACTCCTTCACATCATAGAAGTGTTTGAGGAGTTCATCCTCCATATATGTTCAACCTTTCACTCAACACGCGTCGACGAAAATATGGATTTCTCAGACCCGCTACCGTCACAAGATCCACTTTACAACCCAGCGCATCCTCGAAATAGTGAAGCAGCCCAAAGAATCGCCTGGAGGGCTTCAGATTGGGCTCTTCAAATTCGACCAGCAGATCTACATCGCTCTCCGAATCCTGATCACCTCGAACGAGCGATCCAAAAAGGTCCAATCTCTTCACCCTGAATTCCCTACAAGCGGGACCTGCAAGGTTTTTGATCTCTTCCAGCTCCATGACTTTGTCCCTGGTGTCTCGTAAGAGGAACTTACAAAGGTGCTTTGGATGGTCTTGAGCCATCTCGATACGCTACTGGAAATCCCTGCTCCGCAGACCCTTATCGAATATCGAAACCTTAGAAGTACCCATCATAACCTACCAACAGTTGTCTACTGACGTCCATTTTAAAAAATAAGCCGATGAGACAATGTAATCAAGGGGAAGCACAAATTGCGTAGAACCTACCAACGGCCTCCCAGCTTTGCCTCTGCCCCACGACAAGTCGATAAGAACCTGATGACCCGGAATCACGCCACCTCAAACATCCAGGTCATGCTCAACAAGCGACGCTATATCGAATGAACGCCTGAACGCCTCCACAACCTGCTCATCCTTAGTCAGCATGATAATCTGCCACCCGGTCTCATCCTGAAACGCCCTCAGCATCCCCGCCGCCTGGTTCAGCCGCTTACCATCGAATGCCACGAACGGCTCATCAAAAATCAAAAGCCGCTCACCGTCCGCAGCCCGTCTAGCGAGGGCCAATCTTGCAGCAAGCATGAAGGAGTCCCGCGTACCGCTCGAAACATCCTTTACCGATCGGCTCTTCCCTCCGGCATCAGTCAAATGGATCGCAGTCCCGTCAAGATTCTCCAGGGCAACCTGACGATCAGCCCCCACGATCTCCTGAAATTCCTTGCCGATCTCTCCTCCAAGTTCGGTAAGAACCTCGTCAGATCCCTCAGAAATCTCACCAAAAATTTGTGCTGCCAGTCCCGCTGCCTCCCGCTCAAGCAGATTGTCCTTGATGCTGGTATCGAGATCCCTAACCCGCATCTCCGTCCTGAAAATCTCTTCAGGAATGCCCCCAAGTGATCCGCGCACCAACCCTTCGGACGTCTTGAGCTCTCCGGTGTCCTGTCGAATATGTCTCTCAAGATTACTCATTTGTTCTGATAGAGCTACGCTCCGGTTCTCCAACTGTTTCTGCTCCAGATCGGACTTCCCCTTACGCGGAATCCCTTCTTCATCTGCGCTGCGCAGCTTTCGTTCGCACTCTCGCTGCAGCTCATCGATGTCGCGGCATTCGAACTCCTTCAGGCGACTCGCCAGCGCCGTATCCGCTTCCTCAATACCCTTCTTCAATTCAAGGCGCTGGGAGTACTTGCGTATGTAATCATCGCGGTCAGCCACGCCGCGTTTTGTGAACCACTCGTCGAGATGAGATGTCTTTTGAGCCATCTCATCTGCCAACTCAGTGATCCGCTTTGCAGATAATCGTAAGTCTTCTTCCCGTGTAACCTGGTCCTTCTCGGTCTGCTCCCGCTCACGCTCCAGGACCTTCGCCTGTGTGATTGCCTCCACAAGGAAGTTATCGAACGCCAGAAGTGTATCGATTCTGCCGGATACCTCTCCACCAGCGTTACACCAGTCCTCTGACAATTCTCCTATGAACCGTTCTTCATCCGCTCTTCCATCATCCCGTGTCGTCTTTCTTGAAAGCACCACGAAAGCCACTGCCCAGAGGACACTTGCCAGCACACCAAACGTCGCAGCGTTCCCGCTCAGCCCAATCAGAGAGTAGCCCAGACCTGCCAATGCGCCAGCCGCTGCGGCCATCAGGTAAACAGGTCGCCAAACGACCGCCGGAATTGCCGCCGACTCGGTACGGAAACTTTGAACCCGCTCCCGAAGTCTGGCAGCTTCGTCTCCGGTCTTCCGGGCCTTCTCCGCTTGTTCAACTCCCGCACTGACCTTTTCTCTCATCTCCTCGAGTTCTTCTTTGGCGCGAATCAGCCCCGCCTTCTCAGTCCGCAGCGCCTCGTCTGCGCGCTCCAATTCATCTTCAACTTCATCCAGCGCCTGTGTTTCATCCTCATCCAGATTCGACAGATCATCATGATCGCGCACCAGCCTTTCTCTTCTATCTACCAGGCTGAGCGTCTCATCCAACCTGCTTCGCTCCGCGATCTTTTTCTCCAGACTCAATTGCTTATCTAATTCTGCGCGCTGTTCCGAAAGATCTTTCAGCTCGCCCTCATGCTCGGCAATCCGGTCCCGGAGCGGATCCGCCCGCCGCTCGCCATCCAGAATATCTTCTCTTTTTCTGCGCAGCGCTTCCAGCGATTCCAACTCGGCATCTCGATCCTTCTGTAACTTCGTCAATTCCCGATTGTGTCGGAGGTTCCCTCCAGTTGCAGCCCGAGTTTCGAGCGCGCCCCTGACCTGTTCAGGATCGATCCCTCCTGAGAACAAAGCCGCTTTCACCCGATCCATCCACCCGACATCGCTCGAAAACTCCACATTGAGATCACTTGCGCCCACCGCATACAGACTCCTGAACTCGGCAGTTTCTAGAGAAAGCTCTTCTGTATCAAATTCGGGATGGACGGCTCGGCCTTCCCCGTATCGCGCCTTCAGGTACTTTCCCTCTTTGGAGACGCCGGTTGGGTGACACAGCGCCTCGAAGATGGCGTCGAAGATCGTCGTCTTGCCCGCCTCGTTTTCTCCGTGGAACAGAGTAACTTTTCCGAAATCGAAATCGGCATTTACGAATTTTCCAAAATTTCCGAGATTCAAGCGCTTGATCATCCCCGGGCCTCCACAACATCCTTGATCCTGCTCAAACCCAGCGTCCTCGCCCTCATCCAGACCGCCATCTGTTCCTCGTTGGAAGTGTCCGGCTCCCGATCGCGCCACGCCTTCAGAAAGGACCTCGCGATCGGCTGTTCGAGAATACCGGAAACAACCTGAACATCACTGCGATCGCATACCAGCTTTCTGACCTTACCTCGAAATCCCTCCTCCACTTTTCCAATAGATTCAAGTACCGATTGCTCACTCTCTACCACACCCGACAGCACCAGATCGATCCAGTCATTGGCCTCCCAGTGCTCCGCGAGCCGGTCCACTGCGTCCATCGACCCGTCCATCTCCATTGGAATCTCAAATTTTCTGTATTGTCCGGCAGACGCCACTCTGCGAGACTCGAATGTCACCCCGCCATCCACAGTCACCACATTCACATGCCGCGGTCCCGTCTCACCACTTCTCCAGACCCTTGCAGAGCCGGGATAACTCAACTGTGTATTCTCCAACCGCACGGACCTTCCTGCGTGAATGTGCCCCAGGGCAGCATAGTCAACGCCATAGCGAAGAAACAGATCCGGGTCGATCACTCCCGCATCTTCCGAACCCGCTTCATCCGGCCCGGCATAAACACCCATCTCCAGGACGTGTCCGTGTGCTAACGCGATTCGTGGGCACTCCCCCAGCTCGGGTATATCCCATTCGTGGTAACCTGAATAGCTCTCGGAGAAAGGAATACACAGGAATTCGACCTCGGGTCGCTGAATCAACTCAAACGGCCTCATCACACAGACGTGAATGTGATCCGATGCGCCCAGGACGCCCGTATTCTGCTCAACAGGGTCATGATTCCCGGGAATATAGATCACCTCTGCTTCACCCCGGAGCTTGCCAAGAATCTCTTCTGTTTTTCCACCAAGCGAAGCGGCGTCCCTCGGAGTGTCGAACAGATCACCACAAATCAACAGAAAGTCCGAACCTTCCCGCCTGGTGAGTGCCACAACCTCTTCCAGCACCCCAAAACAGTAAGCCTCTTCTTCACGAGCCTTCAGATGGACATCCGCACAGTGAACGATTGACGGCATTCTAAACCCTTCTCTTTCTTTGCTCTCTCGAATTTTCCAACGGACTCAGTTGCTATGCGTAACAGTCCGAGATAAAAAAGTAGCGCTGGTCTGCCTGAAAACGAACGCTTCGGCCAGCTACGTGTCCCTACTATGCTACCAGTGATACGAATTGTCAAGGCCCTGTATCTTCGATAGAGGTCATACAAAGTTTCGACCAAGTACACTAAGAACTCATATAGCCGAACTCGATTATCATCGATGGATCCAACTCGGAAACCTTGAAGCATTCCCCGATCTGGAGTATAATCACCCGACAAGATTGGGGAATGGCTGCTCAGCGGCTTTATGGGATTTGATCGAGGTCACATTGAAATATGGATCGCCGGTACACCAAGGCTGGCCTGCGAGACAGGCTTGAGCAAGAAATAGCTCGGGCGGTTGAGGATCTCAACATTACCCTGGCGATTCGACACGCAGATTCGAAAAGGGAACATCTGCTGCAAATAGCAGACGCGTTAGCCTGGTCTCTCTTTCAACGTCACGAACACGGGGATGATACTTATTGGGAATTGATTGCCGATCACGTCAAAGAATTGTGGCTATAGCGGAGGGAAAAAGAAAACCGCTCCACCCTGGGGACTTCTGACCACCGCGCTACGGGCGGAATGTCCCTTGCTTACGCAAGAGCAGTCGGTCCAGGACTTACGGATACGGTTCAACACAAATATACCTGGAACGGTTAACCCCTGTCAAGTGCCCTCACATACAAACCCACAATGAATTCTCCATGCATTTCCCGGGAGAGTATGCTATGAGTGGGTGGCCGACAAGGCGCGCTCAGACCACCCAGTTGTCCAACTTCAGATCCGGTACACGCGAAAATTCGGCAGTATTATTTGACACAAGGGTGCAGCCAATTGAGCGCGCGTGTGCTGCAATCAGCATATCCAGGGATCCGAAGGGTGTGCCCTGCGCTTCCAGATGGGATCGCACTTCACCATAATACTGAGCAGCCATGTCATCATACGCGAGAATTTCCAGTGGCGCGAGGAACTCGAGGAGAGCTGCCCGGTTTTGCTCCGTTTTACGGCTCTTGCAGACCCCGTACTCCAGCTCACTCTGTGTGATCGACGAAATCCCAATGTCAGACACCGAAGCTGCTTCCAAACGCTCGACCACTTGCCTGGGCTTTTGCCTGATCAGATAGATACAGATGTTGGTATCCAGCATGAACTCAATCACAACCCGGCTCTCTCCTGTTGAGCCGGCTGCTCCCGCTCCTCGAGAAAGTCAGAGGAGAAGTGGTCCAGGCTATCGATCAGAGGCTGCCAGGCTGCCTCTTTGGGAACAAGGATAACCATCCCCTTGAGCTTCCTGACATACACATCCTGACCTGAGAACCGACACTCTTTCGGCAGCCTAACCGCCTGGCTCCGACCATTTGTGAACAATTTTGCTGTGTTCATTGATGCCTCCTTGAGATAAAGTATATACCATGATATATACCGTATTTCATGGCCAGAGTCAATACCAACACTCTCGAACAGATGTCCGGCCTTCTATTGCATTTCACTGAAGCATCTTGTATATCTGTATGATATACTGATGACCGTCGATATCCTTGACAGACCTGTGGCCTGAACGAGCTTCGACTGGGACGAGGGGAACCTCCTCAAGAATTGGGAGAGACACGGCGTCACCGTCGCAGAATGCGAGCAGGTCTTCTTCAACCAGCCCCTGCTCGCTCGGCCAGATGAGCGACACGCATCGGCTGAAACCAGGTTCTTCCTTCTGGGCAAGACCGATTCGGACCGCCACCTTTTTGTGGTCTTCACAATTCGCCAACAGCTTATACGAGTGATTTCAGCTCGTGATCAAAGTCGGAAAGAACGCGGGAGCTATGAGCGCTATGGCCAGGAAAGCTAAGCAGATCCCCAGGCAACTGTCAGAGGACCAGGAACGTGAGTTCTGGTCGAAGTCGGACTCGACAGACTACATTGACTGGTCTGACGCACGCCCGCTTGTATTGCCGAATCTCAAGCCGTCGTTGAAAACCATTTCGCTGCGGCTTCCCGAGCATATGTTGGCGGAGCTGAAGGTGCTCGCCAACAAGCGCGATGTGCCATATCAGAGCCTGCTGAAACTCTTCCTCGCGGAGAGACTCGAAGAGGAATTGAAGAGAATCGGTCCATCTGAGGTCAAGACTTGACAGAGTCTGCAAATGCATCCATCTGTGAAACGGGTTGCGCCAAAAGCGCCCGGTGAAAGATAAGAACAATGGCCAGAAAAGCAGTTTGACCTTAACACATCACGAATCCACGAGTACTTCCGTATAAGTTTCCTCCCTGTCCTTTCTGCCTCACGCCTGCCTTCGTTCTCCTGCCAGATTCGCCGATCCACTCTCTCCGACAGAACAAGGCCCTCAACCCACTTGAAATCCCAGCCACTTTCCTGACTGTAAAAGGTTTGAGAAGCGCCCGGTCTGTAATTGTCATATCTTGGTACCATTGTAGTTGCCAGGTGACTTTTCCATCATTCGCTCTGTCCCCATCAACAGCAAGACCACCAATCCAATGCCCCAAAACCTCTTAAACCGCTATCCCTCCATCGAAAGCCTCCGACAACGAGCCCGGCGTCGCATCCCGTACTTTGCCTGGGAGTATGTCGACAGCGGAACGGGGAATGACGGGTGTATGCGCCGCAACCGGGAGGCGCTCGAATCAGTCACCCTGGTCCCCCAGTACATGAAAGGCGTGTTCCAGCCGGATGTCTCCACCCGCCTCTTCGGCCAGGACTACAGTGTTCCCTTCGGTGTATCGCCGGTAGGGCTCACCGCCCTGATGTGGCCGCGAGCCGAGCGCATCCTGGCGAAAGCGGCGGCAGCCAATCGCTTTCCCTACACACTCAGCACGGCCGCCACGGAAGCCCCCGAAACCATCGGTCCCCTGGCCGAAGGCATGGGCTGGTTCCAACTCTATCCGCCGCGCAGGCCAGAAATTCGGCGCGACCTTCTGATGCGAGCAAAAGACAGCGGCTTCACAACCCTCCTGGTCACCGCAGATGTGCCCATTGCCGGACGAAGGGAACGACAGGTCCAGGCCGGCGTAACCGTCCCACCGAGAATCACCCCGCTCATGCTCTGGCGATCCGCCATTCGACCGGCCTGGGCGCTCGCCACGCTCAGGGCGGGAATCCCTCGCTTCAGAGGTCTCGAAAAATACCTCGACGGGCGTGACATGCGCGACATGCTCACCTTCATCGGCCAGGAGCTCGGGGGATCGCTGGATTGGGAATATCTCGAGGCAGTGCGGGAGGAATGGGACGGACCGATCGCCCTCAAAGGCGTCCTCGACGTGGAAGAAGCGGAACGCGCCGTATCGATCGGATACGACGGGATCATGGTCTCCAACCACGGCGGACGCCAATTCGACGGCGCACCTGCAGCTATCTCAGTACTCCCCGCGATCGTGGCAGCTGTCGGCAATCGTGCGGCGATCCTCTTCGACAGCGGCGTGCGGGGCGGACTGGACATCGCGCGGGCGCTTGCGCTTGGAGCAGACTTCGTTTTGCTGGGACGAGCCTTTATGTATGGTGTATCGGCGCTTGGCGCAAAGGGTGGAGACCACGTCGCACAGATCCTGAAAGACGACCTCGCGAACAACATGACCCAGTTGGGTTGTCGCAACATCTCCGAACTGGCTAGCCGTGTCCGGAAAGACGCCTGACCCCTGAAGTCGCCCATCGGACAAACAGATTTAAGGATTGGCTGACACTGAACCATTCGAAAATTACTCTGAAGTTACGATCACTTAAAGCGATCACCTGAAAACGCAACACGGAAAGGAATCTACCAGATGAGCAACCTGCCGGCAGAAGATGGATCGACACTCACCGAATTAGGCTATGTCGACCCTCGAAATTTCGGTGCGAAGGGTGATGGACAGACGGATGACACACCTGCAATCAAGTCAGCCCTCGAGCAGATTGGCAGCGAGAGGGGAACGCTCATCCTGGCGCGCGCCGCTTACTGTGTGAACACCCTGACTATATCCGAAAATGTCGACCTGAAATTCATCAACGGCGGTCGCCTCATCATCGCCGACGGACACACACTCACTGTCCACGGAGGAATCGATGCCGCGCCCGTGGAAATCTTCCAAGGAGCTGTCGATGGGGCCCCGCGCGTGAACTCGGTCTACCCCCAATGGTTCGGCGCAAGAGGCGACGGCGAGTCCGACGACACCTCTGCCCTGCAGCAGGCCGCCGACCTCGCGCGTGAATCCTTTGGACGACTCCTCTTCATTCCGGGCGGCCGCTATGCCATCACAAGCAGCCTGACGCTCCGATGCAACGTCGAATCACGCGGCACCCTTGTGAAACGCATCGTCCTCGACGCGTCCAGACACGTAGCCAGAGATCCCCAGGGCTTCCTCCCAAGACATTATTCGCTGGAATCCATCTCCGTCCAAATCGTAGATGACACACCCCCGGTCAAACTGGATCCGAGCCCCTTCTACGGCATCAAAGAAAACGAATTCAAAGTCCCGAACTACCGGGACATCCCTCTCGTCGATGCGCCTGACAAAAGCATCCACCTCGAAGAAGGCGGCACGCTTGTCCTGCAGAGCACCGACTTCTTCACCTCGCGAAACAACAATCGCGGCGATGAGCATTACGATCGCAACGACTGCTCTCAACTCGTATCACCCCTCGGCGATGTCTATCCGGAATTCGCATTTGATTACCCGGAAATGCCGGAAGCACCCGAGTGGAGCCCGGATATCGTCTACAAAAAGGGGGATTACAGCAAGGTGGATGGCGTCATCTACAAATGCAAGTGGCCGTCCGGTGAAGGCACCACCTACGAGCATCGCCATCTGGGCAAAATCGATGTGGGCTCGCATTCACCTGCGGAAAACGAAGGCACATACCATTTCAAATACGAAGACGGCACAGAGGACCGCCTGATTCTGTGGCTGGAAATCGGGATGACGGTCGCCTACTCGCCGTCGCAGTCTCCCCTCACCATCAACGGCCTCCAGATCGATGTATCGACCGCAGACGAACTCCACGAACCCCACCTGGTCAGCGACGGTGGAACCGTCTCCATTTCCCGCAGCAACGTCACGCTGAACAATCTGAGGGTATCCTGCATCGACCGGCACTGCCTGATATCGTCCCTGGTCGGCATCAGAGGCTGCTGCAATATCACGATGAACCAGGCGCGGGTTTCCGGAGCTACCTACAACGGCCTTGGCTACAATCTCCTGCACAGCAACTGCGCCAACATCACCTACAGGAATTGCGTCTCCATCAATTGTCGGGACGCCCTCGCCGGCCGTCACGGCAAGAACATCCTCGTCGACGGGGGACACTTCAACCGGGTCGATGACCACTACGGACGAAATATCACCGTGCGCAATGCAGAGATTCGAGCCACCTCCACCATGATTCCCGGATACATGACCCCCGAGGTCGACCTCGAAAACTGGGGCTTCATCCCATCCGTCGCATTCGTCTTCGGCGGATGCAACTTCCGTATGGAAAGCTGCCGCATCATCGGCTGTGCAACTGTCTTCTCCGGCCGAGGCGACACCGCCGACCTCTACGGCAACATCACCCTGCGCGACCTCGTCATCGAATCGGATGAAGATGTCACGCTGTTCAATCACACATTCAGTGAAGACTTCGACTTCGCGCACCAGGTCCGTGTTCCCGATCGTGTCCTCATCGAGAATGTCACCCTCACCGGCAAAGGTCGCTTCCGGCTGAATCCCTGTGGCGGACCCGGTTCACACTATGGTCCGTTCCAGGTACGCGGCTGCCATCCCATAGGCAAGGTCCAGGGCCGCGAAGTGGAATACACATTCGATGACTGTTCCATCACCGACGCCGAATTCTCGAGCGAAGGAAATGTGCGGAGCAACTTTCGGAACTGCACATTCAATGGAGAACTCTCGGGAATTGACTCGCAAGCGGTTGGCTTCGCGGCAGGGAACCTCGTTAAGAAAGGGGCCACCGTCCCGTTCCCGCTCGAGCATGTTGATGGGGAGAACTACGAAACATCGAACAAGTGATCCGAGCAGCCATAGGCGTGTAACTGGCCGGATCCATATGAGATGGAGCGGTGTACTGGAAAACCTGGGTGCGATTGACATCCTTCAGAACGGCGACCAGGAAATCCTCAAAAAATGAAATCGCCCGGCAAATCAAAGCCGGACGACATATCAAGGACCGCTTCATTATGAGTATCGGCAGCCCGGTAACTCCGGAGATCTCCACTTCCCGGGTCAGGGCTACTGCGATCTCGCCCGCGAAATCGGCTCGTCCATCTAGAAGAGAACCTGATCTCTAAGGGTGAACCACCCGAAGCCCCAACTTATCTTCGAACGGCTTGAAATCTCGATCACGGTGAAGTAGCGCGTGCCCATTGGAAATGCAGAAGGTGGCGATCAGACAGTCGATCGTCTTACGAATCGTGAATCCGACAGCTCGTAATTTCCTGTAGTTTGCAGCTGCACGAATTGCCAGTTCTCTGCCACCGGTACTGAAAACTACAAAATTCTCAAATTCTCGCTGCGCTCTGGTCGCTTGCCGAGTATCCTGTAGGCCCTGAAGCACTTCACAAAGATTCAAGTCAGTCAGACCAATGCGCTGTAATCCAATCTCTTTGTCCAGCCAGTCCACTTGTGGTGTCTGGATTCCTCGCAAGTAATCCACCCAGACCGTCGTATCAACGATTACCATTCCTCATTTCTCCTCTATGCGTCCCTTCCGCATTTCGTTCAGATCTCCCTCCCAGGCCATCTTGCCCTTCAGCCTGCGAATACCCTTTTGAGACTTCACCTGGATCAGCAGCCGTAATCCTGCATCAACAACTGCACGCTTCGTCCCGAGACCAGATGTGCTAAGTGCCTCCTCCATCAGGTCATCATCAATGACGATGTTTGTGCGCATACAACCCTCCACTTTCGACTATGTGTATAAACAAAAGTTTTATACACACAAATATACTCAGACAAGATGCCATTGACAAGACTTTGTCAGGTATTTACTCATTTCCAATTTCGCCTGAACCACCTGTATCTCCACCATCTAGTCTAAATGCTTTTGAAACCATTCAGCCATCAGATCCAGACCTTGTGGTGTCAGATTGTGACCACCTGCTCCAACGTGAACCTTGAACGCGTCCTGGTGCTTCGCGTAAACTTCCTTCCCACGCGCGTCCATTTCTCTCAACGCCTCTACAGACATGCCCACGTCCTTTTCTGCAACAATCACCAGAAGCGGCCGTGGAACGATTGCATTCAGTAAATCCGCGTGATCCCCCACATTCAGCAAACCTGGTGGATAGAAGTAGGTCGAATGGTACCCCGTATTTCCGTGATCCGATCGTCTGGATTCTGTGGAGAGCGCAGCCGAAGATCGTCGATCGTCACATCTTCATACTCCTGACGAGTGGAAACCGTCCCTTCTCCGCGCTCCCGCTCCGCCTGCCCTGGCCACAAAACCTCGCGCATGCCCTCTCGAATCGTCTGACCATCCGGATCAGAACCGGGAACAACCTCTGTCATTGCACGATCTCCTGTAGCCTCGATTACCATAGACATTCGCAGGTATATCGTATGAACTGCGACCCATATGCATCAAACCTTGGACCTCTGAATCATTCCTGAGTGCCCGCAGCGAACACTGCCTCCTGATCCTCCACATCCGCAATAATAAACTTCCCTTTGATCAGCCAGGAAATCCCGAATGCGACAAGTGCGACGGCTTCCAACCAGAACACCGAATGCTCGTATGCAGGAAATTCCAGCAACTTGTGTGTGGCGATCAGAAGAATGCTCAGTCCCATCAAAATTCCGCACCCCAGATAGATTCGATTGCGGTGCTTTTTCCTCTGCCCCGGATCTCCTTTCCCCTTCCTGAAGAAATGAACGCTGAATATCATAAGCGAAACAAAGAACAAACCCGCACAGGCCAGGTGAATGATCCCAACGATCTCCTCGATACGTGTCGCACACGATGGCGTCGTCGGAAAAATCACAATCCCCAATGCGCAGAAACCGGCAAAATTACCCAGAAGATTGTCGTGTCTGTGATATCCGGTATATGCAATCAGAAAAAGTCCGAACGTCACGATCACACCGACAAACACACGCTGCATATTCGTGTGAAAGTAGTCACTGACAGACGCCTGGGGTTCCGTATGAAACATCATCCCCACGTAGAGCAAAGTGAACGGCAAGGCGATCCCCAGGATCCCCATTGTTCTCCTGAGGAACAGATGGGACCGCACCATTGACTCTTTCCTTGTATGGGTTATAGACGCCTCCATATGCCGCTCCTCTCCCAAATTGATCATTCTTCGTGACCGGCTGATACTGGAACTCTCACATCGTGCTCAATCGAAACGCTTCGTCCGACAGTAACGTAGAATCGTAGATTTGACTCAGACCTTGGGCATCAAGTGGATCACAGAATAGCATATCAATCTCGGTAACTCAAACTCCACCCCGCCTTCTCTTCCTATGAGATCCAGCGATTCGTCTTGTATTTCAGGATCAGGCGAAATCAACTCCGCTGACGCGATCCTTCCGGTCTCACCTTCTAAAACGGACACCTTGAGACCATCCACCGGCTCCGTCTCATTCCAATTCAGCAAATGCACAAACGTTCCCTTGTCATTCCTGGTCACCTCACCAACAACTGAACCATTTGCCTCAATCCGAAGGGTACGTTCTCCATCCAGTGCATAATCGACAGCGGAAACAATCTCCTCGTGGTTCACTGCCAGTTCTTTGGCATAGGCGAATAGAGGCATCTCAGGTCCGTACGAATGTGATAGCTGGACATCCGACGAAATGCCGCCGCCTGTTTGACCCGGTCGCTCAACCCGAGCAACAATAGCCACTCGCCCTTTGCCCACCTCCTGAAACAACGTCCCTTCCTCCGGCCATACGATCCCGAGCAGTTCGCCTAGCACCCAGGACTTCTTTCGACGGTATCGCTCCCCTTTCCAGGGCTGCAGATATTCATTCACCACGCCTGTATCTTCCGTCGCCACAAGACTACCGCCCTTCTTCACATACTCCGCGATGCGTTCGGCTCGTGCCATATTCATCGAAACCACATTTGGAAGAAACAGACACCGACAGTCACTCAAATCTTCCAGATCTTTGTCGAAAATGATATCGAACGTCAAATTCTCTTGCAACAGACTTTGTTCACACAGCACCGTACTCTGATGGGGATATGTACATGTATAGGATAGCGTTTCGAACGAATGCAACACGGAGCAGTCCGCCACAGTATCGGCCCCACCGAGAAGCTCGCGATGCTTGCGCGAGAATTCGAAGTAGTCGGTCATCCAATCTGGAGGATCATCTCGTTTGATCTGTCCCACCCAGTCGAACGGACTCGTATTGAACGCCATCCCCTCGGCCAGATACAGTCGCTTGAAATCACCCAGATCCGTACGCGTCACCGCAGGTGTCACCGGAATCCCGAATGCCTTCGCCACCTTCATCTGCACAACGCGGCTCTTGATCACGCCGTTGCTCAAGAGATCCGGCTTCCCCGCGACCTCGGCGCTGAACAGATCGCACTCCGGCAGAATATACTCCGGCCAGGCGCCGTGGAACGTTGCATTGTTCAGACCTGGAACTCCGCCGAACAGATAATTCACATACAGAATTCCCTCAGGATTGCACGCTCTAATCGTCTCCCTCAACTCCCGTGTCACCTCACCCAGCCGCTCACACCTGAACCGGATCCACTCCTGCGAGACCGGATCCAGAATCGTGAACTTCTCCGGGATTCCCGTGCGATAATCTGAATAGCCAAGTGTCCTGAAAGGCGGCGGCTTGAACAATGCAAGTGATCCAAATCGCGCCAACCGATCTTCCGGTTCCGGAAACTTGCGCTCGACATATGCTTCGAACTTTCTCTCACAGTGTTCGCAAACACACGTGTAACTGAAATATCCGTAGAGATCCGTAAAAATCCCGTCCAGATCCAGCTCAACCATCACATCTCGCACCATTCGTTTTACATAATGCATGAACTCCGGATTATTCAGACAGGGGATATATTGCCACCACTTCTGCCCAAACGTCGACACCTGCCCATCGGCACCGCGCTGCATCCAGTCGACCGCCTCGGGAATCTCCGTCAAGAAAGACTCGTGAATGATTTGCCCGATCGTCTGCGTATACAGAACCCGACGTATGCCCTTCTCCTTCAATGCCTGGCTGATCGCTTTATTGTCTCTCACCTCGGCCATATCGACCTCTGGACCCAGCCCCCTCACGCCATCCAGAATCACAAAATTGATCCCCTGACGAGCCAGTGTATCGGCCATCGAGGGATCACGCTGCTCACGCACAAGGTCGGCTGTCTCAAGCGTACAAAGCCCCAGCCGCAATCCGTGTAGCACGTGCTCGATCGCCTGCACAGCCGTAAAACCCTCGTACACCCATGACGGTGTGTTCATCCTCACGCACCAACTTTCAGTAATGTGCACACGCTGAACAATTCCAATTCATCAATGTCGACTTCCAGTATAACACCTGTCGTAACTTCGATCCACCATGCTCTTACCGAACACCATCACTTGGCTCACGATCTGACACTAGCTTGCACAGAGTCGGAGACACCTCAAACCTCACCGTACGTGCAACAATCAATCAATATGGGTACCCGATATTTGTCACCTGTAAAGAAGGGGCTACGAGACAATTCTCGTAACCCCTTCATTTTATTTTGTGGTCGATACTGGATTTGAACCAGGAACCCATGTTGGTAAGGCAGGCGCTCTAACCAACCGATTTACTTCCCAAATTCGAATCGTGAAAACGAAACTAAAACTCAAAAGGCGGCAAATGGCCATCACCATGGAGTTGACTTTCGCGCCGAATTTCTGCACCCCGAGAGCGAAGCTCTTCCACGCTCTGCACCCCAACAAGACGCATCGCCCGATCCAGGTCAGAATGCAGAATCTCAAATGCACGAGTTAAACCCGCGTGCCCTCCTGCTCCAATTCCAGCAGCTGTCACGCGGCCAATGCCAACCGCCTTCAACCCGTAAGACAGAGCAATCAGAATGTCGGTACCATTGCGAATACCTCCATCCATCATAAAGTCGAGCTGCGTGTCACCCACAAGAGGCATTTCCTGTGCCACAATATGGAGGGTCGGTGGAACCCGATCCTGTTGCCGCCCGCCATGATTTGACCACATCACACCCGATGCCCCCATTTCCTCAGCCTTCCGGGCATCGTACGCACAATGTACCCCTTTAATGATCATCGGTTTGTCACCCCAGGCTTCTTTAACCCACTTTAAATCATCCCATGTCACAGCGGAAGCCGCAAGTTGGGTGCCAATATCCGTATAGGGCATGGGCTCGCCCTGATCATCAATGATGTTTACAAACTGCATCAAACCACCATCCCGGTAATGATCCATCAGCCAGGACAAACGGGGAAGTATCTGAGGCGTGAGCATCATCTTGCGGACAGCGAGCACCAGTTTGTCCTTCAAACTGAGACCCCGATAAGGGCCCATCGACTGCATCGGTTTCATCCTCGCGTGCAAAACACGCAACCCTGCGACACCGGTGTCCATCGTCAAGATGAGAGCGGCGAAACCGGCCTGTCTTGCGCGTTCAATGCTTCGCAATGCCGTCTCACGACCCCCGCAAAGATATAGCTGATACCAGCAGTCGCCCGTAGAGGCCGCCGCGACATCTTCCATGGGCGTTCCCGAAAGTGTAGACTGGGTCATCACGGTGCCAAACTCACCTGCCACGCGCGAAGCAACCGCATCCCCCATCGGATATAGAGATCGCAAACTGCCCACCGGGGAAATGAACCAGGGTACATCCAAACGGAGGCCGACTGCCGTTGTCGTCATGTCTATGGACGGAAAACTCAACGCGCCATACGCCGTTGTCATCGACTGTTGAAATGCGCGTACGTTTGCGCGCAAGCTGGTCTCATAATCTGCACCACCACGAAAATATTCAGACACAATGGGAGGAACCCGCTCTCTCATCAATTTCCAAAGGTCTGCCGTGGTCAGCGCATCTTCAATTTGTTTTTTTCGACTCATGGCTGAATATCCTTGAAGCTCAGATTGTTCTGAAGGATTGTTATCGACTTCCAGTATAACACCTGCCGCAATTTTTATCCATCCTGCTATTATCAGACACCGCCACCTGGTTCAGAGTCTGACATTAGCTGTGCTTCTCGCGAGCCAAAAGAATCCCGCAAGAAAGCTTCTCTAGCGGGACAGTAAGTGCTTTGGATTCATCAACCTGAACACAACGACCTCATCACGAATTCTTAGTGACTCTGAACCTTATTCATCCAACACGTCTCGCACAAGTTTCCTTAGCGATGGCAAGAGGTCAGTTTCGAACCAGGGATTCTTCCGAAGCCAGATATTGTTTCTCGGACTTGGATGCGGTAAAGGTATGATGTTTGGCCAGTGTTCACGCCACGCCCGAACAGTCTCCGTGAGAGATGACTTGCGATTCTCCAGATGATAGGCCTGGGCATACTGTCCAATCACCAGAGTGATCTCCAATCGCTTCAACCTTTCCAGCAAGGCCTCGCGCCAGGCAGGTGCGCACTCCGGACGAGGAGGCAGGTCACCCGACTTCCCGGTTCCCGGATAACAGAATCCCATCGGCAGAATAGCGATCCGCCTGGGATCATAAAACTCCTCTTGTGTCACACCCATCCATTCACGAAGTCTATCTCCACTGGCATCCTCGAATGCGACACCGGACTCGTGCACCTTTCGCCCTGGCGCCTGACCTGCGATCAGCACCCGTGCGTCTGGATGAAGCTGCAGAACGGGACGAACGCCGTGAGGCAGATCCGCTTCACAGATTGTACAAGCCCTTACCTCCTTCATTAGTGAACTGAAACTCTTAGCCATCTGCGCCTTCCGTACCAGCTTTCCGAACGTTGAATGTCATTCAACCCCGATGAACAAAGCGACGCGATCCGTGACCGCGCCGCCTACTTGTAATTCAGATGGAGTACGACTTATGCAGGATTTAGAATCCGTACCTCCGCCTCCAGTCGTCCTGCAAGCGCTTCTTTCGCTGTTTCAATTTCGTAGTGCATCTGTATCCCTGTCCAAAATTCGACGGACATACCAAAATATCTTGCAAGTCGAAGCGCTGTATCCGCACTGATGCCTCGCTCACCACATACGATCTTGTTGATTCGCATCGCGGGCACACCGATATCCTGTGCGATTCTGTACTGACTCAATCCCATTGGTTTAAGAAATTCCTCTTGCAGAATTTTACCAGGGTGTATTGGCGGGTAGTCTCTCATATTCTTATCTCATTGATCATCAACGATATCCACACTATACACGGAAGGTTCTCGAAAACCGCCCCTCAAACAACTTTTGAGTTTCCTTATCTCTGAACGCTCTTATCATAGACAATCATATCCCTAAACGATAGGATCGTCAAGGGTCATGGATCCAACTTGTCGTAGTTTCAGGATCTTCTGAATTTCTTCAACCAACTGCCCTAAAAGATCTCTCCGTGTTTTTCAATCAAATCCTCATTCCACTCCACACCGAGACCGGGAGCATCCCCCATCACCACGTGACCATCCTTGAACTCCGGACCGGCCATCATATCGGTGCTGAAATTTCTGAGATAGTTTTCCACGACAAGCCCGTTCTCCACGGCGGCGACAACTACCGAACCCAGCATCCCCTGCCCGTGAGGAGACATCGGAAGGTGATGTGCACTCGCCATCGCAGCGATTCGCATCCACTCGCTGATCCCGCCGCAGGTATTGGGATCGGCCTGCACGATCGCTACACCTCCCCGGTCGATCAGGTCACGAAAGCCCCATCGGGTGAACTCATTCTCTCCGCTGGCAATCGGAACATCCAGAGCCTCGGCCACCCTCGCGGATCCTTCCAGGTCATCCGCGTGAACCGGTTCCTCATACCAGTAGGGATCACAATCCTCCATCATACGACCGAATCGAATGGCCGTATGTGCATCCCAGGCGTTGTTCGCGTCCACCATCAAAGCGACGTCCTCTCCAATCGCCTTGCGAACCGCCCGAACACGCTCCGCATCGTGCTTGAGCCCGGCGCCTGGCCAACCCACCTTCATCTTGACCGCCGTGAACCCCTGGGAGACATAGGTCTCCATCTCTTCACACAATTCTGGAATCCCTTTGCCTTCCTCGTAATATCCCCCGGCGGCATACGCCCACAGTCTATCCTGCACGCCGCCCAGCAGCTTCCAGACAGGCTGATCTACCACCTTCCCTTTCAGATCCCAAAGCGCATTGTCTACTGCACTCATCACCGGGATGAACTCACCCTTTGCTACAGGCTTGCGCGTCCCTCCCATATACAGCTTCTGCCAGAGATATCCGATTCGCATCGGATCTTCCCCAATCAATTTCTGTCTCAACGTACCGAGTTTATCCCGAACGCCGCCAGAGCACAGGGTCGCACCTGAAACGCCCTCATCGGTCTCGATAGTCAGCCGCGAAAGCGATTTCGACTGGGTCGTGATAATAGAGTTCCAGAATGGCTTCTTTAACTCCTGCTTTACAATCGTCACCTTGACATTGGAAATCTTCATTTCATCCTCTTCTCATGGGTTACTTGAGAAACGTATCCTTGACGACAATCTTCCCATCCCTGAAGGTAAATACATCACACCCTCGTTCCTTCACCACCTCTCCATCATCTGCATCCGTTCCGGAGAATGTCCATTCCGAAACTCCACGATCACCGGACACGAAATGTGTATCTTCTGTCCAGGAGGCATCCGGAAACATCTCGAAAATCGACGCGAAAGCCGTCCTGATCTCGGCCGAACCTTCGGTCCTTGTCCCGCTCGAGGAAATAAAAACGCCGTCCTCTGCCATGTCTGCCATCAAGTCGTCCACATCGTGCCGATTCCAGGCATCTGCGAAGGACTTCAAGAACGCTTCCGTCACCATTTGTCTGCTCCCACCAAAACTTGTTCACCACGATGCGCTGATATGATTTGCATTGATTCCACCATCACGCCCAACCGCACCTCTTCCAACTCAAATGCTTTCGTAGAAAGGCGTACGACCCTTCCCCATTGATCGTGTGAGGCCCATCGAAATATTCGATCGCAGTGCGATCACCCAATCCCTGCAGCGCGTAGTGTCGATAGGTCTTGGCATACTCGTAGGCGACCCATTCATCTGGAGCGCATCCGTCGTGATGCCCTCGCTCCACCATAAACGGACGTGGGCAGATGAGCCAGCTCATCTCTGCGTAATTGAACGTATTTCCCAGATTGAATTCCGGCATCTCATATTCACCGGAAAACATATATGTGCACCGGTGATCAACGGTCACATTCTTCCTGATCCACTCATTGTAATCGGCTGAACAGATTGAAAGACAATACTGCTTTACCAAAGCCGGCACGCGCATTGCCGTCTTGCCCCCATAACTGAGACCGTAAAAGGCCATTCGTTCAGGATCAACGAAGGGCAGCGTAGCCAACCATGCAAGCGTCTGTTCATGTTGTCTGACAATGAACGAAAACAATGAAAGCTTCAGAGGATTCGCTTTTCGCTGAAGCACTCTGAAGTCATCTTTGCCGATATAAGGATTCTGAGGTGCAAAGGTAATGAACCCCTCATTCGCCAATTCGTACGCGAAGTTCTTGTAGGGATGACGAGGGCCGTCAGGTCCAACCACATCCTGGGGTCTGCCCTCCAATCCGTGCTGACAAACCACCAGCGGTCTGCGATCACCCTTACGGATTCGCTTCGGAATCAGCAAAATTCCGTATGCAAAGACATCGCCATAGACGTCCAGCACAACTTCGTAGGCCGTCAGTTTGGGCGCGTCAAACAACAGACGCGATCGCGGATTTGGCGCCATATCGACCGGCGGTAAAGCGCCAATCACGTCCTCCCAGAGTCGTGAACGGTAACGCTCAGCTTCTCCGGAACAGACTGGGCCATCACCCTTCGCCTCCGCCCAATAGCTCTCGCGCCTCTTCTCTGCTTCACGCAGTGATCTCTGTGTGTGTTCCACGAGCTGATCGAACTGTCGCTTGAACCTCACCTCCGGACAGACACCCTCGTGCGAAACAGATGGTATCGAAACCTCCTCAGACCCCGACCACGCGAGGCCCAAACCCTCAACGAACGCCCACAAGGTTGCCTCGGCGCCTGGATGACCGGAAGGGCTGAGTGTCAGTCCAAATCCATCTGAATCGGGATTGATCTCACTCGCTCGCAGGAACTCCTCCTGGACGGATGCCACACTCGGGGTAGAAAGTTTGCCCGGAGCGCCGGACTGCCTCACGTCCTCGCACACCGGAGGCGCACTCACCTTCGGGTGATCTGCATTTTCAACGACAAGTGTTCGAGGGCTGATCAGCGACGCCACCTCTGCATCGCCAAAATCATTCAGCAACCCGAACAGGTTGCGGTAAATGGGTTGAGACCAGAGGTCTTCCCTGGGCTGAAAGAACCCGGACACTGCCGTGGAGTCGATCCGCTCATCCAGCGCGGCGGAATAGAACGCCAGCAGCCCCCCTTCCCCGTGGCCGAACACGCCTGTCGGCAACCCATTGTCCTCGAACGCATCAACCGCCGCCAGAACCTTCTGAATCTCGTACCCAATAACGTGACGACCCATCTGATAAGCGGCTCTGTAGATGAACTCGCGATGCGGCTGATTCGTCATCGCAATATCAGGATTTCCAGAGTGAGTACACCTCCTGTCCATCAAGACCGGGACAAGGACCTGGCATCCGCACTGGACAAGACTCTGAACAACCCGAGTCCAGCCCGTCTCGCCATCCCTTAATCCCGTAACCTGCTCAGGTATCAAGTCGCAATCGGGAAGCACAATGACATTGGCCCTGACATCTGAATCCGGTATGAGAAGCAAACCCTCTCCGTCGACCCCATCGAGTGCCGGCCAACTCACCTCAAAGATCTTGTAGTCATCCCCCTTCGCTACTTCCGTACCCCCATCAGCACTTGCGTCGATCTGGAACGAAGCGCCTGTGCGCTCATCCATTAACCCCAGTATCGCCGACAACTTGTTCCTGAGTTCAGCGCTCGACGCATTCCCCACGCTGGTGACTCGTCTTTCCTTCACTGTCGCTGTCTCCTGAGTCAGATACCGATCGATCCCCGCAACCATCGCGGCAGCAATATCACCCTCCATCGTCAGTCGGCCTGTGCCAGGCAATGTGCGTCGTACCGCCATCAATAACCTCTATCGAACAGAATAAGAATTACCCAACTCATCCCGCTTGTGAAACATACATCCGTCTATCGGTCAGTCCCACAAACTCTCACCTCAACTCCTGTGAAACACAGAATACACCGCTGACAGCAGATTCAATTCTCGAAACTCGAAACCCGCGCCATCATCTCTGATCCTGGCACCTGTTCTCTGAAATATCTCCATCATCACATCCGCCAGATTCCCGCCTTCATCACGCCACTCATATCCCGACTTCTCGATCGCCTCCCGCAGAATCATCGAACAGGCTGCCGCATAAGCATTCGAGGAAGAGGTCGCCGACGCTGCCACCAGGAGATCGGTATTGGAGTACCGATCGAGATGCGCTTCGTGTTCCCCGGGCACAGTCGCCCCGATCGCAAAACAACACGGCTGGCAAGCGGGCCAGGAAATCCCGTCCGTGTATCCATTGTTTCCACACGGAGCACTGACCCAAATTCCACGTGCTCGAAGCCTCTCCAAACTGTCATCGATCGCAGTCTGAACGGGTTCGCGATGGGACGCATCATCCAAAGGCGAAAGATTAACGGCGGTAATGTTTAGCCTCTCAACATTCTCCAACACCCACTCCAGACCGGCAGCCATCGTAGGCGCTTCATCCTGACCCTTCAAGTGAACAATGGACACACACCGAACCTGCGCTACGGAATCGTTATACGCCACACCCATCACACCATCGTGATTCAAAGACGACGGGTATCCCACCGAAGTCCCGTGATACCCTGGAGGAACAGGTGAGGGATCGTCATTCTCGTCAATACTGTTGTGGGTTCCGATCACCTTTGGTCCCCAGGGCATTTCAACCTGCCAGGGAGGATCGGTGAGATCACAGCCGTCATCCAGGATGGCCAGACACTGCCCTTTACCCCAGGTCAATTTTCCGGCGTATTCCCGCCAGGTATCGATCACTCCGATCTGCTGAAAGTTCTTTTCGTTATATGGAACACAGGTCGCGGACACCATCGTATCCTGCGTGTCAATTCCAACGGTGGACGCGCTGTTTTTATCTCGTTTCATTGCAAGATCTCTCCACCATCCATCGACAGAACACCTGAAATCCCGCTGGGTATATCCTCTGTGACTCTCGGATCTGACAGACGTGCGCTTGTGACAATTACCGGGTCAGCGTAAACGAACGATGCCTTAGCGAGTGTCCGTTCCTCTACGCCTCCGCTGTCAGCTTCCGGTTGTGGCGACCGATCAGCACCGAAATTCCGATCCAAACAAGGACCAGAGCCATGTTGAACATCGCAAAATGGGCCGTCCGAAATGCAAACAGATTGATGCCAACATACACCAGCAGTGCAGACAGCACGTCACCCGCCCGAACAAAGAAACTGTCGATCGCCTGCTTCGCCTTGTATTTCTGCTCTCTTGTAGTCGGCAGGAAAAGAATCTGCCGCACCGTATTCTGAAGAGAATAGTCCGTCGCATTCTCAGCGGTCTTCGCCCAGCGGACAACGGCCAAAACCGGGAAAAAGGCCAGTAATGCGTAGCCGCCAAAAGCAATGACCGGCAAAACGAGAATCGCAACTCTGAGTCCAAGGAAACGCA